>Ga0247823_10001646_pt1 | contig 18519 bp, 17 predicted proteins | sample 13C_PalmiticAcid_2_FD_192426 | JGI IMG/M metagenome (GOLD analysis project Ga0247823, IMG submission 192426) | Soil microbial communities from agricultural site in Penn Yan, New York, United States - 13C_PalmiticAcid_Day30 | ecosystem: Environmental > Terrestrial > Soil > Agricultural land... | reverse complement strand
CAGCGAGCGGCCGAAATCGGCGATCGGCGTGGTCAGCTGGGCGATCGTCGTGCCGGCGGGAACGCCAGGCGCGAGATTCTGGGTGACGCGGTCGCGGCTCCAGCGCTGATACTCGGCCTCGCGATATGATCCGCCGGCGCGGAACTTGATGCCCTCGACCAGATCGAGCGTGCCGTTGAGCTCGGCATTCAGATTGTTCGATTCGTCGCGGCTGCGCGCCATCGCCAGCGTGCCGTTCACCGTGCCGTCGGCGGATGGCGGCCCGAACACGAAATTGGCCGGGTTGTCCACGTCGACACCCCAGTCGATCGTCGGGAAGCGGCGGTCACCCCGGAAATCGAAGGAGAAGCCGTTCACATTGTTCGCGAACGTCGCGATCTGGGTGCGCATCGGCTTGTCATAGATGGTGCGCGACATGCCGATATAGCCGTCGAGCACGAAGCCGCCGAAATCGCGCGATCCCGACAGATTCACCTGGCTGAACGTCGTGGTATATTTGCTGTAGGTGAGGTCGTTGGTCAGATCGACGCCGTTGAAGCGGCCATACAGCAACGTTCCGTTCGGATCGCGCTCGGCCTCCAGCACGGAGGTTTCGGCGCTGCCGTGCTGGCCGGCATTGCGCGAAAAGGACAATGCCGTGATCGTCTGGTCGCTGCGAGTCACGTCATAGCGCGAGAACAGGCCGTCGAGCGCGAAGCGCGTAACGTCGTCCGGGCGGGCCTCCAAGGTCAGGGTCGCGCCGAAACGCGAATAGTCCTGGTCCGAGCGGACGAGCCGCGGGCTGCGCGGGATATAGGTGCCGGTGCTGTCGACCAGTGCGTAGTTGGCGTTGTTGGTCGCCGTATTGGGCAGGCGCGGATTGCCGGTCGAGCAATTGGCCGCGGTCGAGCCGTTGAGCGCGCTGTTCCCCGGGCTCTGCGGCGCGAAGCCGACCGGCGAGCAGAAACGGTTGAGCCGGCCCTGGATGACGTCGACCGCCGACCAGCCTTCCTCGCGCGTGTAGCGCTTTGTCCATGCCACCGACGCGGCGACGCCGAACGTGCCGTCGAGAAACTTCTTCGAGATCAGGCCGGTCACGCGCGGGCTGAACTTGCGCCGCAGATCGTCATAGGTGCCCTGCGCGCTGGCGGCGAGGGTGAAGTCCTGCGCGGCTGCCAAAGGCCGCGGCGTCTGGAGATCGACGGTCGCGCCGAGCGAGCCTTCCTCGATGTCGGCGGACATGGTCTTGCGCACCGTCAACGAACTGAACAATTCCGATGCGAAGGTGCTGAAATCGAACGAACGCGACGAGACATAGCCCGATCGGATGTCGGACGATCCCGCCGAGCTGTTGCCTTCCATGCCGTTCAGCTTGACGCGGGTGAACTGCGCGCCGAGGCCGCGAACCGAAATCGTCTTGCCTTCGCCGCCGTCGCCGCGGGTGATCGCGACGCCGGGCAGACGCTGCATCGATTCCGCCAGGTTCGAATCCGGAAACTTGCCGACGTCCTCGGCAGTGATCGTGTCGACGACGCCGGTTTCCTTGCGCTTGATCGCCAGCGCGTCGCTGAGCGATTCGCGGAAGCCGGTGACGACAATCTCGTCCTGCACTTCCTCGACCGCCTGGCCATCGCTTCCGCCAGGCTGCGTGGCATCCGTCTGCGAAAACGCCGGAAAAGCCAGGCCGAGCCCGATCGTCAGCGCCGTCGCCGAGACCGTTGCGCGCACAGAATCCTTACGCGAAATCATACGATATCCTCCCCCGTCGTTGTTTTGATCAACTTGTCGGTAGACAAACCTGTAAGACAGATTAACCTGTAAGACAACATACAAATTCGCGCTCGCAAGAGGGCTGCGACAAGGGAGAGTGGATGATGGGTCCGACGCGTCGCGAAGCGCTGCAACTTGCCTCGGGGGCCCTGCTCTGTGCGCTGCCCGCACTCCCGGCGATGGCAGCGCCGAAACGCCGGGTCGATATCCGCCGCCACGGTGCAGTGTCGGACGGCAGCACGGTGAACACCATCGCGATCCAGAAGGCGATCGACGCATGCGCGGCGGCGGGCGGCGGCGCGATCGTCGTGCCGCGCGGGGTCTTCGTCACCGGCTCGATCGTGCTCAAGCCCGGTGTCGGCCTCGAGCTGAGCAAGGGCGCGGTGCTCAAGGGGTCGGCCAGCCTCGCGGATTATCCGCTGGTGCTACGCCGCTTCTGCGAAGCCTATCCCGAGGCGCTGCGCATGGCGCTGATCAACGCCACCGGCAATCACGGCCTGCGCATCACCGGTCCGGGCACACTCGACGGCAATGGCGAGCCGTTCTGGCGGATGTTCTTCGACGCGCCCGAGGAGCATGTCGGCACGACCAAGGTCTATTATCCCTTTCCGCAGATCGCCTTCCTCCAGGACTGCGAGGACGTGCTGATCAGCGGCGTCACGTTCAAGGATGCGGCGTTCTGGAACCTGCACATGTATCGCTGCCGGCGTTCGGTGGTGGAGCATTGCAGCTTCGAAGTGCCGCACGTCATCCGCGCGCCGAGCAGCGACGCGATCGACCTCGACAGCTGTCAGGACATCACCGTCCGCTTCTGCCGCTTCTCGGTCGACGACGATTGCATCGCGCTGAAGGGGACGCAGGGCCCCGGCGCGGCGGCCTATAGCGAGGCGCCGCCGGTCGAGCGCATCCACATCCACGACTGCATCTTCGAATATGGCCTCGGCTGCGTCACCTTCGGCAGCAACGGCACCGTGATGCGCGACATCAAGGTCGAACGGATCACCAATGTCGGCGACATCCCGACGATCCGCTTCAAGATCCGCCCGGACACGCCGGGCCAGGTCTATGAGCGGCTCCACGTTCGCGGCGTGCGGCTGCAGGAAGCGCCGCAACCGGTGAGCTTCTGGCACCGCGGGGAAATATTCTACGGCTATAACAAGCCCAATTTCGGCGCCGACGATCCCGCGATCGGGCTGATCGTCAACGCCCGCCTGACCCATGGCACCAAGGTGCCGGGCAAGCCGCCCGGCGGGATCATCCGCGACATCCTGATCGAGGATGTGAAGGGCACGACCCGGGGCTTCGGCAACATCAGTGGCAATGCGACGACGGCGGTTTCGAACTTCACGCTACGCGACGTGGACGTGACGCTGACCGACCCGAAGCGGACCAGGTTGATCGCCAAGGGCGTGCCGGGGCTGAAGCTGGAAAATGTCCGGGTGAACGGCGCACCTGTGGTGGTGGAAACCTAAACTCCCTCTCCCATCGGGAGAGGGAGGGAGCCGACGAAGTCGGCGGAAGGGTGAGGGTGAGTGGTGAGCGATACACCACCCTCGCCCTTCCCACGCGCTTCGCGCGCGGGCCCCTTCCCTCTCCCGATGGGAGAGGGAGTTCAGATCACAACCGATACGCCGCCTTTACCAGATTGTACGCAAGGTCCTTCGCCACCGCGAACGCCTCGTCGCGGTCGAGGCGGTGCTCGGCGACCAGCCGGCCGAGAAACCCGCAATCGACGCGGCGGCTCAGATCGTGCCGCGCCGGGATCGAGAAGAATGCCCGCGTGTCGTCGTTGAAGCCGACGGTGTTGTAGAAGCCACCGGTCTCGGTGACCTGCTCGCGGAAGCGCATCATCCCCTCGGGACTGTCGTGGAACCACCAGGCCGGCCCGATCCGGAGCGCGGGATAATGGCCGGCGAGCGGCGCGATCTCGCGGGCATAGGTGCTCTCGTCGAGCGTGAAGAGGATGACCGTCAGGTCGCGTTCGTTGCCATAGGCATTGAGCAATGGCTTGAGCGCGCGGACATATTCGGTCGGCGACGGCCAGTCGTCGCCCTTCGCCTCGCCGAAAACCCCGGTGACCGCGGGGTTCTGGCTGCGCAGCGCGCCCGGGTGAATCTGCATCACCAGCCCGTCGTCCACGCTCATCCGCGCCATCTCGGTCAGCATCTGCCCGCGGAAGCGCTCGGCATCGTCGGTGCTGGCCTGGCCGGCAGCGACGCGGGCGTACAGCGCGGCGGCCTCTTCTTGCGGCAAATTCTCGGTATGCGCGGTCGGGTGGCCGTGATCGGTTGAAGTCGCGCCGCCATGCTCGATGAAATAACGCCGGCGCTGGCGCAAAGCCGCGAGATAGCCTTCCCACGTTCCGATATCCTCGCCGGTGATCCGGCCGAGTTCGGGCAAATCCTCGCGGAAGCGCGGATGCTCGGGATCGGTGACGTTGTCGGGACGGAATGCGGTCATCACCCGCCCGCTCCAGCCGCTCGCTTTGATCGCCTTGTGGTGGCGCAGATCGTCGAGCGGATTCTCGGTGGTCGCGATCGCCTCGATCCCGAACCGTTCGAACAACGCCCGCGGCAGGAATTCGGGCCGTTTCAGCTGCGCGTCGATCTGGTCGTAGATCCGGTCGGCGTTGGTCGGCGACAGCCGCTCGGTGATGCCGAGTATCTCGTGGAATGCATAATCGAGCCACATCCGGCTGGGCGTACCGCGCAGCAGATGGAAATTCTCGGCGAAGCGGCGCCAGATCTTCCTTGTGTCGGTCTCGGTCCAGCCGCCGTCGATCCGCGGCACGCCGAGTTCCTCGAGCGGCACGCCCTGGCTGTAGAGCATCCGGAAGATGTAGTGATCGGGGATGATGAACAGAGTCGCGGGATCGGGAAACGGCTGGTTCTCGGCGAACCAGGACGGATCGGTGTGCCCGTGCGGGCTGATGATCGGCAGGTCCTTGACCGAGCGATAGAGTTCGCGCGCGATTGCGCGGGTTTCAGGATCGGCGGGAAGTAGCCGATCGGGATGCGGCGCCAGCGGCGCTTCGATAGTCATGTGGATCAGAATCCCTGGGATGCGCCGCCGTCGATCGGCAGCAGGACACCGGTGACGAACTTCGCGGCCGGCGAGCAGAGGTAGACCGCGGCGAGGCCGATATCCTCGGCTTCGCCGAAGCGCGCCATCGGCGTGCGCTGGAGGATGCGCGACGAGCGCGCTGGATCGCCATCGAGCGCCTTGCGCAGCATCGGCGATTCGATCCAGCCGGGCGCGATCGCGTTGACTCGCACCCCCTGCCCCGCGACTTCGACCGACAGCGCGCGGACCATCCCGACATAGGCCGATTTGGCCGCCGAATAGGCGATCACTCCGGGCATGCCGAGCAGCGAGGTCATCGACGCCGTGAACAGGATGCTGCCATGCCCGGCCTCGAGCATATCGGGCAGCACCCACCGCGTCAGATTGTGCGCGGCGAGGACATGCGTGTCGAGCATCCCGCTGAATTCCTCGACGCTGGTATCGACCGCCAATTTCTTGAAATTGTGCCCGGCATTGTTGGCGAGGATCGAGATCGGCCCGACCCGCTCGCGGATCCGCTCGATGAGCGCGGGAATGCTGTCATAGGCCGTGACGTCGGCGACTTCCCAATGCGCGCCCTCGCCCAGCTCTTCCGCAGCGCTCTGGATCATGTCCGCCCGGCGTCCGAGCAGTACGACCTGCGCGCCGGCGCCGTGCATCGCGCGCGCCATGCCGAGGCCCAGCCCCGATCCGCCGCCGGTGATCAATGCGACTTCGCCGTCGAGGCGGAATGCCGAAGCGGAATCAAGCGACACTGCGGCACCCCCGATCGAGATCCGGCGTGTCCTGGTGTTTGTACATCACGAAATACTCCCTGTGGCCCAGTGCTTCGGGCTTGCTCGGCGTGCCGGCGGCGACGTCGGCGACCATCGCGCCGAGCTCGTCGGCGCATTGGTCGAGCGTCATCTCGCCCGCCAGAACCGGGCCGGCGTCGAAGTCCATGTCCTCATGCATGCGCGCGAAGGTGCGGCTGTTGCCGGTCACCTTGATCAGCGGCGAGACCGGCGATCCGATCACGCTGCCGCGTCCGGTGATGAACAACACGATCTGGCTACCGCCCGAGATCAGATCCATGATCCCCTCGGTGTCGTTCGGATTGGTGTAGCCGAATTGCATGAAGTGATCGTCGGGCACCGAATCCATCACCCACATGCCCGGCCAGGGCGGAGTCTCGCCCACCTTGATCACGCCCTGCAGCGGCCGCGATCCGCTTTTGGCGAAGGCGCCCATGCTCTTTTCCTCGATCGTGGTCAGCCCGCCGGCGAAATTGCCCGGCGACACCGAATATTGCCGCACCTCGCGGCAATAACGCTCGGCCTTGGCATAGGCCGCCTCGAGCTCGCCGCGGGCGCGGTCGTCGGCCGCACGGGCGAGGATGATGTCGCGCAGCCCGATCATCTCGACGATCTCCTCGCAGATCGCCGAGCCGCCGGCATCGACGACGCGGTCGAACAGCCGCCCCACCGCCGGATTGCCGACCAGCCCGCTGGTGCCGTCCGATCCGCCGCATTCCGCGCCGAGGATCAGATCGGCGAACCCCATCGGCACGCGGGGGGTCTCGCGGTGGATGCGGTCGCGCAAGCCCCGCACGATCGCCTTGCCCTTTTCGGTCGACGAGCGGGTGCCACCTACATCCTGGATGAAGAAGGCGTCGGTCGGACGCCCGCTCTTCTCCACCGCTTCGGCGATCCGTGCCGGCTGGGTATATTCGCAACCCAGCCCGACCGAGAGTACCGCGCCGACATTCGGATGCCGCGCCAGCGACAATACCAGCCGGATGGCATATTGATTGTCGTAGCAGCCGGGAAAGCCGATCACCTGAACGTCGTCCTCGCCCGCGGCGATGGCGTGCGCGACGTGCGCGGCGCACTGGACGGTGTAGATCACCAGTACGAGGTTGCGGACGCCCTTGCGCCCGTCGGGGCGCAGCCAGCCGGTCCAGCTGCGATCGAACGGCTCAGTCATAGCGCATGTCCTTCCCGGCGCCGGTAATCACGTCGAAATCGCCCGAGCGCTCGTCGAAGCCGCTGGTGCAATTGTGCAGATGAACCCAGTCGCCGCGCGCGATCGCAGTGCTGGCGGTGCCGATCGGGATCCCGAACTTCACCACCGCTGCACCCGCCGCGATATCGGCGACCGCGACCTTGTGTCCCAATGCAATCGGCCGGAGCAACGCGACATCGCCGGCCGCCTCGCCGCGCAGCGACACGCGATCCTCGGCATCGCCGAGCAGGGTCGCGACATTGTCGGCCGCGTGGATCTGGAACGCGCTGGTCACAGGATGCCGTATTTCGCGAAAGCGTCGGTGCTCGACATGCCCGCATCGATCTCGCGGCGCACCATTTTCTCGCCGCGTGCCTTTTCCAGCGCGCGCTCGACCACTTCCGCCTCGACCGCGCGCGGGATGACCAGCACCCCGTCGAGATCGCCGAATACCAGATCGCCGGGCTGGATCGTCACCTGCCCCACTTCGATCGGGCAGCGATAGTCGATCACCTTGGTCCGCACCCCCGAATCCGCCGCGTACCGGCCGCGGCTGAACACCGGCCAATCCTGTTCGAGGACCTGCGGCGTATCGCGGTGATAGCCGTTGATCACTGCGCCGTTCGCCCCGCGCTTGCGCGCCGTCGCGGTCAATATCTCGCCCCAATAGGCACAACGCATCGCGCCGCCGCTGGCGAGGTAGATGTCGCCGGGCTCGAGCTGATCGAGCGCCTCGGTCAGCTTGCCGAACGGCTGCGCCTGTATGCCATAGACGTCGATCATCAGCACCGGCATCGCCCGGCCGATCAGCTTCATGCCCGTCAGCATCGGCTGGATCGGCTGCGGCAGGAACTGGTGGACCAACCCCAGGGTGTCGAGAATGTCGCCGACCACCGGGGTGTACAGTTCGGATCGAAAGAGGTCGAAAAGCGCGGCGTCGGTCATCGGGTTTCCATGTGGAAGGAGCGGCGCAGGATCAGCGCCATGAGCAATACGGCAAGGGGATAGGCACAGCCCGCGCCGATGAAGAGGATCATGTAATTGCCGCCGGTCGCGTCGAGGATACGCCCCACGGCCATCGCGACGAACATGCCGCAAACGCCCGCTGCGAAGCCGCCGATGCCGATGACGGAGCTGACTGCGCGGGCAGGCAAGGTATCGGAGACGATCGTGTAGAGATTGGCGGACAGGCCCTGATGTCCCGCCGCCGCGAGCGCGATCAGCAGCACCGCGCTCCACATGCTCGACACGCCCGACACGAACGCGACCGGCACGGTGCATGCCGCCATGCCTGCCATCGCTACGATCCGCGCGCGCACCGCGGCCATCCCGCTTTGCACCAGCCGCGACGAGATCCACCCGCCGGCGATGCTACCGACATCGGCGACCAGATAGATCGTCACCAGCGGCGCGATCGACGCCATCATGTTCATGCCGAAGCGGGTGTGGAGAAAGCCCGGCACCCAATTGAGATAGAACCACCAGACCGGGCTGGTGAGCAGCATGCCCAGCGCATAGGCGCAGGTGCCGCGATAGCGGAACAGCGACAGCCACGGCACACGTTCGGAACTCGGGACATCGTCGCTACGGATGTAAGCGAGTTCCTCCGCGGAGACGCGGCGCTGCCGTTCGGGCGCTTCGTAGAAGAACAGCCAGGCCACCAGCCAGATCATCCCGAGCCCGCCGGCGATCAGGAATGCCGCGCGCCAGCCGACCCAGGCGACGACGAACGGCAGCGAGATCGGCGTGACGATCGCGCCGATATTGCTGCCGGCGTTGAACAGCCCGGTAGCGAAGGCGCGCTCCTTGGCGGGAAACCATTCGCGCACCGCCTTGATCGACGCAGGGAAATTGCCGCCCTCGGCGAGCCCCAGTGCGCCGCGCGCGAATTTGAAGCCGATCACGCTCGACATCAGCCCGTGCAGTGCAGCGCTGATGCTCCAGCCGGCGACCGCAAGGCCCAGCCCGCGCCGCACGCCGATCAGATCCATCATCCGCCCGCCGAACAGATAGCCGAAGGCGTACATCAGCGAGAAGGTGGCGACGATGTCGCCATATTCGGTTTCGGACCAGCCGAGTTCCGCATCGAGTATGGGCTTCAGCAGTCCGAAGATCTGGCGGTCGATGTAGCAGATCGTGGTCGACGCGAAGAGCAGAGCCACGACCACCCAGCGATATCGCCCGACGGACTTCGCGACCGGCACCGTGACCGTCGCGGCTGTCGCGCTGACGATGGGGGTCATGGGGTCGCTTCCTCTCCGGGACCGCAATTACCGCACAACGCGCCTGCCATCCTGTATTACAGGTTTGAAGCATTTGAATCCGCAAGGCAAGCGCGTTTTTCGCTTTGCGCGCGGCGGGCCGCTGCTAAATGCGGTAAGACAGGCTGGGCACACGGCGCGCTCTGGGGAGAGATGATTTGCCGGCGATCGCGAACGAACCCGTGACCGTTGCTTCGAAGAGCGGACTTGTCGATCTGGTGATCGAATATCTCCGCGATCATGTCGCGACCATGCGCTTGCGCCCTGGCTCGAAGCTGCCGAGCGAGACTTCGATCAGCACCACATTGGGCGTCAGCCGCCCCGTGGTCCGCGAAGCGATGCGCGCGCTGGCGGCGACCGGGCTGGTCGAAATGGCGGTCGGCAAGCGTGCGACGATCGTGTCGGTCGACGGCGAGATGATCTCGCGCGTGATCGAGAATGCCGTGCTGATCGGCCAGGCCGACGCGCCCGACATTCTCGAAATGCGCCGCGGGATCGAGATCACCATGGTCACCCTCGCCGCATCGCGCCGCACCGACGCCGACGCCGCGGCGCTTCAGGTGATCATCGACGAAATGGACGGGCTGCTCGGCGATGCCGATCGCTACGCCGAACTCGACATGCGGCTGCACATGACTTTGGCCAAGGCGACCGGCAACCCGCTTTATCCCTTGCTGATCGAGGCGTTTCGCCAGCTGATCCAGGCGTCGATGCTCAAAGGGCTCGAGCGCTGGGCCGCCACCCCCAAGCTCCAGCGCGTTCAGGACTTGCACGTCGAGATCACCGAGGCAGTGATCGACAAGGATCCCGGCCGCGCCGCACAGGCGATGGCACAGCATTTCGACGACGCGATCAACGCGATCCTCGGCCCGCTCGTCGACGATGGTCCGGACGGTCCAGATCGCGCTTCGGGCTGAACTAGCCATTCCTGTCGTCCCGGATGTTAGGTCCGGAATCCACTTCTCCGCTGGATGATCGCCTCACGGTGGATCCCGGACAGCTCGATTTTCTAATCAAATCGAAGATCTGAAGAAAATCGGCTTCCGGGATGACGGCAGTTGGCGCCGACCCTAGCCCACCCACGCGACATTACCGATCTGCACATCACTGCTGCGGCTCGCCCTCACCGCATGCACAGCCGGCGTCGATGCGCGGACCCCGTGGATCTGCGCCCCCGCCACATCGTCCAGCAATATCGCCGGCCGTGCATCGGGACGTTCGGTGGTGAAGCTCACATCCTGCGCCGCCACGCCCCGCGCATGCCGGACATAGAGTCCGAACGCCGGCAGCGTTCCCATGAAGCTCGGCTCGAGGCTGGAATTGCGCCGCTCGGGCGGAATGCGCGCCGCATCCTCCGCAGTGCCGCCGCCCGAACAGCGGACATGGACATTGGCCAGCGTGACGTCCTCGATCGCCTTGTCCTCGATCCCGACGATTCCGCACGGATAGCGCCCGTCGGCGCCCGACACGTTGATGTCGGAGAAGCGCACCCGCCGCACCGTGGCCACCGGCGCGCCCTCCGGCGCGCGTTGCCGGGCCGAGAGCCGGACGAACAACGGGTGATTGACGATATTGCGCATCGTGATGTTCGAGAAAGTGACGTCCTCCAGCGTGCCGCCGTCGATCGCGCCCATCTGCAGGCCGCGGCTGTTTTCGCAAATGCAGTCGGTGACCAGCACGTTGCGGAAGCCGCCGACGCTGTCGGTGCCGAGCTTGATCCGGCCGAGCACCCCGACCTTGTCGGTCGAGACGTAATCGGACTTGCGATAGCTTCCGTCGAGCACCGCACCCAGCGCATAGCCGCTGGTCTTGCACCCGATCACCGTCACGTCTTCGCACACGATCCGGCGATTGAGCGCGTATGAGCTCTTCAGGCAGATCGCGTCGTCCTTGTGCGCGTTGACGATGCAATTGGCGACGCGGACGTTGCGGCAGCAATCGAGATCGATGCCGTCGCGATCGGTGTCGACGGTCAGATTGTCGATCGTCACGTTGCTGCAGCCCAGCACATAGACTGCGAAATGGCCGCCCTGCAGCACGGTGAAATCGCGCAGCAGGACGTTGCGGCTTTCCTTGAACGCCACTGCCTTGTTGCCGCGGCCTTGCTGCTCGCGTTCCGCCGGATCGGTCAGCCGCGCTTGCTCGGGAGTCAGGCCCAGCGATTGCGGCGACCGGAAGCCGGGCATGCCGTGCCAGCGCGGCCCCGGCCCTTCGCGCTCGAGCCCTAGTCCGTGGATCAGCCCCTTGCCGATGATCGCGGCGTTGCTGACTCCGTCACCGTAAATCAGGCTGGTGTGGTTATGGTACACGCCGAAATCGGTAAACTGCTCCTCGAACGCGCCTTCGGGAAGGTCGTAGTGGCGACCATGCGTATCGGGGTCGGCGGCGACTATCACCGATCCCGACGACAGGACCAATGTGATGTTGTCCCTCAGCCGGATCGAAAAGCAGAGATAGCGCCCCGGCGGGACGATCACCGTACCACCCCCTGCCCGCGCCGCCGCGGCGATCGCGCGGTTGATCGCCGGGCTGTCGATCGTCTTGCCGTCACCCTTCGCGCCATGATCGCGCACGTCGTGGAAGGTGCGGAGCGTCCCGCTCGCGCGGACCGGCAACGCGGCGGCGGCAAAGGCGGCACCTAGCCCGAGGGTGACGGCGCGGCGGCCGAACTCGGCATTGGCCAGCAGCAATGGCGATGCGCCCACGCGACCCCTCCCCTGATTTTGATGTTGTGACCCGGATGTAGCCGCCCTATCCTGTAAGACAAGTTTTATCGGGAGGCGAAGGCGCGATGCGCATCGAGACGTTCGAGACGTGGATCTGCAACCGTCCCAAGGGCCTGTTCGACGAAGACCGGCAGGGCGCGGCGCCGATGCCGTGGAGCTACGGGGTCGGCAAGATAACCACCTCGGACGGGATCCATGGCATCGCCACCTTCTGGGCGGCGCGATCGGGCGCGGTCACCGATGCCTATCTGTCCGACGTGATCGCGCCGGTGATCCTCGGGCGCAGCATCCACGACCGCGAGAAGATCTGGCACGATTTCTGGAATATCGACCGCCACGGCGCCTTCTTCCCGGTGTTCCTCCCCGGCCCGATCGACGTGGCCCTGTGGGACGCCGCGGCGCGCACTGCCGGGCTGCCGCTGCACCAATATATCGGCAGCTACCGCACCAGCCTGCCGGTCTATGCCAGCAGCCTGTGGCTGCCCGGCGTGGAGGATTATGTGCGCGAGGCGCTGGCCTACCAAGCGCGCGGCTTCAAGGCGTACAAGGTCCATCCGTGCGGGCCGAGCAGCGTGGACATGGAGATCCACGCCGCGGTGCGCGCCGCGGTCGGCCCCGACATGATCCTGATGAGCGACCCGGTTTCCGAATATACCCTGCACGAAGCGATCAAGGTCGCGCGGCACATGGAGAGTCTCGATTATTACTGGCTGGAAGAGCCGTTCCGCGACTACGAACTCGACAAGTATGCCAAGCTAGCGGCCGCGGTCGACATTCCCATCGTCGGCACCGAGACCACCCGCGGCGGCCCGTGGGGCGTGGCGCAGGCGATCCGCGACAATGCCGTCGACATGGTCCGCGCCGACGTGTCGTGGAAGGGCGGCATCACCGGCACGCTCAAGGTCTGCCATCTCGCCGAGGCGCACGGGATGAATTGCGAGCTGCACACCACGACGATGGGCCCGATGGACATGGCCAATATCCATGTCGCCTGCGCGGTGCGCAATTCGGAATATTTCGAACTGTTCGTTCCCGAAGATACCTTTCAGGTCCCGATGAAGCAGAGCCTGCGCGATTTCATGGATGCCGAAGGAAACATCCACGCACCGACGGGGCCCGGCCTCGGCGTGGACGTGGATTGGGACCTCGTTGACGACAATTGCGTGTCGCGTCGAAAATTCACCGCCTGATCGGGAGTGACGATCCCGAAAATACGAACTATTGCTGTGTGGGGTGAAGAATCGAATACGGGGGATCGGATGAAAGCAGCTACACTTGGGGCGATGGGCATGGCCGCGGCATTGATGGCGCCGACATCGGCAAATGCGCAATGGACCGTCGAGATGACGATCACATCGGCCTTTGTCGAAGATAGCGACGCGATCGTGATCTACACCGCCGGCGGCGGCAACAACGGATGCGCGGCCAATTCGTGGGTTTTCCACGCGGCGAACGAGGACCGGCGCGGGCGCGCCTGGGCCACGGCGCTCACGGCACTCTCGCTGGGCAAGAAGATAAAATTCTGGTTCTCCGGAGGCTGCGGCGCCTTCGGCTTCCATCAGGCCTCTGCCATCCAGATCATATCGTAACGACCTCGGCCGGAAATCGGATAGCGGGTTCCGATGATTCACCGCTCGGAACTCGCCACCGCCAGGCTGCGCGTCCGCCCGTTCGTTGCCGACGATCGGGACGCTCTCGTGGCGCTGTTCGCTGACTCACGTGTCGCGCGCTACGTCGGCGACGGCCGGCCTCTCACCGCGGTTGACGCGGAACTGTGGGTCGTCCGATCGCGCGCCAATCTCGCGCAGCATGGATACGGTACCGGGGCGGCCGTCGACTGCGCCGGCAACCTTGTCGGGTGGGCCGGTTTCGCCCGTCCTGAAGGCGGCGAGCAGGAAATCATCTATGGCCTCGCCGCAGATCATTGGGGCCGCGGCTATGGCCGCGAATTGCTGCAGGCGCTTTTGCGTTTCGCCGACGCGCGCGGGATCGATCCGGTCAAGGCGACGGTTGATCCCGCGAACGCAGCGTCGATCCATCTGCTCTGGTCGAGCGGCTTTCGCCGGGCTGTCGGAAGCGCCGGCGAGGATGCGGACACCCATGTCTATTACCGCCTCCGCGATGAAAGCATTCCCGCGAGCGCGTGATGCGCCCGTCGCCCGACTTAATCGTCGGCCTTTGCGAAGAAATGGTCGATCACGCTCTGCGCCACCCGCGCGGGGCGCAGCGTCTCGGCGTCGACGCAGCACCAGCTCGATTTGACCTCGGCGAGCACTTCGGTGCCGCGCTTGATCACCGTCTCGTAGAAAGCGCGCGCGCCCTGCACCTTTTCGAGCAGCACCGTGGCGACGACATCATCGTCCAGAAAGGCCGGACGGCGATAGGTGATCTCGTGCTTGAGCGCGACCCAGAGATGCTGCGCGACCGCATCCGGCGGCGCGAGCCCGCGCCAATGGCTGATAACCGCTTCCTGCACCCATTTCAGATAGCTGGCATTGTTGACATGCCCCATGAAATCGATGTCCTCGCGGGCGACGTCGATCTGAAATTGATACGGAAGCGCAGTGCCTTGCATGATACGTGAACCTATCACCCCACGCGATTCGCAGCGAGCGAAATCCATCGAAAGCCGCAGAAATCCCGCACCTCCTCCGGGACCGCGGTTTCCGTAACGGCAAGCGAACGGCGCACTGCGGGAGCGCCGTTCGGGGAATGCGCGTCAGCCCTCTTCGACGGGCGCCGCCGGGCCGTTTTTGAGGATCGATTCGATCGCGTTCCTGGCCGAGGCGCTGGACGAATAGCCTTCGGTCCAGAAAATCGTCTCGGCGTTGTACTTGAACTTGGCGACATATTCGCCCGCCTTGTTCTGCTCGATCACGAACTTGTGCGCCATCGTTCACTCCCGCTCTCGTTTCGGAGCCTCGACATAGATCAAAGGCGCCGCGGGGAATATCGCTCCGCGTCGATCTGCGCGACTTCTGCGTCCGGTGCCGTGCCGAGCAGCACCGCCGCCGCCAGCTTCGACGCGGCAGGCGCGGTCTGGATGCCGAACCCGCCCTGCCCTGCGCACCAGAAGAAGCCCTCGACCGCGGAATCCATGCCATAGACCGGCAGCCGATCCGGCGCGAAGCTGCGCAGCCCCGCCCATTTGTGCTCGAGCGTGGCCACGCGCCAGTCGACGGCCTGTTCGAACCGGTCGATCGCGATCGCCACGTCCAGCTCTTCCGGCGCCGCGTCGCAGGGATCGCAGGCGCTCTCGTCGTGCGGGCTCAGCCATAGCCCCCCGCCTGCAGGCTTGAAGTAGAAGCTGCCGCCGATATGCTCGACGAGTGGGCAGAGCGGCGGCGGTGCGGGATCGGTGCGCAGCTGGAGCATCGTGCGGCGATAGGGCTGGATGCCGAGCGGCCGGGCGCCCGCCAGTCTTGCCACGGAGTCGGCCCACGCCCCGGCGGCATTCACCAGAATGTCCGCCTCGAACCGGCCACCGCGCGTATCGAGCCGCCAGCGCCCGTTCTCGCGAACGGCTGCCTCCAGCGCCGCCGAGACGATCAGTTCGGCCCCGGCACGGCGCGCGGTGGCGAGATATTCGGCGTGGAGCCCGGCGACGTCGATATATTCGCAGCTCGGTTCGTATACGCCGAGCGTCCATTCCGGCCGCAGCCCGGGGAGCGACTCGCGCGGATCCACCGCGTCCAGCGTGACGCCGGATCCTTCGAATTCGGCGAGGAAGGCATCGATCTGCGCCTGCTCGGAGGCGCGGCCGATATGAAGCGAGCCGAGCGGCTCCAGAAAGCCCCCTGCCGCCAGCAATGGGCCCGAGGCGGTGGTGAGCGGCTGGATGCCGGTGCCGCCATAGGTTTCCGACCAAAAGGCGGCCGAGCGCCCGGTGGCGTGATAGCCTGGCCGGTCCTCGGCCTCGAGCAGCAGCACCCGCGCATGCGGCGCCAGCTCGGCCGCGAGGCTGGCGCCGGCGATCCCCGCGCCGACGATCGCGACGTCCCAACGGCTCACGCCAGCGGTGCTCGCTTCGCCAGAAATGCGTCGATCTCGGTTAGCGCACGATCGCGCACGGCGTCGACCTCGCGGAGAATCTCGTGCGCGCTCTCCTTGCCGAAGCGGACGAGCTGGACATCGGGCAGACGCGGCGCGAGCGCGAGCGCGGCCTTGCCGTCGATCAGCCCGTCATGCTGGGCCACCAGCATCAGCGTCGGCACGCGCATCTCCGCGAGCCGCGGATCGGCGGCGAGTTCGCGGATCGAACGGAAGCCCTCGATCACCCAGCGCCAGCTCGGCGGTCCGGTGAGGATCGACGGATCGTGCGTCTGCCACCAGATCTCGTCGGCATAGCGATCGGGATCATGGGTAAGCAGCGACGCGCGCGTCTCGGTGGTATAGGGCTTCTCATTGCCCTTCCATGCCGGGCGCGCCGGATTGCCGAAGCCGCCGAGCAGCCGCGCGGCGCGTTCGGCGAACCGGCCGAAAATGCCGGGCTTGAACCCCAGCATCGGCGCCACGAGCACCGCCGCGTCGGGTGCGATCACCTCTTCGACCAGCCCGCGCAGCACCAGATGACCGCCCATCGAATGTCCCATCGCGACGCGCGGTCCCGGATTGGCGGCCGCCCAATCCGCCCAGAAATCGCCCAGATCGCGGACATAGTCGGAATAGTCCTCGATATGGCCGCAATTCTTCGCCGGAGTCAGCCGGCCCGAGCCGCCTTGCCCGCGCCAGTCGAACGAAGTTACGTTCCAGCCCGCCGCATGCCAGTGCGCGAAGCTCTCCAGATACTTCTCGAAAATGTCGCCGCGACCGCCCTGGAACAGGATCGAGCCACGTGGTGTCGGCGCTTCCGTCCGCCAGTCGAACGTGCGGTGCTCCCAGCCATCGGGTGCGGTCCAGCGATCGATGCGGGCGCCGGCGGGAAGGGCGCGGCGATCTATACGGGAAGTTGCCATGGGGGTTGGTTACGTTTTGATAAGCCATCCCGTCTAGGTCTGAGACGGGATGGGGGATGTCTTTCTTACCTTGTTGCTGAGCGCGCTCGGCCTGCTCCTGGTTTCTGCCGGGATCGAGGACGCACGCTCGCGCAACATCGCCAACTGGAAGAACGCCGCAATCGCATTGCTCGCGCCGCTCTGGTGGTGGGCAAACGGCCTGGCGCTATGGCCCGATATCGTGATCCAGCTCGGCATCGCCAGCCTCGTCCTCGCTTTCTTCGTCGGCGCCTATGCGCTCGGGCAAATGGGTGGCGGCGACGTCAAACTGCTCGCCGCGCTGGCATTGTGGCTGCCCGGACAGCCGCTGATCGGCATGCTCGTGCTGATGTCGCTCATCGGAGGCATCCTCACCATGGTGATGGTGGCGGAGCGCTGGACCCAGCTTCGCGGCGGACTCTCCGCCTTGCCCTGGCGGGCGATCGTGCCGGTCGCACTCGCTCTCGCGGCGCTGCTCGCGCTCGGCTGGACCGCCTGGCCGCGCTTCGTGGCGCTGGCCGCCGGCCAGCCAATGCTCGCAGGAGCCGGCGTGATGACCGCGCTCGCCGCGATCGGCGTGGGACTGATCGCCGTGGTGCGCGCAGCGCGCCGCGGCGGGGTCGTTCCCGAGACCCCCTACGGCGTCGCGATCGCGATCTCGACGCTGCTGGTTCTTCGCGAACCGATTTTTAACCAGTTTACGTGATGCTTAACGCTGGCGCCCTGGACCGGCATGTTATTGAAAAGGCTTGAAGCGAAATGGATGCACGCAAGCTCATTCTGCTCGTAGGCGCACTCGTTGTCGCCGCGATCACCGCGTTCATGGCGCGCAGCCTCGTGCTCGGTACCCCGACGCCGACCGCTTCCGCGATTCCGGTCGCCGCGCCGCAAAGCACCACCGAAGTGATGGTCGCGACGCGCGCGCTTCCGGTCGGCACGATCCTCGACGCCACGTCGTTCAAATATGTGGCGTGGCCGAAAGAGCTCATCGAGGGCGTCTATTACGTCAAGGGCGAATCCGAACCCGCCAAACTGCAGGGAACCGTCGTCCGCTTCGCGATTCCCGCCGGTCAGCCGATCACGCAAGGCGCGCTGGTCAAGCCCGGCGATCGCGGCTTCCTCGCCGCTGCGCTCGGGCCGGGCATGCGCGCCGTCACCGTTCCCGTGTCCGGACAGGGCGCGAACGTCTCGGGCTTCGTCTTCCCGGGCGACCGCATCGACCTCGTCCTCACCCAGACGGTAGCCGGCGGCGGCGATGGCCCCCCGCTCAAGGCATCGGAGACGATCCTGCGTAACCTGCGCGTACTCGCCACCGATCAGCGGACCGACAAGCAGACCGACGACAAGGGCAACACTGTCGTCTCCACCTTCTCGACGGTCACTGTCGAGGCGACTCCCAAGCTCGCCGAGAAGCTCGCCGTCGCGCAGACTCTCGGTTCGCTCTCGCTGTCGCTGCGCTCGATCGCCGACAATCAGGGCGAGCTCGAGGAAGCGATCGCCAGCGGCGAGGTCGATGTGCCTGCTGACGGCGATCCGAAAAAGGAAAAGGAAATGCTGGCGCGTGCCGCCGCACGTCCGACGGAAGGCCGTGGCGGCTTCGCCACCGGTGCCGACGTGTCGCGCTTCCAGCGCAGCACTGTCCCCGGAAAGGCCGATGATGGCGCCGCAAAGGCCGCGGCGTCGACCGCCGGCTATCCGGGCGGCGTCGAGAAGAGGAAGGGGCCGGTGGTCAATGTTGTCCGCGGCGCCAGCGCGACGGAAGTC
>Ga0247823_10001645_pt1 | contig 18533 bp, 17 predicted proteins | sample 13C_PalmiticAcid_2_FD_192426 | JGI IMG/M metagenome (GOLD analysis project Ga0247823, IMG submission 192426) | Soil microbial communities from agricultural site in Penn Yan, New York, United States - 13C_PalmiticAcid_Day30 | ecosystem: Environmental > Terrestrial > Soil > Agricultural land... | reverse complement strand
GATCGGTGCGCTGGGGGAGAGCGGGGCGGGCTCGGGAGCATTCTGAACCCGACGACGCCAGATCAGGGCGGCGAGGGCCATCACCAGAATGACGAACAGGCCATAGCCGCCGGTCCAGCTTGTCCGCTGAACCGAAAGGGACATCAGAGGTTCGAGGAGCGCCGGATAGGCGAGGAGGGCCAGGAAGCTGCCGAGATTGGAAGCTGCGTACAGAACATAGGGATTCTGACCGTCAGCATGATCGGCGCGGACACGTGCGTACCAGGCCTGGAGCAGCGGCGCTGTGGCGGACAGGATGGAAAAGGGCGCTCCGACCGATAGAGCTAGGGTCGCCAGAAGCCAGACATTAGGCGCTGAGGAGGCGGGCTCCCCCAGAACGCCGGTGATCTGCAGCGGCAGAAACAGCGCCGCCGCCGACAGCAGGCCCAGGTGGATGATCGCCTGCAATTTCAATGATCGGATGCGTTGCAGCAGATGGGCGTAGCCGTACCCGATCAACAACGCGGTCTGGAAGAAGACCATCGAGGTGTTCCAGACAGAAGGTGATCCGCCCAGCATCGGCAGGACCAGCTTGCTCACCATCGGCTGGACGACAAAAACGAGCGAGGCGGATGTGAAGATGGCGACGGCGAAGAGCGCCGGTGTTATCGCATCGGCCTTGCGGACGGCCGTGGTCATGGTGGAATCGGTCATTCGCGATCCGCTGGCATCGGCGCGGTCGATCGACCCGCCCCCTGTCAGCAGGCTTAGACCGACTCGCAGACGGAGCGCACAGTCATGTTGCCGCAAGATATCGAAGACTTGGCGGCGGCCGTCGTGGAGGCGGCCGCACGAACTGGCGTCATGGTGGCGACGGCGGAAAGTTGCACAGGAGGCCTTGTGGCCGCGGCCTTGACGTCTGTTGCGGGGTCATCGGCGGTGCTGGATCGAGGGTTCGTCACCTACAGCAATGAAGCCAAGATGGAGATGCTGGACGTATCCGGTGATTTGCTGGTCCGGTTCGGCGCAGTCTCGGCGCCGGTGGCGCGTGCGATGGCGCTGGGCGCGGTCAATCATTCGCGCGCCGCGACAGCCGTCGCCATCACCGGCGTCGCGGGCCCCGGGGGCGGTTCGGCGGACAAGCCGGTGGGCCTGGTGCATTTCGCCGCCGTCGGACCCGATGGCGCGGTCGCCCATGTCGAGCGGCGGTTTGGCGATATCGGACGCGACGCGGTCCGTGAAGAAAGCGTCCGACTGGCTCTGGGTCTTCTTCTGACTGCGGTGGCGGCGTGAGCGACCAGATGATCGACGCCCGCGGACACCTTTGCCCGGTGCCCAGTCTGCGTTTACGTCGAGCAATGGAAGGGCAGGCCGCAGGCGTCAGGTTGACCTTGCTGGCTACGGACCCCATGGCGCGGATCGACGTGCCCTATCTGATGGCGGACCTTGGCGGATCGGTTTGTCAGATCGAAGAGCAGGATGGAGTACTGCGCATCACCGTCGAGACTGGCGGCGCTCCGACAGGCTGACGACCGAGCCGCCGGTTTCGACCTCAGGCTCTTCGGACTTCCATTCGATCTCCAGTTCCGTGGCGAAGGCGCCGCCATAGAAGATGGCGTTGACGTTCCACGACAGCCAGATGAGCAACACCACGACGGCGCCGACCGAGCCGTAGGTGGCGCCCAGTTGGGCGATCTGCTCGACATAGATGGCGCACAGCCATGAGAAGAAGGTCGACATGACGGTGGCGATCAGCCCGCCGACAATGGCCGGCTTCCATGCCACGCGCGTCGCATGGGACATGGCGTAGCGATAGAGCATGGCCAGGCCGAGCCATAGGCCCAGCGCCGGCCATAGCCCGTCCAGGGGCAAGACCAGCAGTCCGACCGGGTCCTGGGCGTGGGCGTGCTCCATCAGTCGTGAGGTTACGACCGCACCGGATACGACGGTGAAAAGGACGAAGGCGGCCAGGGCGACCAGAAAGGCCAGCATGTTGAATTTGAAGAATCCATGCGGTTCCGTTTCGTCATGGATCAGGTTCAACCCGGCCAGCAAGGCCTTGAAACCACGGTGTGCGGCGTAGGCGCCGATGATCAGGGCCAGAGCGCTCTGGGCCGAGACCGTGCGCGCTGAGGCGTTCGCCAGGCGGTTGATCTCGTTCAGGAAGATGGACCGCGCGGCGTGAGGAACGACATCGGCCAGGGCGGCCGCCTGTTCGCTGACCTGGCCGATGGACAGGACCACCTTGTAGAAGCCGATCAGGATGGCGATGGCGGGGAAAACAGCCAGAAGCGCGAAAAAGGAGACGCCGCCAGTATAGAGCATGACGTCGCGCCCCCAACTGCGGGTGAAGGCGCGAACCGCCAGCTTGCCCCAGAACAGGGGGTGGGCCGTCAATCGGGATTGTGAATTCAAGCCTGGGCCTCGGCAGTCGTCAAAGCGACCGATTAACCTCATTCGCCGCGTGGCGAAACCCTCGCAGACAGCCCTACCTTGTAACCAAGGGTCAAGACGGCCCCCATTGCTAGACGGGGGAAGGCGTCAGTATCATCCGCGTCGGCCTGGAACATCGGCGTCGGGGGCGAACCGACCGGGCCTTATGGAGAGACTTTTGGATTTCGATCCGCGCGTACTGGTCGTCGCTGCTGATGACGCCCTGATCAGCCCTCTGTGCGAGGGACTGGACCAACTGGGGTGGCCCACTGTCACGGCGCAGAGCATGGAGGCCGCCGAGTCCGTCTTGCAGGACATGACCGTGGATGCGGCTGTTATTGTTTGCGCGGGCCTGCATGAGCGGGATGCGATCTCGCGGCTGCGCCAGGGGGCGGCGCCGCGCTACCTGCCGATATTGGCGATCGGTTCAGGATTCGTTGAAGACCAGGAAGCGGATCTGACCATGTCGTCCGCGCCGCACCCGGCCCAGGCCGCCTTGCGACTGGAGCAATTGAGTCGCGCCGCAATCGCCGAAGAGGAGTTTCGCCTGAGGCAGGCGACTTTCGCAGCGCATGGCGTGACGCTTGAAGCATCGCCGGCTGGAGAGGGGCCGCTGCAGATCCTGACGGCCGGAGCGGCGGATCGACGCTTTCTCGCCATGGCCAACGCCCTGACCGAGGCCGGCGCCGAGGTCGTTGCCGCCCCGACGCCCTACACCGCCTTTGACTATCTGCATGAGCGGGCCTTTGACGCCGCCGTGCTGTGGGGCGGCCAGGATCACGCGCCGGCCCTGTCGATCGCTTCGGGCATGAAGCGGAACACGCGACTCTATCACATTCCCCTGGTGCTCTATTTGCGCGGCGCCGGCGAGGTCGAGCTGGGTGATCTGTTTCGAAGAGGCTTCGCGGACGTCGCCGCAGCGGAAACTCCGGAAGATGAAACGGCGGCGCGCGTCCTGGCGCTGGCGCGAAATCACCGACGGCGCCAGGCGATCCGGCGGGCGCTCGATTCCGTCCGCGGTTCAGACCTGACCGACGCGGCGACGGGGCTGTTCACGCGTGAACTGTTCGCATCACACCTGGCGCGTCTGGCCGAGGGCGCCCGATCGCGCAACCGTGCGCTTTCGGTCTGTGTGTTGCGAGTGGCGGCGCGTGAGCCGGTCGCACAGGCGCGCCAGGGCGGCTGGCTGGATCGGGCCATGCCTCAGATCGGCGCCATGGTGTCGCGTCTGGTGCGGGTCGAGGACACGGCGGTGAGACTGGGGCCGGAGTTGTTCGCTCTTGCCTTGCCGGCGACCGGTGGAGAGGCGGCGCGTATGGCCGCGCAGCGAATCTCGGCGGTTATCGCCTGCACGGCCTTTGACGCCGGCAAGGACCGCTCGCCCTTCGTGGTCGAATTCGACGTGGGCGTCGCAGAAATGGAGGAGGGGGAAACGCCTGCTTCCGTGCTGGAGCGAGCGTCCGCCGATCTGGCGAAGGCCTAGGCCGGCAATTCCACGGACACCGCCGCCTGTGCGGCGAGGCCTTCGCCGCGTCCGGTAAAGCCCAGGGCCTCTGTCGTGGTCGCCTTGACGCTGACCGCGTTGAGCGGCAACGACAGCAGTTCAGCCAGACGTTCGCGCATGGCCTGACGGTGGGGCTTCACCTTGGGCTGCTCGCAAATCAGGGTGACATCCACGTTGACGATCCGCCCGCCACGGGCGGCTACACGCTGAGCGGCGTAGACCAGAAAGCGGTCGGACGAGGCGCCCTTCCATTGCGGATCGGTCGGGGGAAAGTGATCACCGATGTCCCCGTCCGCGATGGCGCCCAGAATGGCGTCGGTCAGGGCGTGCAGGCCGGCGTCGGCGTCAGAATGGCCAAGCAGGGTCTGATCGTGCGGAATTTCGACGCCGCAAAGCCAGACCGAATCACCGGGTCCCCAACGATGCACGTCAAAGCCCTGTCCGATGCGGATCGTTTTGGGGAGCAGGGCTTCAGCCATTGCGAAATCCTCGGGGTAGGTCAGTTTCAACAGGCGCGCGTCGCCTTCGACCAGGCGCACGCGGCCGCCGGCGTGTTCAACCACGGCGGCTTCATCAGTGGGGGCTTCGGCGTCGTTCCAGGCGGAATAGGCGTCGCGAATCGTTTTCAGCCGAAAGGCTTGCGGGGTCTGCGCTCGCCACAGGTTGTCGCGTTCGACGGCCCCGGCCACGAGGCCGGCCACGCCTCGACGCAGGCTGTCGGCGACCGGCAAGGCGGGCAGGGCGCCGTCGGCGTCGGCCAGCGCCGCCAGCAGGCGCTTGATCACGGTCAGGCTGAGAAAGGGGCGTGCGGCGTCATGGATCAGAACCGGGGTCTCATCGCCGATGGCGAGAGCCTTCAATCCTGCCTGGACGGACTGGGCGCGTGTGGCGCCACCGGGAACGGCGCGCCATCCCGACAGACCGTTTAAAGCGTCGGCGGCGCGGGGTCCGGCGTCTGGTGCGATCACGACGACAACAGGATCGGCTCCGGCGCCCAGCAGGCTTTCAACCGACCAGCGGACCACGGGGCGCCCGCCGACGCTTCGCCATTGCTTGTCTCCGCCGGCTCTAGAACCTGAACCGGCCGCCACTACGATTGCTGCAAATCCCATGTCGGCCTTCTAAGCGCCCCAGTTCCGCTTGACGAGAGGCTCAACAGTCGGCGGTAAGGACGGCATGAACGCAGGATTGCAAATCGGAGACGTACGGATCGCCGGACGGGTGCTGATGGCCCCGATGACCGGGATCACCGACCTGCCGTTCCGTGTACTCGCCTCAAGGCTGGGTGCGGCCTATGTGGCGACCGAGATGGTCGCCTCGGCTGAACTGGCGCGGGGGCGGCCGGACGTGGTGCGCCGCGCCGCCGTAGGCGGGGGGCTGCCCTTGACCGTGATCCAGCTGGTCGGCGGCGACCCGGAGGTCATGGCCGAGGGCGCGCGCATGGCCGAACAGGCGGGCGCGGACATCATCGACCTGAATCTCGGCTGCCCGGCGAAAGAAGTGACGGGCGCCGCCTGTGGCTCGGCCCTCATGCGAACGCCGGAACGTGCGACGGCCATCATGGCGGCGGTCGTCGCGGCGGTCGGCCGACCGGTCACGGTCAAGATGCGCCTGGGTTGGGACGAAAACAGTCACAACGCCGCCGAACTGGCCCGCCGGGGGGCGGACCTTGGCGTGGCGGCGGTCACCGTGCATGGCCGCACCCGTAAGCAGTTTTACACCGGCGTCGCCGACTGGGAGGCCGTGGCCGAGGTCAAGCAGGCGGTGTCTGTTCCGGTCATCGTCAACGGCGACATCATCACGGCGGAACAGGCGAGAGCGGCCCTGACCCTGTCCGGCGCCGATGGTCTGATGCTGGGGCGCGGGGTCTATGGCCGCCCCTGGCTTGCGGCCCATCTGGAGCGGGCGCTGGCGGACGGGACGCGATTGCAGGAGCCCGGTCGTGAAGAGCGGCTGGCCATCGTCATCGAGCATCTGCGCGGGTCGGTCGCCTTCTACGGCCTACCGCTGGGGTTGAAGATGTTCCGCAAGCATCTGGGCTGGTACATTGAACAGGCGCCGTGGCCGGATGATCCGCTGGAGCGCCGCGCCGCCAAGGCCCGGCTGTGCCGACTGGAGACGCCGCTGGAGGTGGAGCGGGCGCTTTCAGAGCTCTGGCGACCTGCGGTGGATCAATTCAGCAACTCTGGTGTTGAAAACCTGCCACAGCTGGTTGAAGCTGCGAGGTAATGACGGAAATCCCCGCCGCGCAGCCTGAAGGTCACGACCCCGAGCGTTCGCTCTGGGGGCGGCTGGCCAGCGGTCGCGCCCGGGCTTTGTTCGTGGCGGCCTATGCAGTCGCCTTCCTGATCACGGCGGCGGCTATCTGGCTGGTGGCGATCGCGCCAGGCGCGACTGCGGGCGGCGACGCGCGAACCGCCGCCAGTCGAGCTGTCCTTTTCATCCTCCTAGGAAATCTGGTGCTGATCGGCGGCCTGGCGGCTGTCATCGGCATGCGGGTATGGCGATTGACGCGAAACAGAAACGATCCCGGTGCGCGCCTGCACTTGCGTTTCGTGACCCTGTTTTCGCTGGTGGCTGTGGTTCCGGCGGTGCTGATCGCCCTGGTGTTCGGGGTCCTGGTCAATCGGGGGGTGGATCAGTGGTTCAGCACCAATGTCCGCTCGGCGGTCGAGAACGGCGCTGAGATCGGCCGAGCCTATGTCGCCGACGTCGGCGCCGGATTGGAGGTCGATCTGGAAACCATGTCGACGGAGCTCGGCGGGGTTCGCGGACTGTTTGACAACCGCATCCAGTTTTCGCGCGCGCTCGGCCAGATCGGCGCCTTCTTCGGATATCCGGCGCTTTATATCCTGAATAGCGATGGCGAAGTGCTGGCCAGCGGCGAGCAGCCGGGAGCGCCGCCCTATGTTGCGCCCCCGCGCGAGGCCTTCGAGACTGTGGCCGGAGGCGAGGTCGCGCCGACGACCGTGACTGAAAACCCCGACATGGTGCGGGCGCTCTATCCTTTGCCCGATTACGGCGACGCCTATCTCTACGTCGTGCGGCCATTGGCGCCGGGCCTGATCCAGCGGATGCGAAACGGCGAAGAATCAATCGCCGCCTACCGCGCCGCCGAAGAAAGCCGGGCGCGGATTCAGGCGGCCTTCGCCCTCAGCTATCTCGAGACGGCGCTGCTGGTGCTGGTCGGCGCGGTCTGGCTGGCCATGTCGGCCGCCAGTTCGATCTCGGCGCCCATCGGTCGTCTGGTGAAGGCGGCGGATCAGGTAGCCGGTGGAGATCTGAATGCACGCGTCGACAACACCGGCGCGCCGAGCGAGATCGTGGTCCTGTCAGAAGCCTTCAACCGCATGACCGGCGATATCATGGCCCAGCAGGCGGCGTTGAAGGCCGCCAGCGACGACGCCCAGGGGCGCAGCCGCTTCATCGAGACCGTACTGTCGGGCGTCAGCGCCGGCGTCATTGGTCTTGATCGCGTGGGGCGCATATCGGCTATCAACGACAGCGCCAGCCAGCTTCTGGCGATCAGTGAGGCCGATGTTCAAGGGTGTCTTCTGGGCGAGGTCGCGCCGGAACTGGCTGAACTGTCCGAACGCGCCGAGGCTCATATCGAGGAAGACATCGACGTCAGCCGCGACGGCGAGACACGCCGTCTGCGAGTCCGAATCGAGGGCGGACAGGGCGGCGAGATGGTGCTGACCTTCGACGACATCACCCGTCTGGTGACGGCACAGCGCAACGCCGCCTGGCGCGACGTGGCGCGCCGCATCGCCCATGAGATCAAGAATCCGCTGACGCCCATCCAGTTGTCGGCGGAACGTCTGCGTCGCAAGTACCGCTCTCAGGTCGGCGACGACGTGGAGGTCTTTGATCGCTGCACCGAGACCATCATTCGCCAGGTCGGCGATATCGGCCGGATGGTGGATGAATTCTCGTCCTTCGCCCGGATGCCGGCGCCACGTTTCACTCGTGAAAACCCGGCCGAGATGCTGCGTGAGGCGGTCTTTGCTCAACGCGTCGCGGCGGCGGACATCGGCGTGGAATTGGTCGAGCCCCTGCCGGATGTGGTTCTGCAATGCGATGGCCGCATGGTTGGACAAGCCTTGGCCAATATTCTGAAAAACGCCGGCGAGGCCGTCAGTGCGAAACGGGCGCGAGAACCGCTCCCGGCTGGCGCGACCGGCATCATCGCCAGGCTGACGGTCGAGAACGGCATAGCCACCTTCGCCATTGAGGACGACGGTGTCGGCTTGCCGGCCAAGGATCGCGACCGGCTGACCGAGCCCTATGTGACCACGCGTGAGAAGGGCACAGGCCTGGGCCTGGCCATCGTCAAGCGTATCTGTGAAGACCACGGCGGCGAGCTAAGGCTGGCCGACGCCGAGACATTGGCGGGCGCACGCGTGTGCCTGACCTTCCCCCTGACCCAAGACAGCAAGGCTGCTCACCGTGCCTCCGGCGCGGCGCGAGCGGCGGAGTAGAGAGGCGTCATGCGCAATACCGGTGCCGACATTCTGGTGGTGGACGACGAAGCGGACATCCGCGAACTGGTCTCAGGCCTGCTTGAGGACGAGGGCCATTCGGTCCGCACGGCCGCCAACTCGGATGAAGCCCTGGCCGCGATCCGGGCGCGCAAGCCGTCGCTGGCCGTACTTGATATCTGGATGCAGGGCGGCGGTCTGGACGGGCTGGAACTGCTGGACGTGGTCAAGGGGCTGGATGAGGACCTGCCGGTCGTCATGATCTCGGGCCACGGCAACATCGAAACCGCCGTCAGCGCCCTGAAGCGCGGCGCCTATGACTTCATCGAGAAGCCGTTCAAGTCGGATCGGCTGGTGGTCGTGGTCGAACGTGCTCTGGAAGCAGCCTCGCTGAAGCGCGAAAACCGGCGCCTGCGCGCCCAGACCATGGCGCCGACCGGCCTGATCGGGAAATCGGCGGCGGCGCAGCTGCTGCGCGGCACCATCGCCAAGGTCGCGCCGGCTAATAGTCGCGTGCTGATTTCAGGCCCGCCGGGATCAGGCAAGGAACTGGTCGCCCGCCAGATCCATGACGCCAGCCCGCGCGCCAAGTCCGAGTTCGTGGCCATTTCGGCCGCCGGCATGACGCCCGAACGACTGGACGTCGAACTGTTCGGCGAGGAAGGCGGCGACGGCCGCCCCCGCAAGATCGGCGTGTTCGAGCGCGCTCACAACGGCACTCTTTATCTGGACGACGTGGGGGACATGCCGCGCGAAAGCCAGAGCCGCATCCTGCGTGTCCTGGTCGAGCAGCGTTTCCGCCGGGTCGGCGGAGAGCAGGACGTTCAGGTCGATGTGCGCGTGGTCACCTCGACCGCGCGCGACCTGAAGGTCGAGATCGCCGAAGGACGCTTCCGTGAGGACCTGTTCCATCGCCTGAACGTGGTGCCGATCCGCGTCCCGCCCTTGTCCGAACGTCGCGAGGACATCAGTGAGCTGATCGAGTATTTCGTCGACAGCCTCTCGGCCTCTCAGGGACTGCCGCATCGTCGGGTCGCGGATGACGCCCTCGCGGTGCTTCAGGTCCACCCCTGGCCCGGCAATGTTCGCCAATTGCGCAACAACGTCGAACGTCTTCTGATCCTGGCGACGGGAGCGGCGGACGAGCCGATCACCGCTGACATGCTGCCTCAGGAAGTGGCCTCGTCCGGCGGGCCGTCCTCCCTGGGCGCCGATCGCATTATCGCCTTGCCGCTGAGGGAAGCGCGCGAAGTGTTCGAGCGGGACTATCTGGCGGCGCAAATCATGCGTTTCGGCGGAAATATCTCGCGCACGGCCGCCTTCATCGGCATGGAAAGATCCGCACTGCACCGCAAACTGAAGTCGCTGGGCGTTTCGCCCGCTCGCGGCGGCGAAGACGAAGAAGGAGAGGGCGCCTGATGTCCAGGATCGCCTACGTCAACGGGACCTATCAGCCGCATAACGGCGCCACGGTTCACATCGAGGATCGCGGCTTCCAGTTCGCCGACGGGGTCTATGAGGTCTGGTCCGTGTTCGACGGCAGGCTGGCCGACTTCGACGGACACATGACGCGTCTGGCCCGCAGCCTGACGGAACTCCGCATTCCGATCCCCATGACGGCCCAGGCTCTGGAACGGGTGCTGAAGGAAACCATCCGTCGCAACCGCGTGCGGAACGGCATTGTCTACCTGCAGGTGACGCGCGGCACCTCGCCGCGCGACCACGCCTTCCCGAAAGACACTCCGCCCAGCGTCATCGTCACATCCAAGACCATCGACCTGGCCAAGGGGGAAACCCTCGCCGCAAAGGGCGCGGCGGGCGTGACCATGCCGGACATTCGCTGGGGCCGTTGCGACATCAAGACCGTGGGTCTGCTGCCCAATGTTCTGGCCAAGCAGGCGGCGCGTGAGAAGGGCGCCTACGAGTGCCTGATGGTCGATGACATGGGTCTGGTGACGGAAGGTTCGTCCACGAACGCCTGGATCGTCGATGAGAACGGCAAGCTGCGGACCCGCGACACCCAGGCCAATATTCTGCGCGGCATCACCCGCACGGCGATCCTGAAGCTGATCGAGGCTGAAGGCATCGAATTGGACGAACGTCCGTTCAGCGTGGACGAAGCCAAGCGCGCCAGGGAGGTCTTTGTCACCGCCGCCAGTTCCTTCGTCATGCCCATCGTGTCGCTGGACGGATCGAAGATCGCTGATGGAAAGCCGGGCCCGGTCGCGACTCGTCTGCGTCAGGTTTATCTGGAGCAGGCGAAGCGCGACGCTGTCTGAGGCCCTCATGTTCAGGCGTCTGTTTCAGCGTGACAGCTCTGTCGCTCAACTCCGTGACACCGACGCGGACTGGGATAGGATCGCCCGGTCCGACCCCTATTATGGGGTGCTGACAGATCCCCGGTTCAGAACTGAAAACCTGACCGAGGAAGCTCTGGCGGAGTTCTTCAGAAGCGGCGAGGGCGCCGTGAAGCAGGCCGCGAAGCGCCTGAAGAGCCGTCATGCGGATTTCTCCCCGGCCTCGGCGCTGGATTTCGGGTGCGGCGTCGGGCGTCTGACCCGAGCCCTGGCCGCCATGACTGGCGACGCCTATGGGGTGGACGTGGCTGAAGCCATGCTGATCGAGGCGCGTCGGCATGCACCGGCCAGCGCCGCCTTCGGGCACGAACTGCCGGAACGCGCCTTTGACTGGATCATGTCGCTGATCGTGTTCCAGCACATTCCGCCTGAGCGTGGCTATCGTCTGCTGGAAGCCCTTTTGCAGCGTCTGGCGCCAGGCGGGTTCGTGACATTGCAGTTCGCACTCTACCGCGAGCCCGAGCACTCAGGAGCGCCGGGCGGGCGCATTGTCGTGGATGGCGGGATCGTCCGCACGGTGAACGTTCCCGTTCCCAGCAGCTTGCGGCAGGGAGAGATGGTGATGTTCGATTACGACCTGACAGTGATCGTCGCCATCCTCGCGGCAGCCGATGTGAGCGATCTGGACCTGGTCCACACCAACCATGGCGGTTTCCACGGCGCCTTCCTGTATGGCCGGCGTGCTTCGTCTTGAGCGCGTGCTGCCGCGTAAAGGATGAGGGAAATCCGTTGCGGCCTTGACCCGACGGCGGTTAAGGTCGTTGCGCCTTCCCGGTCCGCGCCTTACGGCGACGAATAACCAAGAACAGGAAAAAACCTGCCATGTCGCAAGACAAACGCCAGAACCTTCAGGACACCTTCCTCAACAGCGTCCGCAAGACCAAGACCCCGCTGACTATCTTCCTGGTCAACGGCGTCAAGCTGCAGGGCATCGTGACCTGGTTCGACAACTTCTGTGTGCTGCTGCGTCGCGATGGCCAGTCGCAGCTCGTCTACAAGCACGCCATTTCGACCATCATGCCGTCCGCGCCCGTGCAGATGTACGAGCCCGATGCCGAAGAAGACTGATTGACCTCCAAGCTTATCGACCACGCCGTTCCGCTGATCCGGGCGGTCGTCATCCACCCCGATCGACGCTCGGACAGCCCCAGACTGGCTTCCGAACGCCTTGAGGAAGCCGCGGGCCTGGCCCGCGCGCTGGACCTCGACGTGCGCGCCGAAGAGGTCGTGCGTCTGCGCTCGACCACGCCTGCGACCCTGTTCGGGTCCGGCAAGGTCGAGGAGCTGGCCGCCCTGATCCGCGCCGCCGACGCCGAAGCTGTTGTTGTCGATGACGACCTGTCGCCGGTGCAGCAGCGCAATCTGGAGAAGGCGTGGGAGGTGAAGGTCATCGACCGCACCGGGCTGATCCTGGAAATCTTTGGACGCCGTGCGCGCACCAGGGAAGGGCGGCTGCAAGTCGAGCTGGCGCGTCTGGATTATGAACGTTCGCGTCTGGTGCGCACCTGGACCCACCTGGAGCGCCAGCGCGGCGGCACCGGCTCGACCGGCGGTCCCGGTGAAACCCAGATCGAACTGGACCGACGCCTGATCGCCGACCGGATCGTGCGGCTGAAGGCCGAGCTAGAAGAGGTGCGCCGCACGCGCGGCCTGCACCGCAAGGCGCGCAAGAAGGTCCCGTTCCCGTCTGTGGCCCTGGTCGGTTATACCAATGCGGGCAAGTCGACGCTGTTCAACCGCCTGACCGGCTCCGAGGTCTTCGCCAAGGACCTGCTGTTCGCCACGCTGGATACGACCCAGCGCACCATCCGACTGCCGCAGGGGCGGCCGGCCATCATCGCCGACACAGTGGGCTTCATTTCGGACCTGCCGCACGAACTGGTCGAGAGCTTCCGCGCGACACTGGAGGAGGTGGGGGAGGCCGACCTGATCCTGCACGTGCGTGACATCGCCTCGCCCGACAGCGACGCCCAGGCCAAGGACGTCGAGGCGGTGCTGGAACAAATTCCGACGCCCGAGGGCAAGACGCGACGTATCCTCGAGGTCTGGAACAAGACCGATTTGCTGGACGCCGATGTGCGCGAAGCGGTCTTGGGTCAGGCCGAACGCCTGGCGCGCGAGGGCAAGGCGGTCGCCGTCTCCGCCTGGACCGGTGAGGGCATAGAGGCTCTGCGCGAGGCCATCGCCGGCCTGATCGACGATGACCCGGAAACCCGGCTCACGCTGGAACCGCATCAGGGCGAGGCCCTGGCCTGGCTGTATGAAAACGGTCGCGTCACCTTCCGTGACACCGACGAACAGGGGCGAACCCATCTGATCGTGCGTCTGCACCCGGCGGCCCTTGGGCGTCTGGAGCGCCTCTACCCCGACACCATCGACTGAGCCCATGCATCTGATCGAGACCATCCTTTTCCTGCTGCTGGCTGTGGTGTTGTCAGGATGGGTGGCGCGGATTACGCGGATCGCTCTGCCGCTGGTGCAGATCGCACTCGGCGCGGGCGTGGTGCTGATCACGGGTGAGGCGGTCGATCTTCGCCCGGATATCTTCTTCCTGCTGTTTCTCCCGCCGCTGCTGTTCGTGGATGGCTGGCGCATTCCGAAGAAGGCTCTGTTCCGAGACCGCATGGTCATTCTGGAACTGGCTCTGGGTCTTGTGGTCTTTACCGTTTTGGGCCTGGGTTTCCTGATCCACTGGATGATCCCGGCCATGCCGCTGGCGGTGGCGTTCGCTCTGGCGGCGATTCTCTCGCCGACCGACCCGATCGCGGTGTCGGCCATCGCCTCACGAGCGCCCATACCCAAACGCCTCATGCATATTCTGGAAGGCGAGTCGTTGCTGAATGACGCGACGGGCCTGACCTGCATGCGGATCGCCGTCATCGCTGCGACGACCGGCGCCTTTTCCCTGAGCAGCGCGGTGGGGACCTTCGCCTGGCTGGCCCTGGCGGGCGTTGCAGTCGGGGTCGCAGTCACCCTGGCCATTGGTCTGGTGAAGGCCTGGATCAGCCGCCGGTGGGGCGAGGATGTCGGCGGACAGATCCTGATCAGCCTGCTGATGCCCTTCGCCGCCTATCTGGCGGCCGAAGCCATTCACGCGTCCGGTATCCTGGCGGCGGTGGCCGCCGGCGTGACCATGAGCTTCACCGAGCGTCAGGGCTCGGCCATGGCGGCGACGCGCATCCGCCGAGCCGTGGTCTGGGATACGGTTCAGTTCGTCGCCAACGGCCTGATCTTCGTCATTCTCGGCGAACAGATGCCATCTATCATGGCCCGCGCGGCCGAGGTCATCCAGTCGACCCAGCATAAGGAGGTCTGGTGGCTGGCCATCTATGTCTTCGCCATCGTGGCGGCGCTGGCGGCCCTGCGCTTCATCTGGGTGTGGGCCTCGCTGAAGCTGACCCTATTCCGCAAGCGCGGGAAGCATGCTCCCCCCAAGGTGGGCCTGCGTCTGGTGGCCGTCATGTCGCTGGCGGGGGTGCGCGGGGCCATCACCCTGGCGGGCATTCTGACTCTGCCGTTCGTGCTGGGGGACGGTACGCCGATGCCTACGCGCAATCTGGCCATCTTCCTGGCGGCGGGCGTGATCATCGTTTCCCTGGTCCTGGCCAGCGTAGCCTTGCCACGCCTTCTGAAGGGCGTGGAACTGCCGCCTGAACCGTCACACCTGGAGGAGGAAGATCGCTCGCGTGTGGCCGCAGCCTCGGCCGCCATGCGCGCCATTGAGGATACTCAGCACGCCATGGCCGAAGGCAAGAGCAATCCCGACCTTTATGCCGAGACGGCGGCGCGTCTGATGGAGCTCTATCGTCATCGCATCGAGATGCGCACCCCTGTTGACGGTGACGATGTGGTCCTGGCTCGGCAGGCGGATGAGATCGAGCGCCAACTGCGCCTGGCCGGACTGGCTGCCGAACGCGCCGAATTAGTGCGGCTTGGCCGTATGCGGCTGGTTGACGAAGAGACGACGCGCAAGCTGATCCGCGAGGTCGACCTACAGGAATTGCGCTACGTCTGAGGTTTCTCGGCCGCCTTGGCTGCGTCCCAGAGGGCGTCCATCTCGGCCAGGTTCGACTGTTCCGGCGTGCGGCCGTCCTTGGCCAGTTCGGCTTCGATGAAGCCGAAGCGGCGAACGAACTTGGCGTTGGCGACGCGCAGGGCGTCCTCGGGTTCCAGTTCCAGCTTGCGAGCCAGATTGGCGACGACGAACAGCAGGTCGCCCAGTTCCTCGCGCGCCTTCTCCTTGTCGCCGGCGGCGATCTCGACGCGCAGTTCCTCGACCTCTTCGGCCAGCTTGTCGAAGACCTCGTCGGTCGAGGGCCAGTCGAAGCCGACGCGGCCGGCGCGCTTGGTCAGCTTGGCGGCGCGGGTCAGGGCGGGCAGGCCAACGGGCACGTCGTCCAGCACGCCGTGTTGTTCCTTGGCCTTGCGCTCGGCGGCCTTGATGTCCTCCCAGCGCGCCTTCTGGGCGGAGCCGCTGGGTTTGGCCGCTTCCTCGGCGAAGACGTGGGGATGGCGACGAACCAGCTTGTCGGCCATGGCGTCGGCCACGTCATCAAAGGCGAAGTGTCCGGCTTCCTCGGCCATGCGGGCGTGGAAGACGACCTGGAACAGCAGGTCGCCCAGCTCGACCTTCAGTTCCTCCATGTCGGCGCGCTCGATGGCGTCGGCGACCTCGTATGCCTCCTCGATCGTATAGGGGGCGATGGTCGCGAAGGTCTGCTCGACATCCCAGGGGCAACCGCCGTTCGGATCGCGCAGGCGAACCATGATCTCTTTCAGGCGATCGACGGAGTGGGTCATTCAGGCGGTCCCGGCGTCGCGAGCGATGAGCGCCTCGCGAATTTCATCATGCCGTTTTGGCGTCAGGGGATAGCCCTTCAGCACCCAGGCGGCGCCCGCCAGTAGCAGGCCTGGCACGGCGATGAACAGGATCTGGAGCATCAGCAGGGAAAAATCGCTGTTGCCGGCCGGGCCTGGCAGGGCCTTGAACCCCACCCATTGCAGGATCAGGTAGGGGATCAGCGCCACGACGTGGCCGATCTTGGTCGTGGCCGACAGGATGGAGAACATCAGGCCAGTGCGGTCCACGCCGGTCTCCAGCCGCACCTCGTCGCCCGCGTCGGCCATCATGGCCCGCAGCAGGAAGAGGCCCGCCGCATAGGGCAGGCCGGCGATGAACATGACGACGGCGGTCACGGCGAAGTTGCCGCCGGGGACCAGGGTGGCGCCGATATAGAGACCAGCGAAGATCAGGCTGGCGACGGCCAGGGCCTTGTCCTTGCCGATCTTCGTCGCCAGCCAGGCCCAGATCGGCGCACCGACCAGCCCCGCCACAAAGTAGAAGAGCATGAACAGCGAGGCCTGGGTGTGGTCGTAGCCCTTGATCTGGCCGAAGAAGAAGAACAGCAGCGAGCCCGTGATGCCGGGGGCCACGCCCAGCAGCAGGTCGGCGATCAGCAGCTTGCGCACCGTCTTCATCCTGAACAGGGCCAGATAGGCGCCCGGCCCGCCGTGCGGCGCGGCGCCGACGTTGACGGGTTCCGGCACAGCGACCATGGCCAGACCGATGGTGACGGGCAGGGCGATCAGGATGGCCCAGCCCATGATCCGTACGCCGTCGGCGTAATCGCCGATGCCCGACTTCACCACCACGGTCGGCAGGATCAGGATCAGGATGACGCCGATGATGTTGAAGACCTGCCACCAGCCGTAGACGCGGCTGCGCTGGTCGTACTGAGGCGCCAGAACCGCCGCCCAGCCAAGCTGGCCCAGGGTGCCGATTGAGAAGCCGAGGTAGAGGACCAGCAACCAGGCGAAGAGATAGGCAGGCCCCGCGCCCGGCTGGACCAGGACGAACATCATCAGGGCCGACAGCATCAGGATCGGCGTCGAGACCGCCATCCAGGGGCGATAGCGGCCGAACCGCGTCTTGGTCTTGTCCATGCCCCAGCCGATGAAGGGGTCGAAGACGATGTCGATCAGCCGCACCGCCATGAATACGGCGGCCACGACGCCCAGCTCGAGACCGACATGGGTGGCGTAGAACTCAGGCAGGGTGACGGGCAGGGCCACGCCGAAGGCCGCCAGCGGCAGACAGGGGCCGGAAAAGGCGGCCAGAACGGCGTTGGAGCGGCGGGGAGCGTCAGCGGCGACAACAGATGACATCGGGCGTCCGAACATGGTCGGCCTGAGTCGGCCGCAGCTTCACCATGCCGGTTTTCTCCGAACAGGCGAAGTGGGCCTTGCGGTTCAGGGCAACCTAGGGCCTGCTGACGCCATGTCAGTGCGATTTGCGATCCTTGCGGCGACCTTCGTCGCAATCCTCGGTGGAGCCGGAGCGGCTCAGGCCAAGGATGCCCAGATTTGCGACCGGCCGACCAGCGCCTGGGACGGCGCAGCCCAAGCCAACGGCATTTCGCTTTATACGCTGGAGTGGTCGCCGTTCGGTTCCGCTGAATGGGGCTGGGAGACCTATACGCCGCTGATTCAACGCGAGATCGGCACCCCCTGCGATCCGGCCTCACCCGCCTTCGCCGAGGCCTTGGCCGGGTTTCAGGCGCGGTACGGTCTGACAGCGACGGGTCAGTTCGATCAGGCGACCTTTCAGGTGTTCCGCGGTCTGTGGCAGGAGCGCCGGCCTTTTGTCATGGCCCGGGTGAGGGGGGAGTGTCCTGAACCGCCGCCCATCAGCATGCTGGGCTATCTCGACCCGGCCGAGGAGCATGCGCAGCGCATGACGCGGCTGTTGCGCCGCGATGTTCTGGACGCCTATCGGCGCATGGCCGCCGCCGCTCGCGCCGAGGTTCCGGCTATCGCTGCTGATCCGGAATTGATGCAGATATTCTCGGGTTTCCGCGATCCGGAAGCTGACGCCGCGCGCTGCGCCGCGCAGGGCAATTGCGACGGGGTCCGTCGGGCCGCCTGCTCGCCGCATCGCACAGGAACCGCGATCGACATTCACGTGGGTCATGTCGCGGGCATGGGCGTGGATTCGACCGATCCGTTGAGCCGCCGTCACATGGCCCAGGGCCCCGCCTATCGCTGGCTGGTGGCCAATGCTTCCCGTTTCGGCTTCACCCCCTATGTGTTCGAGCCCTGGCATTGGGAATGGACAGGCGATGATACGACCGCTGGCGGACGGTGAGGCGGCGCTGGCGCGCGAGGTCTTCGGCGCGGCGCTGCGACTGGACGACATTCGCTTTCTGGCCTCGCCCTGGCCCTTCGATCGTGCCTTCGTGCCGGGGCGTTGGTTCGGGCGCGACTGGATCGTCTGGCCGAAGAAGACGCTGGAGCCGGACCTTTCGCGAGCGTCGTTGCGAACCCAGGCCGTCTTCATCCATGAACTGGTCCACGTCTGGCAGGCGCAGAACGGTCTGAACCTGCTGATGAGCAAGCTGCGGGCGGGAGACGGGCCCGCCGCCTATGCCTATCCTCTGGACGACCTGTGCGACTGGAGCGGCTTGAATATCGAGCAGCAGGCCATGGTGGTCGAGCACCGATTCATCCTGTCGCGCGGCGGTCGGGCGCCGGCCGGTCAGGCTTTTTACGACCGCGTCTGCCCCTTGGCGCGACGTATGGAAATTTGACCGTCGGGACTTGCGGCGTCGCAACATCTCGCTAAATCAGAAACTGATGCAGTTGCTTTTGCGTCAGTCAGATTTATCGGAGCGTTCGATGCCCAAGATTCTTGTCCTCTATCACTCGACCTACGGTCACATCGAGCAGATGGCCGAAGCCGTCGCCGAGGGCGCGCGCCGCGTTGACGGCGCTGTGGTGGAC
>Ga0247823_10001644_pt1 | contig 18536 bp, 9 predicted proteins | sample 13C_PalmiticAcid_2_FD_192426 | JGI IMG/M metagenome (GOLD analysis project Ga0247823, IMG submission 192426) | Soil microbial communities from agricultural site in Penn Yan, New York, United States - 13C_PalmiticAcid_Day30 | ecosystem: Environmental > Terrestrial > Soil > Agricultural land... | reverse complement strand
CGCTCGAACAACGTGCCCGAGCACCTGCCGCAGCGGCTCGGCGCGCTTCCGCAGTTCGCCGTCGACGGCGGCGAGGCGAGTCCGCACAGGGGCAACCTCTACGCCGTCTGGTTCTCGAACGATCTGAGCGAGCAGGGACCGGGAACGCACTTCAGTCCCTTCCAGGTCTACTTCGCGCGCTCGGTCGACGGCGGCGCGAGCTGGAGCTCGCCGATGCGGGTCAACGACGACACGACGATGGAGGGCGTCGATCACCTCTATCCGAGCATCGATGTCGCCCCGAACGGCGCGGTCGTGCTGACGTGGTACGACGGCCGGCAGAGCCCGGGCAACAGCGATCTCCATCATTACACCGCCTACTCGCTCGACGGCGGTGCGACGCTCAAGCCGAACATCCGGGTCTCGACCGAATCGTCGAACAGCAACGCGTACGTCATCGGCAACTTCGGGATCGGCGATTACACCAAGTGCCTGAGCACGAACGGCTACGCGATTCCGATCTGGGTCGACGGCCGCGGCAACGACGGCAACCTCGACATCTTCGCGGCCTTCGTCCCTCTGCGCGAGTCGCCGAGCGGCGTCGAGGTGCTGCACGAGGTCATCGCCTCGGCGCAGCTCTCGGCCGCGCCGAATCCCGCCGCCGTGACGAGTCTCGTCGAGCTCACCCTGCGGCACGCGGGCGAGATGCGTGTCGAGCTCGTCGACATGCTCGGAACGGTCGTGACGACGCTCGCCAGCGGACGGCTCGACGCCGGTGCGCACCGGCTGACGCTCGACTGCTCGGCGATCGCCCCCGGACGCTACCTCGTGCGCGCCGCCGGCGAGGCCGGGACCGTCACGACGCCGCTCGAGATCGTTCGATAGAGCCGAGCGACGATCACGCTCGAAAGCAACCGGGGGGATGGGCAATGCCCGTCCCCCCGCTTCACACGTCGCGAAACATCGGCGACCGGCGAGGGTTCCTGAGCGCACACCGGATCCATAACCGTCACGCATGTCCCAGCTCAACGCACCATCCCCGGGCGACGTCACCATGCCGTCGTCCACGAGTGAGTCGCCGGCATCTGGCTCTCCATCGACCTCTCCGCCCGCTCTCGGTGCGATCATCGATCGCGCCTGGCACCTGCGTTCGGCCGACGCTGCGGGCTCGATCGAGCTCGCCTCCGAGGCGCTCGCGCTCGCCCGCGAATCCGGCGATGAGCAGGCGGCGGCGCTTTCGTTGCGCACGATCGCGATCGCTCATGTCGCACTGGCGGAGTATGACGAAGGGAACGCGCGGGCCGCGGAGGCGCTCGCGCTCTTCGAGCGTCTGGGCGATGCCGCCGGCGCGGCCGTCGCGCTCGCGACGATGGCGACGTCGGCGCGCCGCATCGGCGAAGTCGCCAGCGCGCGCGAGCTACTCGGCCAGGCGCTCGAGCGCGCGCAGCGCAGCGGCTCGGGCGAGGCCGTCACCATCTGCCTCAACGGCTTCGGAAATCTCCACCGCTCGACCGGCGAGTACACGCTCTCGCTGCAACTGCATCGACAGGCGCGCGATCTCGCGCGTGAGTATGGCAGTCTCGAGGAGGAGTGCTCGGCGACGCTCGGCATCGGCGGGTCGCTCGAGCGACTCGGCAGCTTCACCGAAGCGCTCGAGGTCTACCACGAGGCGCTCGCGATCGCCCAGCGCACCGGGCACACGCGCATGGAGGCCTACGCGGCCGGCAACATCGGCACGACGCTCGAGCGACTCGGTCGCGTCGGCGAGGCGCTCGAGTACGAGCTGCGCTCGCTCGCGATGAAGCAGCGCGCCGGCGATCGATGGGGCCTCGGTATCTCCTACAACAACCTCGGCATCATCTACCGCTACCTCGGCAACTACGCGAGCGCGCTCGAGGCGCTCGTCGCGTCGCTCGCGGTCACGCGCGAGATCGGCGACCGCGAGGGCGAGTCCGTCGCTCTCAACTGCATCGGCCAGGTCTACGAGGAGATCGGGGACATGACGAAGGTCTTCGGATGCTTCAGCTCGAGCCTCGAGATCTCCAAGACGATCGGATTCAAACAGGGCGAGGCGTATTCGCTGTCGCATCTCGGTCGCTTCCACGCGCACATCGGCGACATGCCGCGCGCGCTCGCCTACTACATACGCTGCCTGCGCATGGCCGAGCAGAGCGGCGAGCGTTATCTCGAGCGCTCGGCGCTCGACGAGGTCGCGCGCGCCTACAGTCATCTCGGCGACCTCGACAGGGCGGCCGAGTACCTCCGCCGCGCGATCGAGCTCAGCCGCACGACCGGGGATCGACTCGGTGAGGCGACCTCGCTCTGGACGATGGGGGAGATGCTCACGCGCGAGCGGCCCGATCGGGCCGGGCTCGAGTACCTGTCGCAGTCGCTCGCGATCGCGGTCGAGATCGGCAACCGTGACGTGCTGCGTAGCCTGCATCTGACGCTTGCCGGCGTCTACGACCGACTCGGCGACGAGGCCGGCGCGATCGCGCACCGTGCGGAGTACCAGGCCTGCGCCGAGGAGATCTTCAACGCCGAGGCGACGCGACGGGTCTCCGAGCTGCTCGTCGGTTTCGAGGGTGAGTCCGCGCGCCGGCATGCGGCGATGCTCGGGCTCGATGACGCCGATCTTCTGGAGATCAACGCAGCGGTCGAGCGCGAGGTCGCAAGCCGGATCGTCTCCATCGGCATGCCCCGCGCGAGCGACGGTGAAACGACCATCGTGCGCGATGGCATCGTCGACGCCGATCCGGCGGGCATCGTCGTGCGAACGTTCGGCGAGTTTCGCGTCTCGGTCGGCGGTCGCGATCTCGGCACGGCCCAGTGGAAGCGACGCCGCGCGCGCGATCTGTTCAAGCTGCTGCTGATCAACCATCGCCGGTCGATGACCATCGACGAGATCATCGAAACGCTGTGGGGAGGCCGCGCCGATCGCAAGTCGGAGATGCTCGTGATGAACGCGATCTCGCACATCCGCAGCGCGCTCGAGCCCGAGCGACGCCGCGGCGCGAGCTCGAAGTATCTCATCGGCAACGATCGCAGCTACGCGCTGCACCTCGGCGACGGAGGCTGGATCGATTTCCTCGGATTCAAGGAGCTCATCGTCTCGGCCCGTCGTGCGGGCAGCGCACGCGAGCGGCGTGATCTCTACGAGCAGGCGATCGATCTGTACCGAGGCGATTTTCTGAAGGAGGATCTTTACGAGCCGTGGACGGCGACCGAGCGCGATCTGCTGAAGGATGCATTTCTCGAGGCGGTGGAATTTCTCGCCGTCGAATATCACCGCGCCGGCGAGCTCGATGCTGCGATCGATGCATCGCGACGGATTCTCGCGCACGACAGCACGAGTGAGCGTGCGCACGAAGTTCTCATCGCCTCGCTCGTGGCGCGGGGCCGTCACGCCGAGGCCCGGCGTGTCGTCGAGGAGTGCCGCGCGGCGTTTCGACGCGAGCTCGACGAGGAACCGCCGGAGAAGATCCTCGCGCTGTTAAATGCGCGTTAAGGAGCGACACGATATTTGTAGGAGAGTCAGCGAGAGTGTCGGCGAAACAGGAAACGAGTTGGTAGGTGGCCGTCGCTGTCGTGACTTATCCGAACCGATGTCTCATGATGAGCATGTTGCCGATGATGATGTGTTGAGCTTCGATCGAATGGCGCATCCGAGAAACGACGTGGCGGGGTGCCGCACTTGGCGGTGTGGGCGTTCCAGGACGTTTTTCCGATGAAGCACATCCACCGGGGTATCGCCGCGTGAAGGCAAAAAAAGGGAGAGGCCTTCACCGGCGATACCCGGAGTGGACGAAGAGACTCGCAAGTGAACAGGTCAACGGCCGTGCGGCAATCGTCGCACGGCCGTTGTTGTACCGGCCTCGGACGAGTCGAAGAATATTCTCGAGAATGCGCGAAGGGCTCCGGAGAAAAATCTCCGGAGCCCTTCGTCGCAAGCATCGCGTGTTGGCGATCAGCGCACGGGCGTTTCGACGGTGACGTCGACGACGCGGCAGTAGAAGCGGCCTTCGGGCAGATCGTTGTCGTATTTCTCCGGCGACTCGCCGAGACCGCGCGCTCTGTCCTGGCTGACGCCGAGCGACCGTGCGACGGTCAGCGCACGATCGCGGGAGAGGTCGTGATTGTGCTCGCTGTCGCCAACCCTGTCGGTGTGCCCGGTGATCGTCACCGTCGAGCCGCGCGCGATGCGCGAGCGCACGAGGTCGACGATCGAGCGGTTGGCCTCGCCGAGCTCGGCGCGATCGAAGTCGAACAGGATCAGGCTGTAGCGATCGATCTCACGATCGGCGATGCGCCGGGCCCGCTTGTGGCGAAGGGTGAGCTGCTCGACGGCAATCGATCCTCCCGGCGTCACGAACGACCGGCCCTCGTTGTCGACGAGCTCGAGACGATACTCGATCGGCGTATCGCCGGACGGCATCACACCGTCGCTCGACGCCAGCGACCAGTCGACGACCTGCGGCACCGCGCCTCGTCCGTCGATCTCACGCAGCACCCGTCCGGCCTGCGTCGCGACGACGCGCCAGCTCGCGATGCCGGCGTCGGAGCCGACGTTCGTGCGGAAGCGCACGACGGGCGGGTCGGAGACGCGCAGCGTGTCGTTGGTGACGACCGGCGCGGTGATCGCGCGGCGATCGGGGATGATTTCGACGCGGCGATTCTCGGCGCGGCCATCGGCGTCGGCGCCATTCGACGGCACGTCCGGCAGGTTTCGCGTTTCGACCGACATGCGGGCGTCGGCAATCCCCCAGGTTGCCCGCAGGTAGTCGCGCACCGCCTCGGCACGGCGGCGTGAGAGCGTCGCGTTGCCCTTCTCGGACTCCCCGTCGTTGGTGCCGATCAGCCTGATCTTCGCCTTCGGGTCATCGACCATGCGGCGGCCGACGATGTTGAGCACGTCGTGATAGGTCTCGATGACGTCGCGATTGTAGAGTCCGTCGATCGAGAATCCGGCGCGCGAGGCAGCGTCGATGCGATTGTAGCGCACCGGCAGCGAGGCCGAGCCCTCATCGAAGAAGACGTAGTTCAGCAGGGGTCGAAGCTGCGTGCTCGCGAACTCCTCGACGCGCATCTGGACGATCGCCGACTCGACTCCATCGCTCTGCACGCCGGAGGCCGTCACTTCGGCCGACAGCACGCCCGCGTCAGTCGGGGTCGGGCTCACCGGCGTCGACGACGACGGCATCCGAAGCGAGAGCGAGGCGCCGACGCGCACGGTGTGCGCCTTCCAGGTCGAGTCCTCGAGCACGTCGTTGAGCTGATGATGGTAGGAGACCTCGGGCGAGAGGAAGAGGTTCTCCGCGATCATGATGTCGTAGCTCAATCCGCCGACGGCGGCCAGCCGCAGCGGGCTCGACTCCGGGATCGCGCCCTGCGACCGGTTGCGCACGCGCGAGCCTCCGACGAACGTCGCGCTCGACGGGGTCGTGAGCGTCTCGTCCTGCTCGTAGTCGCGCGTGTCGACGTAGCCGACCTCGCCGCCGACGTTGATCGACAGGGGGAACGTGAACGGCCGAATCGAGAGCAGTGGCTCGAGCGCATAGCTGCGCAGGGTCGGCGCGATCCGGTGCTCGGAGTAGCCGTCGACGACGGTCTCGCCGTCGAGCACATTGCCGATGTGCTCGGTCGTCGTGAGCTTTCCGCCGATCTGCGAGTAGCCCGCGCGCAACTGCACCGCCAGATGGCTCGAGACCGGCAGTTGCAGCATCAGTCCTTCGCCGTAGCCGAAGCCCGAGCCGCTCTCGAAGCCGGGTCCGCAGCAGCCGACCGTCGGCAGCGAGCGGAAATCCGCCTGGTGGTTGATCCAGGAGCCGAAGCCATAGACGCCGAAGCGGAGGCCGGCCGCGCCGTTGCCCACCGTGCCGTTGCCGTCGGCACTCTGGCCTGCGGGCTGGTTCTGGGCCGCGGCGGGTGTCGCCGCTATGGCCGCGATCGCGGCGACGGCGGCGGTCATCATCACACGGCGCGCGATGCGCCATGTCGTATTCATCGTCGATCTCATCGTGCGGTTCATGCGTGGTCGGTCTTACATCGTGATGAAGAGGGTCTCGGTGTCGCGATGGCTCGGGCTGCGGAGGACGACCTGGTAGGCGCCGCTCGGGAGCTCGGCCGGCAGAACGATCTGGCGCGTCGCGTCGCCGCCGACGGATTCCCATCGCGCCTCGAAGACGAGATCGCCGGCGAGCGAATACACCTCGAGCACGTGCGTGCCGCGCTCGGCAGCGCGAACGTCGACGGTCGCCGGACCCGTCGCGGGGTTGGGGGCGATCCTGTAGATGCCGGAGATCTGCGCGTCGAGAAGGCGCGGGCCATCGCCGGTCATGCAGATGCCGGTGAGCGACAGGCGTCCGGGCGCGGCCGACGGTGCGGTCGGCGTGCCGTTCCAGGTCATCGCGACGACGGTGATCGGCGTCTCGAGCGCATTGCCGAGCATCGCGTTGCCGGTGATCGTCGTGAGCAGGTCGCCGGCGCCGGCGAGCGCGGCGCGGTCGAGCTCGATCGTCACGCGACGCTCGCCGCCGTCGAGTCGGTTGTCGGTGATGCGCCCGCGCGAGACGCTGCGGGGGAAGAAGAGCGTACCGTTGAAGCCGACCGTCAGCGTCACCGAATCCGGAGCGCACGCGCTCTGCGTAACCGGGCCGAGCAGCCGGATCGGGATCTCGACGTCGTCGTCGCGCACGTCGGCGGTGACCTGCGGAAGCTCGATCGCCTGGGCGCCGCCCGGGCCGACCGTCACGGTGACGCTGGCCGTGCCGGTGCATCCCATGTCGCTCATGACATACACGGTGTACGTAGTGGTCGTCGTGGCGACGAGCGTCGGGTTGGCGATCGTCGGATCGCTCAGTCCGGTCGCGGGCTCCCACCGATACGCCGCGCCGCCGGCGGCCTGAAGCTGCACGGTCGATCCGGCGCAGACGGTGAGCGACGGCGTCACGGTCACCGGCAGCACGTCGATGCGGCCGGTATAGCGGAAGATGCCGTCGCCTACGGCCCAGCCATTGTTCGCGTCCACGAAGTCGATGTCGTCGACGTGATCGGTCGGCCTCAGGCCGCACGAGGCGCGATCCCAGCGCTCGCCCGCGTTCGTCGTGTGATAGATGTGGCCCTGGTCGCCGGCGGCCCATGCCTCGGTCGCCGAGAGCGCCGAGACGCCCCAGAACGGATACGTCTGCACGGGATCGGTCTTCGTCCAGGTGACCGAGCCCGCGGGCAGCACGAGCAGGTAGCCGCCGCCATCCTCCTCGCAACTGCCGGCCGTGGTCGAGGCGGTGTAGATCGTTCCGTCGACGACGTCGAGATCCTCCTGCCAGCCATCGGAGCCGCTGTTGAAGAGCGTCCAGTTCTCGGCATCGTCGGAGATCCAGACCTTGCCGCGACCGCCGGCCGCATACCACCGGCCGCCGTCGTAGCGGATGCCTCCGACCGACGCGTCGAGATCGACCGTGTAAGCCGTGGGAGTCCACGTCGCGCCGCCGTCGACGGTGTGCATGAACAGCACGTCGGAGCCATCGCAGGCGCCGGCGGCGATGACGCCTTCATTGACATTTCGGAACCAGACGGCGGGGATCGTGCCGAGCGTGATCGGCGTGATGTCGCTCCACGTGCGACCGCCGTCGGTCGTCCTGAAGAGTCCGTCGGTGCCGGTTGCGAAGCCGACGGAGCGGTTGACGAAGCACAGGTCGCGCATCTTCGAGCCGTTCGAGCCCGGGATCACGCCGGTGTTCCAGCTCGCGCCGCCGTTGGTCGTGTACACGATGTTCGGGCTGAACGACTCGGCCGCCCAGCCATGGGTTGCGTCGACGAAGAAGACCTCGTCGAAGAACCGTCCGTCGAATCCCGGAACCTTTTCCCATTGCGCGCTCGCGACCACCGGTGCGCAGAGCGCGACCAGCATCAGGGCAAAACGTGACATCATCAATCTCATCGGAATCCTCAATCGTTCGTATCGCGGTGTCGAGGGGAGGCCTCCCAAAGGCTACCGGGAGCGATACGAAACTAGAGGCGGGGCTGGGTGAGGTTTTTCACCCGATCGGGTGATCGGATGCGGGTGAAAGTGGCGCCCCGGCCCCTCAGCGCGCGGGCATCTGTCATCTCCGAAGGGGATCTCTCTTTCGGTGCGACGGCCGTGTGTGAGGCGGTGGGGTGGTGCGTTGGCGGCTGCCGGTGGCGGCTTCGAGGAAGAACACGTAGTGGTCCTATCGTGTCATGCGGCGATGCGCACCCGAAGAAAGATCCCCTTCGGGAAGACAGGGTAGGGGCTTCCGCGTCGAGGCGACGAAGCGCGCGTCGCGCGCTACGTCGCCTCGCTCGAACAGTGCCCGGGCTTGTCATCCCCGGAGGGGATCTCTCTTACGGCACGACGGCCGCATGTGAGGCGGTGGGGTTGTGCGATGGCGGCCGCCTGCGCCTGCTGTGAAGAAGAACACGCAGTGCTCCTATCGTGTCATGCGGCGATGCGCACCCAAGGAAAGATCCCCTGCGGGGATGACAAGGTCGGGGCTTCCGGGGGCGAGGCGACGAAGCGCGCGTCGCGCGCTACGTCGCCTCGCTCGAACAGTGCCCGCGCTTGTCATCCCCGGAGGGGATCTCTCTTACGGCACGACGGCCGCATGTGAGGCGGTGGGGTTGTGCGTTGGCGGCCGCCTGCGCCTGCTGTGGAGAAGAACACGCAGTGCTCCCATCGTGCCATGCGCCGAAACGCACCCTAGGAAGGGTCCCCTTCGGGGATGACGGCGGCGCCTCAGGGTTCATCGAGGGTCTCGCATCGGTCGCGTGGCGATGATACCTTGGGGCTCCAGCTTCCGACTCCCCGACCGCAAACCTCTAGGACACTCGCGATGCATCGATACTGCCTTCCGATCCTTCTCGTTCTCGTCGTCGGCGCGGCCGGCGCGCAGCCGAAGTACGGGCATCGCGATCCCTACGAGGTTCTCGAGATCGCGGCGAAGCGCGCCCCCGAGCTGCGCGGCGCTCGATTCGCAGCGACTGTCGAGTTCAAGCAGTTCGACGGCTCCGAGACCGAGACGACGCGGTCGTTCGTCACCGCGATGCGCGATACCGCGAGCCCGATCGGTGTTCGCTACCGCGTTGCCGGCGACGGCGGTGATCTCGCAGTCTACAACGGCGACACCATGTGGATCGGCTTCGGCGATGCGCCGCTCGATCGGTTCGACGTGCGCGCCGATGCCGAGGGCTCCGCGCGCTCGCAGACGATCTCCACCCTCGTCACGCGGCTGATCTTCGGCCTCGGCGATCCGTTCACCGAGATCGGCACCGACGCGCTCGAGATCGAGTGCGAGGGCCTCGACACGATCGCCGGCGTCGTCTGCCACGCGATGACCGTCCGGATGCCCGATGTCGAGGATTACACCGGGCGCGTGCGACGCTACAGCTTCGGCGCCGACGATTACGTGCTGCGCCGCCTGATCTCCGAGACGCAGTGGGAGGGGCTCACCCAGCGCATGGTCTTCACCGTCGGCGACCTTGCGGTCGACTCCGCGATCGCTCCGGCGACGTTCTCGTTCGATGAGAGCAGGGAGCGCCGTGCCGTCAAGCCGGTCGTCGCCGAATCCGGCGCGGAACGTCGTGAAGTGGAGATGGTGGCGGTCGGCGACGTTGCTCCATCGTGGTCACTGCGCGATCCGTCGGGAGCGGAGATCTCGCTCGAGGCGATGCGCGGCAAGGTCGTCGTGCTCGACTTCTGGGGCACGTGGTGCAAGCCCTGCGTCAAGGCGATGCCCGAGATACAGAAGCTCCACGACGAGTTCCGCGACCGTGGCGTGATCGTCGTCGGCGTCAACGTCGAGCATCGGCGCGGAGCCGATCCCGCCGGTATGATGAAGCGCAAGGGAGCGACCTATGCGCTTGCACTCGACGGTGCTCCGGTCGCCCGCGCGTACGGCATCACGGCCTACCCGAGCATGATCGTGATCGGCCCCGACGGACGCGTGCTGCACACCGCGCGCGGCTTCGGCCCCGACACCGCGGGTGAGATTCGCGCGGTTGTCGCCGCCGCGAGCACGCGGAAGTAGCGGGCGCAGCGAAGACATCACGACGACCAGAGAACACAGCAACACGCGCCGCAAACGCCCGCAGCCTACACCGCGATCTCAGGTCGCTCGCCGATCTGCTGGCGCCACATCGCGTAGTACAATCCCTTCTGCTCGACGAGCTCCGAATGTCGCCCCGACTCGACGATGCGCCCGCGCTCGAGGACGTGGATGCGATCGGCGTGCATCACCGTCGAGAGCCGGTGCGCGATGAGGATCGTGATCATGTGATCGGCCGACGAAACGTCGCGGATCGTCCTGTTGATCTCCTCCTCGGTGAGCGAGTCGAGCGCGGACGTCGCCTCGTCGAACACGAGCAGGTCGGGACGCCGCAGCAGCGCGCGCGCGATCGACAGGCGCTGGCGCTCGCCACCGGAGACCTTCACGCCGCCCTCACCGATCAACGTTCCGAGCCCGTCCGAGGCGCGCGCGAGCAGGCTCTGGCAGGCCGCCTTCTCGAGCGCGCGCAGGCACTCGGCATCGCTGGCGCCGGGACTGACGAACAGGAGATTCTCGCGGATCGTTCCGCTGAAGAGCTGCGTGTCCTGGGTCACGAGCCCGACGCGCTCGCGCAGACTCTCGAGATCGACCTGGTCGTGGCGCACGTCGTTGTAGAGGATCGCTCCCTCGACCGGCTGATAGAGTCCGACGAGCAGCTTGACGAGCGTCGTCTTTCCGGATCCGGAGGGACCGACGAACGCGATCGTCTCGCCGAGCCGGGTCGAGAAGGAGATGTCCTCGAGCGCATTGCGTGTGGCGCTGCGGTGGCGGAAGCCGACGTCCCGGAACTCGAAGCGCTCGATGCGATCGAGGCGCACCGGCCGCTCCGGACGCGGCTCGCGCGGCGTGTCGAGAATCTCCTGAAAGCCCGCGAGCGACACCTCGGTCTCGCGGAACGTGTTGATGATGTTGCCGAGCTCCTGCAGCGGTCCGAAGATGAAGAACGAGTAGATGAACAGCGAGAAGAACTCTCCGACGGTGATCTGGTGCGCGAAGATCAGGTAGAGCATCAGGAAGAGGATGCTCGTGCGCAGGAAGTTCACCATCGTGCCCTGGATGAAGCTGAGGCTGCGGATGTACTTCACCTTCCTGAGCTCGAGGCTGAGGATCTTGTCGGTCGTGCCGTGCAGTCGATCGATCTCCTGCTGCGCCAGGCCGAGGCTCTTGACCAGCTCGATGTTGCGCAGCGACTCGGTCGTCGAGCCGGCCAGCGCGGTGGTCTCGGCGACGATGGTCTTCTGGACCTTCTTGATCTTGCGGCTCATCGTCGAGCTGACGAAGGCGATCAGCGGGACCGTCAGAAAGTAGATCGGCGCGATCAGCCAGTGAACGTTGATCGCGTAGATCGTGACGAAGATGATGCCGACGAACGTCGTGAACAGGACGTTGACGAACACGGCGATCAGGCGCTCGACGTCGGTGCGGACCTTCTGCAGCTTGCCGAGCGTCTCGCCGCTGCGCTGGTCCTCGAAGACCGAGTACGGAAGCTCGAGCGAATGGCGGATGCCATCGGAGTACAGCTTCGCGCCGAGACGCTGCGTGATGACGTTGATGACGTAGTCCTGGAAGTTCTTCGCCACGCGCGAGACGAACGCGGCGCCGACGGCCGCACCGAGCAGCAGGCTGACGCCCTCGATGAACTCGCGCGTCGAGTACTGGTCCGACCGCGTCGCATACTCGTCGATGACGTGACGGAAGATCAGCGGGTCGAGCAGCGAAAACGTCTGGTTCGTCGCCGCAAGTAGCAGTGCGACGACGACGAGCTTCCAGTAGCCGCGGAGATAGGTGTAGAGAAGGCGCACGGTGATGTAAGGGACAAAAAGGGACTAAGGGACAACGGGACTAAGGGACTAAGGGACAAGGGGGTCGGGATGGGCGGCGGGGGACGCGGGGGACAATTACGTTCCGACGAGTAAATCCTGCAAGCGCGGATTCCCGGGGCACCGCCATCGTCCCATCGCCTTGACACGTCCCCCCTGCCGCCGTAAACTTGCGATCTGCTGAGAATCCCGGCCTTCGCAGGGGCCCGTTTCTCCCATCCGCTCAACACAGCATTTGCACGAGTGGCAAACCAGAGCATCCGGGCAGCGGAGCTGTCCGAATACTCCCTTTTCGACACGTATGAACCGATTCCGTCTTAGCGGGACCGTCGCCCTGGCGGCTCTCGTCACCCTGCTCGCGCTCGCGCCGGAGGCCGTTGCCCAGAAGGGACGGTCCCGCAAGGCCACCGCCACGCCGGCGGCCGAAGCGAAGACCGCGGGCGATGTCCCGAAGAAGGTCGCCGACGCGGTCGTTCTCGAGGTGGGCACAGAGAAGTTCTCCGTCGGCCAGATCGCCGACGTCTATCGCAAGAACGCCAACCGCGGCGGCCGCTCGTTCTACGAGCTCGAGCGCGACTCGGCGCTCGCGTTCCTCGATCTGTATTCGCGGTATCGTCTGAAGGTCCAGGCCGCGCTCGACGCGGGTCTCGACCGCCAGGAGGCGGTCATCGCCGATCTCGAGGACAACCGCAGGCAGCTCGCGATCCCGGCCGCGCCGCAGAGCGGATACCTCATCGAGCGCAAGGTCGTCGACCCGGCGGTCGAGCGGATCTTCAAGCTCCGCGAGGAGGAGCTCAAGGTCGCCGTGATCTTCTCGGCGATGCGCGCGAACGATCCCGCCGACACGATGCGCGCATTCCGTCGCACCGTCGACATGCTGCAGCGCCTCGCCGCCGGCGCGGACTTCGCGAAGATGGTCTTCGATTCGACCGACGACCGCGCGTTCGCGACGAGCGGCGGTGCGATCTGGGTCACCGGCGGAATGCTGTTTCCGGAGATGGAGGCGGCCGCCTACGAGACGAAGCCGGGCGAGATCTACAAGGGAGCGATCCGCGTTCCGGCCGGGTTCGTTCTCATGAAGGTCGTCGACCGCCGGCCGCGCGTGCGCGTGCGGGCGTCGCACATCTTCTTCGACACGCACGGCAACGACTCGCTCGAGGGATACACCAAGGCCGCCGAGCGCCTCGCCCAGGCCCAGGCCCGCCTTGCGGCCGGCGAGAAGTTCGACGCGGTCGCGCGCGCCATGTCCGACGACAAGACCAGCGGCGCCAACGGGGGCGACCTCGGCAGCTTCTACACGCGCTCGCTCGGCTTCGAGGCGGCCAGCAGCCGGCTCTGGCCGGAGTTCGAGGACGCGCTCTACAAGCTCAAGGACGGCGAGGTCTCCGGACCTGTTCGCACCAACGCGGGCCTGCATCTGATCCGTCGCGTCGAGAGCCGCCAGCCGGTCTTCGCCGACGAGAAGGAGACCATCCGCAGCATGTACAAGCAGCAGTTCCTCAACGACGATCGCGCGGAGTTCGTGCGCCGGACGATCGAGAAGCATGGCTTCGCGATGAACGAAGGGACGCTGCACCGCATGCTCGCGATGGTCAACCAGGCGGGCACGACGGCCGACACCGCGTGGGCTGCGCGCATCCCGCAGGAGCTGCGCCGCGAGACGCTCTACACGTTCGGCGGCGCGAGCTACACCGTCGGCGCGTGGATCGATTCGATCGAGGCGCGACGCGAGCTGCGGGTCACGCCGCTGCACCCGCGCGGCATCCGCACTTCGATCAACTTCCTGCTCGAACCGGTCGCGATGGCCGCCGAGGCACGCAACCTCGAGGCCGAGTATCCCGAGTTCGCCTCGCTCATGGCCGAGTTCCGCGACGGCATCCTCATCTTCAAGCTCGAGGACGAGCTGATCTGGAGCAGGCTCAAGTACGACGAGGAGCAGGGGAAGGCGTTCTGGGAGAAGCACCGCGCCGACTACCGCACCGAGCCGAAGCTCGCGCTGACCGAGATCTTCCTCTACAAGGACGACGAGGTCGGCCTCGCGCAGGCGCGTCTGGCCGAGAACCCCGCCGCGTTCGATTCGCTCGCCGCGCAGATAACCCAGCGCGCGGGCTATCGTGAGAAGGGTGGCAAGTGGGCGCTCAGCAACGCGAAGAACGCCGACATCGTCCGCCAGGTGCTCGAGCGCACGAAGGACCCGCGTCCGGGCACGATCGTCGGGCCGTTCGCCTACCAGGGCGGACAGAGCCTCGTGCGCATCGACGAGTACGAAGCCCCGCGCGTGATGACGTACGAGGAGGCGCGCCCCGAGGTGATGAGCGACTTCATCGACTACCTGCAGAAGAAGCTGCAGGACGAGTGGATCGACACGCTCAAGCTGAAGTATCGCGTCAGGATCGACGATCGCACGCTCAACCAGGCGCTCGCGACGAAGTAATCGCGACGATCACGGCGAAGCGTAAGGGAGTCCCTCCGACGCGATACGGGGGGAGGCCCTTACGCTTCGTCACATATGGGGGTCACATGCTGCCGGGCACGACGTCCTCCGTATGTTCGTCGTTCCGAAAGTCAACCGAACCGAGATTCATGAACGTTACACGCGTCTTCTCCTTCAGGGGCGTCGCCGGCGCCCTTGCGACCGCACTCGTGGCGACCGCGACCGCCGTCGCGCAGCCGATGGCCGGCGGCACTCCGGGCTCCGACAGGGTGATCGTCGACGGCGTCGCCGCGGTCGTCGGCAACGAGGTGATCCTGATGACTGAGGTCATGCAGCGCGCGACCGTTCTGGCGCAGCAGCAGCGCGCCGACGCGCGCGATCCGGCCTTCCAGACCGAAGTGCTCAATTCCCTGATCGACAGCAAGCTCGTGCTGACCCGCGCGCGCGAGGACAGCGTCGTCGTGCGGGACGAGGAGGTCACCGACGCGGTCAACCGCCGTCTCGATCAGATCGTCGCGCAGGTCGGCAGCGAGAAGCGCGTCGAGGAGCTGTATGGGATGCCGATGTCGCGCATCCGCAGCGAGGCCCGCGAGGTCATCCGCCAGCAGCTTCTCGAGCAGCGGATGATGCAGCGTCGCTTCAGCGGCCTGAAGGTTTCCGACCGCGACATCCAGGAGTTCTACGCGCTCTACCGCGACTCGCTGCCGCAGGTGCCCGAGCAGATCGAGCTACAGCAGATCGTGCTGAAATCCCGCCCGTCGTCCGAGGCGAAGACCGCCGCGAAGGAGTTTGCGGCGAGCCTGCGCGACTCGCTGATCGCCGGCGCCGACTTCGCGACGCTGGCGCGTACGCACTCGACCGACGTGGTCTCCGCGCGTGAAGGCGGTGATCTCGGATGGGTCGCGCCGGGCCGGTTCGTTCCGCCGTTCGAGGCCGCGGTCAAGCGTCTCGGCATCAACGACATCTCCGAGCCGGTCGAGTCCGAGTTCGGCTTCCACGTCATCCAGCTTCTCGATCGCAAGCCCGACGGCTCGTTCCACACGCGGCACATCCTCGTGCCGATCCGCAGCACCGGCTCGCAGCGCGACTCGCTGACGGCGCGCCTGCACGAGCTCAAGGCGCGCGCGATCGCGGGCGAGAGCTTCGCCGACCTTGCGCGGCAGTACAGCGAGGACGATGAGACCGCGGGTGTCGGAGGGATTCTCGGCAAGGTCATGCCCGAGCAGCTCCCGCCCGATCTCAAGGCGACGATCACCGGCATGAAGGACGGTGAGATCACCGAGCCCCTCGCGTTCGCGGCCACGCCGACGGAGACGGGCTACCGGATCATCCGCGTCGTGCGCCGGATCGCGCCGCACGCGGTCGACCCCGTCGAGGATCGCGCGCAGCTCGAGGTGCTCGCCGAGCAGCTCAAGCAGCAGCGCGAGTACGCCGCGTGGATCGCCGAGCTGCGCAAGGAGATCTACTGGGAGATCAAGCAGTGAGCGACGTCGCAGCCAACGGATCGCTCCGCGCGCCGCTGACGCTCGCGGCCGACGCGACGCGTGCGGCCGCGGCGTCCTACGTCGAGCACCGGCTGGCCAACGGCCTGCGGGTGCTTCTGCACGAGGATCACTCGACGCCGATGGTGACGATCAACGTGTTGTACCACGTCGGCTCCAAGAACGAGCAGCGCGGCCGCACCGGCTTCGCGCACCTGTTCGAGCACCTGATGTTCGACGGCTCGCGCAACGTGCTGCGCGGCGGCTACGACCTGCACTGCACGTCGGTCGGCGGCGACAACAACGCGTTCACCAACCTCGACATCACCGACTACTACATCTCGCTGCCGAGCGAGCAGCTCGCGCTGGGGCTGTGGCTCGAGAGCGATCGCATGGCCGAGTTCGCGATCCAGGAGATCTCGCTCGAGACGCAGAAGAACGTCGTGCTCGAGGAGAAGCGCCAGACCAGCGATGACGCTCCGTACGGCGATGTGACGCAGGTCATGGCCGAGCTCGCGTTCGACGAGCGCCACCCGTACAGTTGGGACACGATCGGCCGCGCCGAGGACATCGTCGCCGCGACGATGGACGACGTGCGCGCGTTCTACGAGCGCTTCTACGTGCCATCGAACGCGACGCTGGTCATCGGCGGCGACTTCGACGTCGACGAGGCGATGCGCCTCATCGCCGGATACTTCGGGCCGATCCCCGCAGGCGCCGCGATCGAGCGGCCGCGTCGCGAGGCGTCGCTGCATCACTACGGGCAGCGCCGGCGCATCGAGAGCGCGATCGTTCCGTTCGACGCCGTGTTCCTCGCGTATCATTCGCCGGCGCTCGACGATCCCGACTTCCATGCGCTCGAGCTCCTCGTGACGATCCTCGCCGACGGCGAGAGCTCGCGCTTCTACCGCGCGCTCGAGTACGAACAGGAGATCGCCTCGGAGACCGAGTGCTTCGTCGAGGAGGGAGAGCTCGGCTCGCTTCTGTACGTCTACGCGATCGGACAGACCGCGGAGATCACGCCGGAGCAGTTGCAGGCATCGCTCATGGCCGAGATCGCGAAGGTGGCCGATGAAGGGATCACCGAGCGGGAGCTGATGAAGGCGAAGAATCGCAAGATGACGTCGGTCGTCAGCGCTCTGCAGTCGGTCTCGACACGCACGGAGCGACTGGCGTGGTACTCGGCGATCTTCGACGATCCGGCGCTCGCCTTTCACGAGGCCGACCTCTATGAGCCGGTGACGGTCGACGACGTCCGGCGCGTCGCCCGGCGCTGGCTCACCGCCGAGCCGAACGTCGTCGAGTACGTCGCCGTTCGCGACCACCAGTAACCATCCGCCTCTCGTGACCGATACCTCCGTTCCGCCGATCGATCGCACGCAGCCGCCGCAGCCGGGAGCGCCACCGGTGCGACCCTTCCCCGAGTTCACCGAAAGCGCGATGCCCAACGGCGTCGCGGTGTATCTCGTCGAGAACCACGCGCAGCCCTACGTCTCGTTGATGCTCACGCTGCGCAGCGGCGCGAGCCACGATGGCGCGCTCGCGGGCCTGGCGAGCTTCGTCGGCAGCATGCTTCTGAGCGGCGCGGGCTCGCGCGACGCGGAGGAGCTCGCCGAGGCGATCGACTTCCTCGGGGCGACGATCGACGTCTCCGCCGGACGCGACGACATCACGATCAAGGTCGGCGTGTTGACGCGCTACCTGCCCGACGCGCTGGACATCCTGGCCGATCTGGTGCTGCGTCCGACGTTCCCGGCCGACGAGGTCGCGCGCGAGCGACGCCACGCGATCGCGTCGCTGAAACAGGCGCAGTCCGATCCAGCGTATCTCGCGTCGGTGCAGTTCCGGCGCGAGGCGTACGACTCGACGCCGTACGGCACCGAGGTCGACGGAACCGAGGAGTCGATCGCGCGCATTCGCCGAACCGACTGCGTCGCGTTCCATCGCGCGCACTTCACGGCCGGCAACGCGTTCATCGTCGCCGCCGGCGACGTCGACGCCGCGACGCTGCTTTCGATGCTGGAGGCACGGCTCGGCGCGTGGTCCGGCGAGCGTCCCGCGCCGGTCGAGTGGACGACGCCCGAGCCCGGCGTGACCCCGCGCGTCGTCGTCGTCGATCGGCCGGAGGCGATGCAGTCGACGATCCGCATGGGAGCGCTCGCGATCTCGCGTCGCGATCCCGACTTCATTCCGCTCGTCACGCTGCACACGCTCTTCGGCGGCTACTTCAACAGCCGCATCAACCACAACCTCCGCGAGCGCAACGGCTACACCTACGGCGCCGGCTCGACGATCGAGGCGCTGGCGATGCCGGGCACCTTCTCGGTGCGCGCGGCCGTCGGCAACGACGTGACCGCCCCCGCGGTGCGCGAGATCATCGCCGAGCTTCGCGCGATCACGACCGAGCTGATCACCGACGACGAACTGACGATGGTCAAGAACTTCGTCATCGGCTCGCAGTCGCTGCAGATGGAAACACCCGGCCAGGTCGCCGGCTTCGTCAGAACGGTCGCCCTCTACGGCCTGCCCCACGACTACTACGAGCGCTTCCCGAAAGCCGTGCGCGAGCTCACCCGCGAACGCATCCACGACGTCGCAAAAAAGTACCTCAACCCCGACCGCATGATCGTAGTAGTCTGCGGCGCCGCCGAAAAAATAGCCCCCGACCTCCAGCCCTTCGGCCCCACAACAATCCTGTAAACCCACCCCCCAAAAGCAAAACACCCCCCTCTCCGTATTCGGAGAGGGGGGCAAGGGG
>Ga0247823_10001643_pt1 | contig 18542 bp, 16 predicted proteins | sample 13C_PalmiticAcid_2_FD_192426 | JGI IMG/M metagenome (GOLD analysis project Ga0247823, IMG submission 192426) | Soil microbial communities from agricultural site in Penn Yan, New York, United States - 13C_PalmiticAcid_Day30 | ecosystem: Environmental > Terrestrial > Soil > Agricultural land... | reverse complement strand
CTCGCCGGTGCTGCCACCGCTCGGGCTGCTGTTTTTCCTTTGCTGGCAATTGCTGCGCGCCGAAATGTGGCCGGTGTGGATCGGCCTGCCGCTCGGCCTGTGGGACGATCTGTTCAGCGGCGCGCCGATCGGCACCGCGATGGGGCTGTGGACGGTCGCCAGCATCGCAATCGCCTATTCGTCGCAGCGCATCTATTGGCGCGGTTTCTTCCACGACTGGGCCATTGCCGCGGCGTCGGTCGCGGTCATCCAGTCGCTCGCCGCGCTGATTACCCACCCGCACGCCGCGACGGGTCGCGTGCTCGGCCTCGTGGTGCCGCAGATCATCATCTCGGCGCTGCTCGTCCCGCTGTTCATGCGCCTCACCGGCAAGTTTGACAATTTCCGCCTGAAACGCCGATAGACTGGTTCCAATCCCCGAATGCCGAAGAAGAAGAGTCCGCCGATTACCGAAGCCTGGAGGGGCATAACCTTCACCCGCCGCGCGCTCGTCGTCGGCGGCGCGCAGGCGGCGGTCGGCGTCGCGCTTGCGGCGCGCATGGGCTATATTTCGGTGGTCGACAACGACCGCTATGTCCTTGAATCGGAGAGCAACCGCGTCAATTTGACGCTCGTTCCGCCGCGGCGCGGCTGGATCGTCGATCGCGGCGGCAAGGCGCTGGCGAACAACCGCGTATCGTTGCGGATCGACATCATTCCTGACCGTCTCCACAACAAGGAAATGGTACTGGGGCAGCTCCAGACCTTGCTGCGCCTCGATGGCGACACGATGGAGCGGATCAATCGCGACCTGAAAGCGGCGTCGGGTTTCCAGCCCGTCGCGATCAAGGAGGATATGACCGAGGCCGAGTATAGCTCGATCCTCGTCCGCCTGCCCGAACTGCCCGGCATCGCGCCGCAGCGCGGCTTCGCGCGCAACTATCCGACCGGCGCGGCGGTCGGCCATCTGATCGGCTATGTCGGCGCTCCGAATGCCGAGGAATATCAGAAGGTCAAGGACCCGCTCTACATCACGCCGGGGTACAAGATCGGCAAGGACGGGCTGGAGAAATATTTCCAGGACATGCTGAAGGGCCAGCCCGGCGCCCGGCGCGTCGAGGTCACCGCGCGCGGCAAGGTCGTTCGCGACCTTTCGACGCAAGCCGACGTGCAGGGCAAGACCGTCCACCTCACGATCGACGCCGATTTGCAGGAATTTGTCGCGCGGCGCATGGGGCGCGAGTCGGGCGCCGCGGTCGTCATCGACTGCCAGAACGGCGACATCCTCTCCTTCGTCTCGATGCCGAGCTTCGATCCGAACAGCTTTTCGGACGGGATCAGCAGCAGCGAATATGCATGGCTGCGCGGCGACGATCACCAGCCGCTGATCAACAAGGCGACGCGCGGTCTGTATCCGCCCGGATCGACGCTGAAGCCGATGGCTGCGATCGCGGCGATCGAGCATGGTATCGACCCGAGCGAGCGCCACACCTGCATCGGCGGCTATCGCCTCGGGAGCCGCTTCTTCCGTTGTCTTGGCAGGCACGGCAGTGTCGACATGGCAACCGCGATCATGAAAAGCTGCAACAGCTATTTCTACTGGGTTGCGCACCGGCTCGGCTATGATGCGATCGCACCGACCGCAAAGCTGATGGGGCTTGGCGAAGAGTTCCAGCTCGCGGGCAGCAACCAGCGGTTCGGCACCATTCCCGACAGCGCGTGGAAGATGAAGAAATACGACCAGCCATGGTCGGCGTCGGACTCGCTCAACGCGGTGATCGGCCAAGGCTATGTCAGCGTGAACCCGCTTCAGCTTGCCGTGATGGCGGCGCGGATCGCATCGGGCCGCCGCCTCTATCCGCGTCTCGTCAACCGCCACTTCAAGAACGAGCCCCTGCCCTTCTCGGCCGAAGCGCTCGCGACCGCGCGCCACGGCATGGACCTCGTCGTCAACGGGCCGGGCGGAACCGCGGGGCGCAGCAAATTGCCGCTCGACGGCATCGCGATGGCGGGCAAGACGGGCACTGCACAGGTGCGCGGGCTCAACACCGGCAACGGCAAGGCCGGGACGTGGAAATTCCGCGACCATGGCCTGTTCATCGGCTTCGCGCCGGTCGACAATCCGCGCTATGCCACTGCGGTCGTCATCGAACATGGAATGGGCGGCTCGCGCGCAGCCGCACCCGTCGCCAAGGATTTCATGACCTTCCTCTTCGACCGCGAAAAGGCGATGGAGGCGCTCACCACCTTCGAGGCGGGCTGGGGCGGCACGATCAAGGAGCGCATGGACCGCGACTATGCGGCATGGAAAGCGGGCGCGTCGAAGCCCGACCCGGGGCTCGCGCAATGATCCCCGTCCCACCCGCCATCCAGCGAATCCCGTGGAAACTGATCGCCATTCTCGCCGGGATTACCGGCTTTGGCCTGCTCGTGCTTTATTCGGCGGCGGGCGGCAGCTGGACGCCGTGGGCGCTCAATCAGGGCGTTCGTTTTCTCCTCTTCCTCAGCGTCGCGCTGGTGATCGGGCGCTTCCCGATCCGCATCTTCGAGGATTTCGCCTATATCGCGTACATCGGCGTATTGGTGCTGCTGATCGCGGTGGAGCTTTTGGGTTTCGTCGGCGGGGGGAGCCAGCGATGGCTCAACCTCGGCTTCATGAACCTCCAGCCATCGGAGTTGATGAAGGTCGCGATCGTTATCGCGCTCGCGCGCTTCTATGCGCAGCTGCCGCCCGGCAACACGCGGACCTTCACCGCGCTCTGGCCCGCACTGGTGATGATCGGCTTCCCCGCCGCGCTCGTCATGCTGCAACCCGATCTCGGCACCGCGCTCGCAATCTGCATAGGCGGCGTCGTCGTGATGTTCGTCTCGGGCCTGCCCTTCTGGTGGTTCGGCAGCGCGGCCGCCGCGGGCGCCGCGGCGCTGCCCATCCTCTTCTCCTTCCTCCACGACTATCAGCAAAAGCGCGTGCTGATCTTCCTCGACCCCGAGAGCGATCCGTTGGGTGCCGGCTATCATATCAGCCAGTCGAAGATCGCGATCGGGTCGGGTGGCATCGGCGGCAAGGGCTTCCTCAATGGATCGCAAAGCCATCTCGATTATCTTCCCGAAGGCCACACCGACTTCATCTTCGCCACCATGGCCGAGGAATGGGGGCTGATCGGCGGGCTCGCGCTGTTGTTCGGCTTCTTCCTCTTGCTGCGCTGGTCGACGCGTGTCGCATTGAAGGCCCGCACACGCTTTGGCCAGCTGACCGCGGCGGGCCTCACGATGACGATCTTCTTCTACATCGCAATCAACCTGATGATGGTGATGGGCCTCGCCCCCGTCGTCGGCATCCCGCTGCCGCTCTTTTCCTATGGTGGCTCGTCGATGCTGACGATCATGACATGCGTCGGCATCATGCTGGCGATCGAAAACGACAGCAAAACGGGCACCCGGCGCTTTCATTGAGAAAAAACTTTGGCAAAATGACATCGGAGGCATTGCCAACCCTCCGGAGCCATGATAGCGGGCCGCTCGCTTCGCAGCAAAGAGGGTAACTCTTCGCAGCAAAGCGCGCCTGAAATGGCAGTGGACGCATAGCTCAGTTGGTAGAGCAGCTGACTCTTAATCAGCGGGTCCTAGGTTCGAGCCCTAGTGCGTCCACCATTTCTCCCTTGAAATTAAACGACAAATTGATCGGCGTTTCTACGCCGCCTCCCTAAGCTCGTTTTTGGGGAGGCGAATGGATGACCTCACCGGTTGGTGTAAATCGGCCGTACCTCATCGATCAAACAATGAGACCGGCAACAAAGTGGGCTGGCTATCCTTTGATGTCCATCAACCCACGTCAGCAACTGGCCGATAGCGGACTGTCCGCTTTTGGTGTCCAAAGCGACGAAGCGGACATTCGATGGAAATCGACCTGTCTGGCTATGCGAGAGATCGCAGTAGCAAAGCCCTTGAAGTGGGTTGGATTTCTTCAGTTCCGACCTGTATATACGACTGATGAATTCTTCTTCGCTTGGATCACGTCGCGCAGTCGGACAGACGGCTCCAGAATCCGCCGACATTACCGAAGCAAGCGCTCGTGAAGCCGACCAGGCTTCACCCCGCTACGCCATCATCAAGCAATCGATCTGCGACGCCGTGCGTGACGGTCGACTGAAGGCAGGCGATCGCGTTCCGTCCGAGGCCGAGATCGTCGATCAATTCAATGTGTCGCGCATGACGGCGAACCGGGCGCTGCGCGAGCTTCAGGCCGCAGGCGTCATCGTTCGCCGGGCGGGCATCGGCTCATTCATTTCAGAACCAAAGCCCATCGGCCAGATGATCGAGATCCGCAACATCGCCGACGAAATTCGCGCGCGGGGGCATGCTTACCGGGCGCGGGTCATCCAGAATGTCGCCGAACGCGCGAGCGCGGAGAATGCCCCGCTACTCGAGGTGCCGTCAGGAACCAAGCTCTTCCATTCGATCATCGTTCATCATGAAGCCGAATTTCCGATCCAGCTTGAGGAACGCGTCGTCCTCGCGTCGATCGCGCCCCACTATGGCGACATGGATTTTACCGCGACGACGCCCAACGAATATCTCACGCGCATCGCGCCACTCGAACGCGTCGAGCATCGGGTCTGCGCGATGATGCCCGACGAGCGCGTCCGCACGATGCTCGGCCTCGAAGCCGGCGAGCCCGTGTTGCGGATGACGCGGCGAACATGGAGCCGTGGGCGACTGGTGTCGCACGCATGGCTGACGCATCCCGGTACGCGGTTCGAGCTGTCAGCGTCCTTCTCGGTCGACGACTGAACGGTCAGGTCGCGCTTCGTGTCACCACCACCGGCTTGCGGCGACGGCGGAGCCAGCGAAAGTCGCTGCGGCTGAAACTCTTGAACAGGAGGTAGAAGCCCGTTCCCGACAACCACAGTGCCCCGAACGCAACAAAAATGATCAGCGGATGGTTGAAACTCTTCCGGTCTACATAATCCATGTTGTGGAGCATCCAGAAGAAATCCCACGTCCGCCAAGTGTCGCCGCGCATGACGAGGAACCGTGCGGTGTCCATCGACACATAGGCGCTGCTGTTCTCATCATCGGTGAAGTCGACGCGCCACATCGGCCCCTTGAAATCGCGCGCTTCAAGGTTCGGTCTGGACAGCACACTGACCGAGCGAATGGGCGCCTCGTTCATCATGGACGCGATTTCGCGCGCCATGTCCTGATCGACGCGGATCTGCTCGCCGCTGGTTGCGTCGACCAACTGGACGCCCTTCGGGCTGTGAACTTCATAGACGGGGCGTGCTCCGAGATCGCGGAGCACCAGTCCATGGACAGGCTCGCCACCCGGCAGCTTTCCAAGCGCGGCATAGTCGCCGGCGGGCAACGGATGCGCGTGACTCATGCCACCGCCGTGGCCGCCGACCTTGTCCTTGTCGAGCAGCGCCATAACCGAGCCGCTGAGCGCCCAGAGAAGGAATTGGAGCCCGAGGATCAGGCCGACCCATTTATGGACGCGGCGGAAGAACAGCGGCGTCAGGCGAAACTTTTTCATGCCTTCTTCCTCTTGCGGCGCGGGAAGGACCAGATCAGCAGCCATGCCCCCATCACCGCCATGGCAAAGGTGCTCCAGGTTGCGATGCGGAGCAGCGGATTGTTGACGTCGGTGCGCTCGTCATAATCCATGATGTGCAGCATCCAGACGAAATCGAAGATGCGCCAAAGCGCGTGGCGCCGCGAAATCAACTCGCCCGTCGCGGGCGACAGATAGAGCGTCGGCCGGTTCCATCCCTCGAACTCGACCTGCCAATAGGGCGGCTTGCGCGACTGCATTTCCTGCGGGGCGTCGGTCAACAGTTTCACCGAAACGATCTTTCCGTCGCCTGTGTAAATCCGCGTTGCGAGCGTCCGGATCTGCGCCTCGTTGGGCTTGGGCAACGGCCGCGCCGTCACTGCATCGAACAGGCGTGGTCCCTTGGGCGTCTCCGCGCGCCACACCGGCGCGCCGAAGTAGCGCTGCAGGCGCACCTCCGACGCACCGGGCGCAGCTGCGACCACTTGCGACGGCTCGGCGAGGCGCGACAGGTCGAAGGGCTTTTCGACCGGCGCGCGAACCAGATTGTCCCCGTGGATGATGTCGATGTGGACCGCGACCATATACATCCCGGTCAGCGTCCAGAGCAGCGCCTGGACGCCGACCACGAGGGCCAGCCATTTATGCGTTCGCCGAACGAGCAGCGGCCAGCGGATTGCCATCGTCGATATCCTCAGAACGCGGTGCGGAAACCGACATAGAAGCGGCGACCGAGCAGGTCATAGGTCATCGTGTCGGTATTCGCATCGGTGAAGCTCTGGATATAGGGCGCCTTGCGATCGAAGAGATTGTCGACCCCAAGCTGGAAGCGCGTCTTCTCGTCGATCTCATAGGCGAGCTGGATGTTGTGATAGAAGACGTTCGGTGTCCGGTAACCGATCTCGCCCGGCGAGGCGTTGAAGTCGGTCGCCTTGCCGACCCACTGCGTCGACCAGGTGGCACTGACGCCGTCCTTCTCCGCCGTCAGCACGCCATAGCCGCGCCACTTCGGATAGCCGCCGTTGCCGCCGCCGATGAAGCCGTCGAAATCGATAGGCGCGCCACCCGGGAAAGGATTGACGACATATTTGTTGAGGTAGGTGACGTTCATGTCGAGCGACAGGTTCACCGATCCGATCCCGCCGGCATAGACCAGCCCCAGATCGAGCCCGTTCATTTCCTCGCGCCCGGTGTTGATCGGCTGCGCCGACAGATAGGTGACCTCGCCGGTCAGCGTGCTGCGCGTGAAATCGTCGCAGAAGGGATGCGACAGATTCTGGCTGGCATAGCAGACCGAGAGTTTGGTCGACCCGGGGATCGCCCGGATCGCATCCTTGATCTTGATGTCGAACCAGTCGGCGGTGAGCGACAGGCCGGGGACGAGTCCCTTGGGCGAGATCACCGTGCCAACGGTCCAGGTCGTCGAACTTTCGGGCTTCAGATCCTGGTTGCCACCGACCGTGGTCAGGATTGTCGTGCCCAGCTGGACATAGTTCGCGGGCACACCCGACGTCTGGCAATTGGCGATCAGCGTCGCATTGCCGCTCGTCGAATAGCGCGAGCAGGGATCGGTCGTCGTCAGATTGCCTTCGGACACGCCGCCGAAGAGCTCGGGGACATTGGGAATGCGAAAGCCGGTGCCATAGGTACCACGCAGGCGGATGCCGTCGTTGATCACCCAGTCGAGCGTTGCCTTGTAGTTCCAGTCGTTGCCGAACAAATCATAATCGGAATAACGCACCGCGCCGCCCGCAGTGAGCGCCTGAAAGAAGGGCGCATCGGCCAGGATCGGCACCGAGAGCTCGAGATAAGCTTCCTTCGCGACGCTCTTGCCCGAAATCGGGCTTTGCTGGTTGGTGTTGGCAACGCCGAGGACGGTCAGCGGGTCGGGATCGCGCCAGCCCTTTTCCTTGCGATAGACGACGCCCGCCGCGAACGACACGGGCCCCGCAGGCAGCTTGAACAGATCGCCGTTGAGGTCGGCGGTAAATGTCGCCAGTTCGTTTCCGCCGCGGTCGCGCGAGGTGAACAGGATATAGTCGAGCACCTGCGGCGTCAGGTCGCCAAAGCCCAGATAGTCGCCGCACGGGATCGACGCCCCGGCTGCGAGGCTGCACTTGGTCGTGTCGAGCGTGTTCGCGACACGCTCGAGGTTGGCGACGTTGGTCGAGCCGTCGACCGCGGTGTTGCGCCCGAAACTGCCCGCGACTTCCCACGCCCAATTGTTCGACAGCTTGCCACGCAGCCCGAAGGTCCCCTGCCAGGTGTCGGTTTCCTGGAAGAACTGGCGCGGCCCGGGTTCGGCAAGGCGGCGCTGGATAAGGACGATATTCTGACCGGTCGGGTTCGTCGGATTGCTCGCCGCGATCGACAGGTTGCGCAGCGTTCCCGGCGTCGCGATCTGGTTCGACTTGCGGAAGGTATAGAGGAACTCGCCGAACGCCTCGATACTGTCGGTGATGTCATAGTCGGCGAAAAAGGCGGTGCTGACGCGCTCGACGGGGCTGACCGCGTTCAGGAACGGCGCCGAATTGAAATTATGCTTTGCCGCGCTGTACGGCTCGAAGAAATTGCCGTTGCCGCCGGGGACCTGATTGAAGTTGATCTGCTGTCCGTTGGGCAGCACCGCGCGGCCACCGATCGTCGAGGCGCTGTTCACGCAGGACAATTGACCCGGCGTCGTTTCGGCGAGCGAACAGGGCGCACGGCTCGCCATATTGACGGCACTGGTCTTCTGATAAGTAACGGCCGCCATGAAGCCGCCGCGATCGTTGCGGATGCCCCAGAGCAGGTCGGCGGTGAAATCGGACCCGTCGCCCTTTTCGGTGATGCCCTGCCGGACGCTGAGGCCCAGCCCTTCATAATCGGTCCGGGTGACGAGATTGACCACACCCGCCATCGCGTCCGCGCCATAAATCGCCGACGCGCCGTCCTTCAGTACGTCGGTGCGCGCAAGCGCCGCGACCGGGATCATATTGAGGTCGGGCGACGAGTTGGCGCCGGTCCCGCCCGCGACGAGACGGCGGCCATTGAGCAACACGAGCGTGCGCTTGATGCCAAGGCCGCGAAGGTTGACCTGCGCCGTGCCATAGCCGTTGTTCGTCCAGTAAGCCGAAGTCTGATTGCCCGCAAAGCCCGCGTTGGCCGGCAGGCGCTGGAGCACGGTTTCGATGTTCACGACGCCGGTGTTTTCGATCTGCTCGGCCGACACGACCGTCGCCGGCCCGACGCCCGCAAGGTCCTGACGCCGGATACGCGATCCGGTCACGACAATGTCGCTGTTCGATCCGGCGCTCTCGGCGCCCGTATCCTGTGCGCCGTCGGTTTGGGCGAAAACTGGTGTTGAGAAGCAGGCGACGGCAGCAGCGCCGGCCAGCAATGTTGTCCTGATTGTCATGGCGAAACCCCCTTTTTGGCTTTGCATCATGTCAGAAAGCATCAATTGTATATACAGGTCAACAAGAAATTACCTGTTTTTTCAATATGTTAATTGACATTCACTTGGATGCACTCCCGTAGCCAATACGCATCGGAAAGCATTACCCCTCATTTGACGCCCATTTTTTTGCGGGGAGTGTAATTTTTGAAATTTTATTACGCATGCGCCGCACGCCGGCGGAGGTGCGGTCACCGCCGGAACAACCGATCTTCGCGCGACTCGCGTATCAGCAAGACGGCCGCGCCTCGAGTTCCGAGACGCGGCCGCTAGACCTTTATTTGCTGCCGATGGGTCAGAACCAAGCCCGGACGCCCATCACAAAGCTGACACCGCTCGCGCCCTCCCCGGCAGCCCGCGCAAAGCGCGCCGTGTCGCCGAGTTTGCGCGCCCATTCTACCCCGACATAGGGTGCGAATTCCCGGACAATCTCGTAACGGAGGCGAAGGCCGAGTTCCATGTCCGAGAGGCCCGATCCGATGCCGCGTTCAGGCACGTCCTGGACCGCGAAATTAAGCTCGGCCATCGGCTGAAGAATCAGCTTCTGGGTGATGCGCTGATCGTAATAGCCCTCGAGCCGGCCGGTGAGGTCGCCCTTGTTCGACAGGAACAGCGCGCCCTCGACCTCGAACCAATAGGGCGCGAGCCCTTCGAAGCCGACGGTGGCATAGGTGCGGTCGGGGCCATGGCCCAGGTCCTGCCGAATACCCGCCTGCAGATTGAAATAGGCGTCGACCGCGCGGCTGTATAGCAATTGCGTCTCGACGCTTTCGATGGCTTCGCCGAAATTGCCCTCGCCCTCGCTTTTGACCGTGACGCGGTTGATATCGCCGCCGTACCAGCCCTCCGCATCCCAGCGATAGCCGTCACGCCCCTTGCGGGCCTGATATTCGGCGAGATTGAAGCTGAGGAAGGCCGTCGTCAGACCGCCGCTCTCCTCCATCATCACATGGCGCGAATGCTCCATATCGCCTTTCGGGTAAAGGCGGTCGGCATACCAATCGTCCGGAACCGGAGGCGACGGCGCGTCGCCGGGCGGAAGGTCGGTCCCGACCGCGCCGTAAGCCGCGGTCGGGACCGGCGCCGCGGGTGTGCAATGGCCCATCGCCGCATGTTCGGGCGGACAGGCCGGATCGGCAGGCGCTTCGGCCGCGGCCGTATCCTCGACCGTCGGGGTGCAATGCCCCATGGCCGCATGTTCCGCCGTGCAGGTCGCAGAAGGCTCCATATCCATCTGCGCGCCATCGCCATGGACCATCGGCATCGGCTCTTCCGCAGCCGGCGCCGAAGGAGCGCTGCCGTGCCCGCCATGGCCCGACTGGGCGGCCGCCGGAGTTGCAATTGCAATGACGGAGAAGCCCGCCAGCAGCAGCGATGCGCGGATCATGCTGCCTCTCCCTTCGGGCGGACACTGACAACGCGCATCATGCCCGCGTGCATGTGATAAAGGAGGTGGCAGTGGAACGCCCAGTCGCCGAGCGCGTCGGCGGTGAAGTCGAAGGTCGCTATGCCGCCCGGCTGGACGATCACCGTATGCTTGCGCGGCGCGCGGTCGCCCTTCCCCGTCACCAGCTCGAAGAAATGGCCGTGCAGGTGGATCGGGTGGCTCATCATCGAATCGTTGATCAGGTTCACGCGCACGCGCTCGCCCTCGATGAAGGGAATGGGCTCATGATGGTCCGACATCTTCACGCCGTCGAACGACCACATGAAGCGTTCCATATTGCCGGTGAGGTGGATGTCGAGCGAGCGGCCGGGGGCGCGGACGTCGGGATTGCGCTCAAGCGCGACAAGGTCGCGATAGGTCATCACCTTGTGGCCGACGTCCTCCAGCCCCTGCCCCGGCTCGCCCATGCGGTCGACGGGCATCGGCGAGATCGTCTGGACGCTGGGGTCGCGCTTGACCTGCGGCGCGACGTCGAAGTCGCGCATGCTATGCTGCATGCCACCAGAACCATGCCCCATCGCCGCGTGGTCGGCGGCCGTGTCGGCGGCGGGCGTGCAATGCCCCATTGCGGCGTGCTCGGCGGTGCACGAGGCATCGCCGCTGCCGCCCATCGCGCCCATGCCCATGTCCTTCATCGTCGCGAGCGGACGCTTGCGAATTGGCGGCACCTCAGCGACCATGCCTGCACGCGGCGCCAGCGTCGCGCGCGCGATACCCGACCGGTCGTTGACTTCGGCGATGAAGCTGTAGGCGCGATCTTCGGCCGGGGTGACGATCACATCATAGGTTTCGGCAACGCCGACCTGGAACTCATCAACCGGCAGCGGCACGACATTGAGCCCGTCGGCCTGGACGATCACCATGCGCAGTCCCGGAATCCGCACGTTGAAGATCGACATTGCCGATGCGTTGACGATGCGCAGCCGCACGCGCTCTCCGGGGGCAAACAGCGCCGTCCAGTTATCGCGCGGTCCGTGCCCGTTGACGAGGAAGGTGTAGGTCGAACCGTTCACGTCGGCGACGTCGGTCGGGTCCATCCGCATCGCACCCCATTCGACGCGCTCCTTGAGCGACTGGTCCTCGCCGGCAAGAAGCCCGCCGAGCGTCTGGCGCTGCATGTTGAAGTGGCCGGGATTGACCTTGAGCTTGCGGAAGATCGCTTCCGGCGAAAGGCGGCTATGGTCTGACAACACGATCACGTGCTCACGGTCATAGCCGATGGGGTCGGCGTCCTTCGGGTCGATGACGATCGGCCCGTAATGGCCGAGCTGTTCCTGCAGCCCCGAATGGCTGTGATACCAATAGGTCCCGGCCTGCACGATGGGAAATTCATAGACGAAGGTCGAACGCGGCTTGATGCCCGGAAAGCTCACCCCCGGGACACCGTCCATGTGAAAGGGCAGGATCAGTCCGTGCCAGTGGATCGAGCTGTCCTCGTCAAGCTCGTTGACCACCGTCAGCCGTGCCCTCTGTCCTTCGCGCAGGCGAATGAGCGGACCGGGTATCGTCCCGTTGATCCCGATCGCCCGGGCAACCTTGCCATCGACGCGCATCGTCTGGCGCGCGATCCGCAGCGTGATGTCCTCGCCCGAAACCGTCGGCAACCGGGCTTTCAGGCCAACCGAAACGGGCTGTGCCCATGCCGGCAGCCATGCAGCAAGCGCCGCCGCCGCGCCGCCGCCCGCCGCTGCACCAATAAAACGCCGCCGATCGATCTGCATATTCCCGCTTCTTCCTGTCAAACCTGTAAAACCATACGCGCGCGCCGGGCGCATCCCTCATTCGCCGAGCATCTCGCGAAGTTTGCCACGAGCGCGATAGAGGCGCGTCTCGATCGCCTTCTCGCTCACGCCCAGCATCTCTGCAGCCTCCGACTGACTGAGCTCCTCTATGCCCCGCAATACGATGACTTCGCGAAGATTGGACGGCAGATCGGCAATCGCCTTCCGGACCCTGGCCAACTCGGCGCGGTCGGCAGCCTCCGCTTCGACAGTCGGGCCCTCACCGGCGACGTCGTACGCAGCTTCAAGAGGGAGCGCGCGCGTGAAGAAGGATCGGACCGCGCGACGGCGCGCCCAGTCGCGGCATTTGTTGAGCGCGATACGCGAGATCCAGACGCGAAATGGCCGCTCGCCATCATAACGGCCAAGCGCCGCGAAGCCGGCCACAAAGCTCTCCTGCGTCAGGTCCATCGCCTCATTCTCGTCGCCGACATTGCTGCGGATCAGGCGAAAGACGGAAGCCTTATAGCGCGCCAGAAATTCGCGATATGCATCCTGCCGACCGGAAAGGGCGAGCGCCGCGAGATCGCGGTCGCTGCATTCCGACAGATCGCCCGTCACCTCGCATCGGCGGTCAGCGCCTTGACCACAACCTTGTCGAACATTGCGGCCTGATCGCGATCTAGAACGCTGCGCATTGCGAACAGATGACGAAGCGTCTCCTTCTGCAATTCGCCCATCACCTCGTGCGTCTCGTCAATCGCCTTGGTCACGCGGGGACCGTAACCATGCTCGGCCTCGATCGCCTGCGCCAGGCGGATGTTCGACGCCCGCATTTCGAGTTCCAGCGCTTCGCGCCGCCCTGAATATCGGGCCTCTATCGCCTGCAGCCGCTTTTCCTGTTCGGCGGTGAGCGTCAGCTCGCGGTGCAGCAGCGCGTGCAGTTCGGTCTCGCTCTGCTTGGGCGTGTCGACAAGCAACCGGCCGACGAAAACGCCGGCGAGCGCCGCCACGAACGCGATGAACCCGATGATTGCTACCCGGCGTGCGGCGGTCATCAGCGCGCGTCCAATATCGCCGAGGGCGCCAACGGGCTCGCGGGGATCAGCGGCGTCAGCGGGCTCGCCGCAACCGCGCTCGGCACGAATACGCTGCCTGCGACCATTCCGCCGCCAAGCGAAAAGAGCGCAGCAACCGCCATCAGGCGGCGCGTCGCCGCGGCTTCGGTCTTGCGGACGGAAAGCGCGATGAGCACGCGATCGTCGAGCGCATCGAGCGCCGACGGCAGCGCGGTCGCATTCAATTTCCGAAGCTCTACGTCCATCACCTTCTCACCGGTCCTTTCAGCAGGTTATACGCACGCGAACGCCGCACCCCTCACCCTCTGCCGATGCTGCCCCGATCTATTTCTTCGAGGGCTACAACATCACCATGCGTATTAGCAGTATGACCATGTGATTGGAGCCTTTTATGATCAAGCTTTCCCTCTCCCCCCTCGCCGGTCTCGCCGCCGCAGCAGCGCTGGCGCTTTCGCCGACGGCTGCTCTGGCGCACGCAAAGCTCGTAGCGTCGACCCCCGCAGCAAATGCCAAGGTCGCCAAAGCGACCTCGATCCAGCTAAAATTCAGCGAAAAGCTGATTGCCTCTACGGTGAAGGCCGAACTGGTGATGACCGGAATGCCCGGCATGGCCGATCATCCGCCGATGAAGATCGCCATCGCCTCCGCGATGGGCAGCGACGGCAAATCGATGACGCTCACCCCGAAGCGCGCGCTTGTCCCGGGCACCTACAAGGTCAAATGGTCGGCCGCGGGCGCCGATACGCACCGCATGGGCAGCGAATTCAGCTTCACCGTAAAATAAGACGATGGCCGACACCCTCATGATCGGCATCAGGTTCCTCCTGTTCGCGGACCTGATGCTGATCGTGGGGCTGGCCGCATTTCCGCTTTATGCGCTTCGTCGCCTCGAAGGTGACGCCACCGGCATTCACGCCGAACTCGCGGTCGCGCAGCCTTGGCTGTGTGGCATCGGCTTCATTGCTTCGCTTGTTGGAATACTCGCCCTCACCGCGAGTATGCAGGGGGTCGCTATCGGCGATATCGCGCCGGCGATGTTCGTTTCGATGGCGACCGAAACCGATGTCGGCAAAGCATGGATCGCAAGGATGCTGGCGCTGGGTGTGGCAATCATAGCCGCAGGGCAACTCCGCAGGCGGCCGTCAGGCGCCGGCATCATATTGACGCTCGCATCGGCAACCGCCCTAGCCAGCCTCGTCTGGTCTGGTCATGCCGCCGCCAGCGAGGGGCTCGCCGGAACCATCCATCGCGCCGCCGATGCGCTGCACATGATCGCAGCGGGGATATGGCTCGGTGCCATCGCCGCCTTCCTCATTCTTCTCCGCCCGGCAACCGACGATGACGAGCAGCCGAGGTATCAGATGGCGGCGCAAGGTCTCGAACGCTTCGCGCAGGTCGGCACCGGCTGCGTGATCGCGATCGCCGCAACCGGACTGATCAACTTCGAAATGATCGTGGGCCTTCAACGGGCCGGCAGCATGCTTCACTCCACTTATGGATATCTGCTCATCGCCAAGTTCCTGCTCTTTGCAGGCATGCTCGCATTGGCGGCCCTCAATCGCTGGCGTTTGACCCCGGCACTTGCCGCTGCAGATGGCGAGACTTCGCGGGCCGCAATTCGCCGCAGCATTGCGCTCGAAGCTAGCGCGGCGGCTGGCATCCTTGCTCTTGTCGCAATACTCGGCATTCTTGAGCCCTGACCACACCGCCTCACAGTCGGCCCATGGCCGGTAGCGGACTGGCTGGTTTCAGGCCACCGGTCGCGCAAAGCGGACGTCTGCAGTCGCAGACGCGTGGCCAGCGACAGGTGCCGCCGATCCGCCCTGAAACTCGGCCGAGGGCGCGCGTTTCCACGCCAGCTTCACGAGCGTCGATCCGTCGGGAAACGGCCGAATGCCGCGGCGGAACGCATCGACCGCAATGGGATTGCCAAGTACGACACGCAATTCGTCGAACGGTGCATCCTCGAGCGCCGGCGCAATCAGCTCCCAGCCGCGATAGCCCTCAGGTATCGCGATGCCATATATCGGCGACACCGCCGCGCGAACCGGCCCGGGAGTGGAAAGCGCTGCAGACGTTATCGACACCGCCGCCAGCACGGCTGCGACACCCGACAGGACGAGACCGAAGCGCGTCACCGTCCCGCCATCCGATCGGCGTCGACGATAGCGCGGGCAAAATCCCGCGGCGCTTCCTGCGGCAGGTTATGCCCGATGCCGCCTTTGCTCGTGCGGTGCTCATAGGGACCTGTGAATTTGGCGCGATAATCCTGCGGCAGCGGGTGCGGCGCGCCATTGTCGTCGCCTTCGAGCGTGATCGTCGGCACTGCGATGGCAGGGAAAGTCGCGAGCTTCGCTTCGATCGCATCGTAGCGCGCTTCGCCCTCGGCGAGGCCCAGCCGCCAGCGATAATTATGGATGCTGATCGCGACATGATCGGGGTTGTCGAACGCCGCCGCCGACCGGGCGAACACCGCCTCGTCGAACGCCCAGTGCGGCGACGCCGTTTTCCAGATCAGGCGGGCGAAGTCATGCGTGTTCGCGGCATAGCCCTGCCGCCCCCGTTCGGTCGCGAAATAATATTGATACCACCAGCGCCGCTCGGCTTCAGGCGACAGCGGTTTGACGTTGCCGGCCTGGCTGCCGATCAGATAGCCGCTGACCGAGACCAGCGCGCGGACGCGTTCGGGGTGGAGCACGGCGAGGATGCATGCAGTGCGTGCACCCCAGTCGCACCCGCCGACAATCGCCCGGTCGATCCCCAGCGCGTCGAGAAAGTCGAGCGCATCCATCGCGAGCGCAGCCTGCTGGCCGTTGCGGGGCGCCGCATCTGACAGAAAGCGCGTCGCGCCATAGCCGCGCAGATAGGGGACGAGAACTCGGTAGCCTTGCGCCCCCAATATCTGCGCCGCGTCGGCATAGGTGTGGATGTCATAGGGCCAGCCATGGACGAGCAGCACCGGCGCGCCATTCGCCGGCCCGACCTCGGCATAGGCGATATCGAGCAGGCTCGTCCGCACATGCTTGAGCGGTCCAAAGTCGGCAGGTGCGGCGACAACCGCGCGCGCCGGTGCGGCAACAAGCACCATCGTCGCCGCCGACCCGGCCAGCGCCTGTGCCATGAAGCCGCGCCGATCGGTGTTCTGAATCAGGGTCATCATATCGTCTCCTTGATTGCGTCAGGGGATGAGCAACAGCTTGCCGGTGCTGCGACGGCCTTCCATGTCGGCATGCGCGCGCGCCGCATCGGCAAGCGGATATACAGCGCCTATCTCGACCCGCAGCTTCCCTTCCATAATCCATTGGAATAATTGCGCCGTGCGCTCGCGCAGCAGGGCTGGTGTCGGGATATGGTCCGAAAAGACGGCGTAGCCGAGCTTGATGCTCTTCGGCAGGCTCATGATATCGATCGGCCCCGGCCCGCCGAGCACCGGGCCGAACCAGCAGAAGGTACCCGACCGCCGGAGCGAAGCGAGCGAATCCGCGAAGGTGGCCGGGCCCGAACCGTCGAAAACGACATTCACCCCTTCGCCGCCAGTGAGCGCGAGGACGCGATCCGCGAAATGCCCGTCTGCATCGACGATGACATGGTCGGCGCCGGCGCTGCGCGCTGCTTCGGCTTTCGCCACGCTCGACACACGTCCGATCACGGTGCCGCCACGCTGCCTGACGATCTGCATGAGCAGCATGCCGAGACCGCCGGCGGCGGCATGGACGAGGGAGCAATATGACCTTTGGGAATTGCTACAAAAAATGATCGAGCGAACCGCTAACTAGCGGACCTGTCGAAGAATAGGACACGATTTAAAATCTCGCCATGCACCACTCTTAATCAGTGGATACTAAATTCGATCCCCAACGCGCCCACCATTTCTTTCAAAGACTTATCGCCATTTTACAGTCACAAGGCTACGCGATAGCTGAACCACCGTCCTTGCCCGCGACACGACCAGATTCGCGCTGGGCCGCCAATTGCCTGTGCACCTCGGCGACACGCGCGCGCGTCAACGGAAAGGCCCAGAAGAGCGCACCTGCGAAGCCAAGTCCGATCGCGGGAAGGATGACGGCGGTCAGGCGGATCGCGAACGCACCATCGGCGCTTTGTGTCGTCGCCATCGCGTCGAAGCCCATCCAGCCGACCACGGCGATGCCCGCGGCGCTCGACACGGTACGCAGCGACACCTGCACGAAGTTGAACACCGCGGTGTAGAGGCCCGACAGATCTTCGCCCGACTGGAGCCGGCCATAATCGGCGATGTCGCCGATCATCGGGAAAAGAACGACGATGCCGAGGAGCGCAAGGATCGTCAGCGGATAGAAGATCAGCACCAGCGTCGCCGCGCCGGGGCCCGGCGCGACGGAGGACAGGCCCAGATAGGAAATCGCGCCGAGGATGAGCGATACCGATACGACCTTGTGGCGCTCGAACTTGACTCCAAGGAAACCCCAGAGCGGGACGCCGATCAACGCCATCGGTGCCGAGGCGAGCAGGATCGTCGGATAGGCTTCGCCCAGTTGAAGATAGACGTCGAGGAAGAGAAACATGACGCCTGTGGCGATGCCGGTGAGGATCGCGACCGGCAGCATCGCGCCGATCAGCCACATCATCGGCCGGTTTTCGAGGACCGAGCGAAAGGTCCGCACGATCCCGTAATTTTGCCGCTCTTCTTGCGTCGGCGGCGGCGCCTCGCCCTCGGGCACGCGCCACACGACGAGGATTGCCGTGAGCGGGACCAAAACGGCGCATAAGATAGCCGTCACACCCAGCGCCGGGAAACCGAGGTCGCCCGATTGCGTCGTGCCGAACGCCTTGGCGAGCGCGGGGGTCGCAAAGAAGACCATGCCGCCGAGCAGCTGCGCCATCGCGCGCCACGCCTGGAGCCGCGCACGATCCTCATAGTCGCGGGTGAGCGCGTAGCTCCACGCCTGATACGGGATTTCGGCGACCTTCCAGCCCAGATAGGTGACCGCAGTCCAGACGCCGTAATAGACGATCCCCGCATCGGCGGGCGGTTGATAGAGAAACCACACACCGAAGGCCGAGAAAAGCGCGCCGCCGGCGACCCACGGCTTGCGCGTGCCCGTCCGCGCATAGGTCAGGTCGGACAGATAGCCGATGAGCGGATAGGTGACCGCATCAAAGGCACGCGTGAGCAGCGTCGCCGCCGCCAGCGCCGACAAGGCGAGCCCGGCATATTTGGCGTAGATGCCCTGAATCTGCATCTCGGGCCCATGCATGAAACCGACGAGCAGTGCCGGCAGGATGAACAGCAGGATCGTCCCGAACGGCAAGCGCGATCGTGTCGAGACCGTCGCGGTCATCGCCCCGT
>Ga0247823_10001642_pt1 | contig 18546 bp, 10 predicted proteins | sample 13C_PalmiticAcid_2_FD_192426 | JGI IMG/M metagenome (GOLD analysis project Ga0247823, IMG submission 192426) | Soil microbial communities from agricultural site in Penn Yan, New York, United States - 13C_PalmiticAcid_Day30 | ecosystem: Environmental > Terrestrial > Soil > Agricultural land... | reverse complement strand
GGCAACAGCCCCTCCCCCTCGCCCCCCTCTTCGCACACGGAGAGGCGGGGCGAAGGGCTGAGCGCTTCGACATTCGGAAGACCGGCTTGGGTCTCACACGCGTAATGCCGTTCGCGTGCGAGACAGCGACACCGGTCCCCTCACCGAAAAGGCCACGCACGATGCGTGGCCTTTTCACGTGCATGAGCCGGCTAACAGTTCGCATCATCGCTCTCGGATCGCGACGACGGCGAGCGCGCCACGCCGGGCCGCGCAGCCGAAGCTTCAGTCGCCGCTGCGGCGCCTGCCTTCCTCGCGCGGATCGTGCGACGGACGAGCCACCATCCCAGAAGCAGCAACGCGATCAGTGGCAGCAGGGCCATCAGCAGGGTGAGCAATCCCGCAAGGAAGGTCACGAGCGCCTCGGTCCCCTCGTCGAACGCGCGCTTCATGCGACCGCCGAACGTATCGGTCTCGCTGGTCCCGATCGCGCCCGGCTCGGTCATGCGAACGGTCAGGGTCGAGTACGCGACGCGGGCGCCGAGATAGCGCAGCCGTCCCTGGATCGTCTCGATGACGCTTCGAACCTCGGCGAGCTTCTGCTCGATCTCGACGACGTCCGCGAGCTTGCCGGGGCGCTCCTCGAGGAGCTTGAGGATGCGCGCCTCGAGCTGCTGCTGTCCCTTGAGCCGCGCCTGCAGATCGATGTACTCCTCGGTGACGTCCGACGCACTGATCGATTCGAGCTCGACCCTGCCGAGACGCCGTACTCCATCGAGCAGCACTTCGAATCGATTCGACGGAACGCGGACTTCGACCGTACCGGTGAGCGCCGAGCCGCTGACGCGGCTGCGCGCCGATCCGGCGAGATAGCCACCCGCGGACGCGACGAGAGCCGACAGAGCACGCGACGCGCTGTCGATCGACTCGACCGTCAGCGAGATCTCTCCTGTCCTGATGATCTGCCGGTCCGCAGCCACGGCCGTCCCCGATCCGCCCGACGCCGTGTCCGCCGTCGTCCGGTCGCCGCCGGTTCCATCGCCCGCCGGAAGCGTCGGCAGTCCGCCGGGAGCTCCGGGAGGCATTGCCTCGCGCGATGGTGCGGGCGCACCTGACGGAGCGCTCCCGCGCCCCTCGTCGTACGAAGCCTCTCGTGAGCCATCGCCGCATCCGGCAATGACGATCAGAAGCGCGATCAGAGCAATCGAGGTCGAGCGCATGGTCGATTCCCGTGTAGTGGAGTGTCGGACCGTCACGCCGCGGCGTCGGCGGTGTTACCATACGACGCTTCGCGGCGTCGCGCGTGACGAGCTTTGCTATTATTGCGCTCCCCGCGTCACGTTGCTCATCGAACGCCTCTCCAATCGTCGCGACATCATGCGCCCACTTCCCTTCGATCTCCGACTCGCCGGACTCCTCCTGATTGCGCTCGCCTCCATCACGGCTCCGCTTGCCGCGCAGGACACGACCTGGTTCCGCGACATCACGCCCACGTCGCAGCTCGAGGGCGCGAAGGCCGGTCAGATCAGCGCGCTCGACATCAACGCTGACGGCTGGCCCGACCTGCTGCTGCAGAACCTGGCGTACAATCGGAGCATGAAGACGCGCTTCTACCTGAACCTACCCGATCCCGCATCGAGCGATCCGAAGGACCGGATCTTCGTCGACTACACCGACAGCACCGGGGCCTACGCCAACCCGCAGTCGGGCGCGACCGGCCGCATCGCCGACGTCTGGGCGATGGCCGACGTCAACGGCGACTCGCATCCGGATCTGGTGACCGGACTGTTCTACTATACGGTCTCGACGTTCAAGGACTCCGGCGATCGCGCCGAGGTGCTGCTCAACGACGGCACCGGACGATTCCGGCTCGTGCCGAACAACGGCCTGCACGAGCTCGGGAAGTTTCCGTCGACGGGATTCTGCTTCCTCGACTACGACCTCGACGGCAGGCTCGACATCTACATCACCGTGTTCTCGGCCGACCACCAGAACAACGAGTGGATCCCGGGCTTCCTCATGAAGGGCAACGGCGACGGGACGTTCCGCGACGTCACCGCCGAGTCGGGCATCGACCAGGTCGTCGAGCCCAACTACGGCGCCACGGTGACCGACTGGAACAACGACGGGTGGCCCGACATCCTCACGTGCCCCTACTGCCGGACCAACGGCACGCTGTGGATGAACAACCGCGACGGCACGTTCACCGACGCGACCGACGTCGCGAACTACACGTCGAAGAACAACATGATGGGGAACGTCGATCCCGGCATCGGCGCGCGCGATCTCTGCCAGTGGGAGGCGCTGCCGGCCGACTACGACAACGATGGCGACATGGACGTCGCGCAGATGCTCGTCCACGGCGGCCTCGGCGCGACCGAGGGCCGCTCGCCACTCTCGATCAACTCGGGCGCCGCCGGTCGCTACCGACTCGAGTGGGACATCGACAAGTTCGACCGGCCGCTCAACTCGCAGATCAAGACGTGGCAGGAGACGCTCCGCTCATCGACCGGTGAGGATTCCATCGTGACGCGCCGCACGCCGAGCGGAACGGGACACCTCGGCGACCAGGCGGGATCGTGGCTCGACTTCGACAACGACATGCTGCAGGACATCGTCATCAGCACGACCGGCTACGATCCGGCGCAGGACCGCGCCTACATCAATCGACAGAACGCCGATCACTCGTTCACCGACATCGCCAAGGCGACGGGGTTGATCAAGTGGCTGCGTCCGGCGCACTCGAACCGTCCCTTCGACTTCGACCTCGATGGCGACGATGATCTCGCCGTCGTCTTCGCACCGCTCGCGCAGTACGTGCCGCCGGCCGATCGCGCGCGGGCGAACCAGGTGCTGATGGTGCGCAATGACGTCGGCAACCGGAACAACCACGTGACGGTGAAGCTCATCGCGCCGGCGCAGTCGAACCGCAACGCGATCGGCGCGCGCATCTACGTGCACGCCGGCGGCATCACGCAGATGCGCGAGATCCAGTCGGGCGTCGGGCGCTGGGGCATGATGCAGCCGTTCGAGCTGAACTTCGGCCTCGCCCAGACCGCGCAGATCGATTCGATCGTCGTACGCTGGCCGATGCGCGGACTGCCGACGTCGACCGTCGTCGCGCCACCGATCAACCAGGTCGTGACCGTCGACGGCACGAGCATCCTCACGGGCGTGGCCAGCGAATCCCCTCGACTTCTCGATCTCGCGCTCAGTCCGAACCCGACGAGCGACTGGCTGACGGCGCGCCTGCCGGAGTCACTGCGCAGCGACGCGTCGCTCGAGGTGTACGACGCGCTTGGCGCCCGTCGCTCCTCGACCGAGCTCGACGGCGCCGAGTACGTGCGAGTGCCGGTCGAGACGCTGCCGGCCGGCTACTACGTCGTGCGCATCGTCGGCGCCGATCGCATGCACGCGTCGATGTCGTTCGTGAAGGTGGAGTGATTCCGGACGACGGCAGGCGAACGATCACACGCGCTCATCGGTAGCTCACGATCCGCTCGCCGGTGCGCACGTCGAGCCCGACGACGTAGAGTATCGCGTCGCCGTACCGGCTGCCATAGAGCGCGAGACGATCGTCGACGATGACGCCTACGATCGTACGGTTCGATGCGATGAATCCGGAGACGCGGTAGAACCTGACGTAATCCTGAGGGATGAAGAACGTGTCGCCACGGCGCTCGACACGTTCGTCCCGCGCGCCGATGAGCTGCACGACGCGGCCCGAGCGCAGTAGAATCGACCGGGCCTCGTCGGGCGATGGAAGCGGACCGTCGTACGCGCCGTCTGCGGGCCCGAAGCCCTCGATCATCGTGCGCACTCCGAAGTTGTAGGAGCTCACCACGAGTGCGCTGTGTGGGCCGATGCCTCCCTTGTACAGTCGCCATCGCACACGATATCGTGGATCGATGGGCCGCAGATCGTTCCAGTGGATGTCGCCGAAGCGCTCGGCCGGCGCGGCTTCGAGCAGAGCCGCGGTGCCGTTGGAGTAATCGACGATGGCTCTGACGAAGCCTCCGACCGGATACAGGAAGTACGGCGTGAGCACGAGCGAGCCGACTGCGACGACCCAGCTGATGCCGCGGCGCAGGAGAAACGCCAGGATCGCCACGCCGACCGCGAACACGAGGAGCGCCGTGCTCCACTTCCCGAATGGCGCGAAGGTCACCCAGCTCATGACGACGAACGCGCCTGCGTGGAGTATCCGTCGGCCGAACGCGTTTGCAGAGCCGACGCGGTAACGCGACTCGTCATCGACGGCATCGTCCGCTGCTTCATCCTCTGGACCATCCTCGTCCGCCGCGCCGGAACTGACATCGCCGGCATCCTCCTCCGCACTCCCATCGCGCCTGAACACGCAGGCGCCGAAACCCAGCGTGCTCATGCGCTCGATCATCGGACGGGTCGCCGGATCATCGTCCGCCACGACGTGCACTTCGCCGAGCCACGCCGTCGAGTCGACGATGCGCTCGCCGAGCTCGCGCAGCTCGAGCGGCGTCGGCAGGTCGTCCGGAAACTCGGCGTAGACAACGCCGAGCACGTAGCTCGGAATGTGAGGAAGGTGCTCGACGTCACGACGCACCAGGTAGGCCTTACTGACCAACGGCATGCGCTCGAGCTTGCGCCGCAGATGCCTGATGTCGCGGTCGCTCACGCCGTGCGGCAGGAGCTCTTCACTCAGGAGCAGCGTCTCTCGCTCGTTGCGTATCGCGCCGTCCTCCATGTGGCGTCGGGTAAGCAGCTCGAGAAATTCATCGCGTCGCCGATCTCGCATCTCCGCGGCTGCGGAGGCGCCGGGTACGTTCGCCGCGAGACCGAACACGAGCTGGTACCCCGGTATCAGGTACTGTTCGGGCTGAGCCTCGATCGCGCGGTCGAGCAGTGCGACGCCGCCATCATCTCCGGCGCCGATCATGAGCCGACCCGTTTCGGCGAGCGCGGGGACATTGTCGGGATAGCGCTCGAGCACGCGTCGATACTCTTCGAGCGCCCGCTCGGGTCCGGCAACGGTCTCGGTCAACTCCGCGTACAGGAGCAGGTCGTCTTCGCCGTGAACCGCACCCGCGAGACGCTCCGCCTCGAGCTGCGCGAGCAGCTCGCGATGATCGGACTCCAGCTCGTGCCGCTGGCGCCACGCTCGGCGCACCTCCTCACGCCACATCGCATCCGTGCGCTCGAGGCGCGCTTCGAGATGCGATGGGTCGAACAGCTCGTCCGCGGCGGTGATCGCCGCGGGCTCCGGCGGCGCCGCAGTAACGCCGAGCTCGGCGAGACGGCGACCGAGCGGCGGTGTCCCCGCGAGATCGTAGCGGTCGTGATGCGCCATCTCGCTGACCCAGAGCTTGGCCTCCTCCAGGTCGATCGATCGCACGTCGTCACGGAACGACCGGTAGAAACGCTCCGGAGGCTCCTCGTGCTCGATGGTCTGCTTCCAGATTGCGGGCAGCCAGTGCTGGACGGTGAACGTGGCGTACGTCACGACGGCGCAGAAGCTCTCGCCGACGCGATCGGCGCCGACGAGCAGCGCCGCTCGGGCATCGGCCGAGAGGACGCCCATCAGTCCCAGGCTGAACCGGTACTCACCCATCGTTCGCTGCAGATGCGTCTCGAGACGATCGACCAGCCTGAGCACGCCACCATACCGCGGAAGCGTCATTCGATCGAGCCACGACCGCAGCCCCAGCGTCAGCTCGACGAAGCGAATCAAACCGGCAATGCCTCCGGTTCGCATCGTCAGAAGCCACACGATGCGTGCTTCGAGCTGCGCGCTCGTCAGCGACAGAAGCATCGGCAGTCCGATCGACAGCCTCGTCGCCCGCCAGGCCATCGATCCTGGCTGGACCTCCTCGACGAGCTCGACGTCGGCCTCGACCGAGATCGTCGTCGCTATCAATGTATGTCCGCCGGTCAGGTTCGCGGCGCGCTCGATGAGCGCCTCGAGCGCCGGCGCCTCGAGTGGCGCGAGCAGTGCTCCGTCGGCACAACGCGGAACGGGATCGATGCGTCGGATGAAGAAGTCGTTGACCGGACGAAGGCGGGTGACCCAGTAGAGGAGCAGCAGCGAGCCATACGATGCCAGCATCCATGCGATCGCGACGCCATAGGTCTCGACGCCGAAGATGAGCATCACGAAGGCGGCGGCGATGAGCGTTCCGAAGAACAGGACGAGCGTGCGGTCGAATCGGATCCACAGCGCGAGAAGCGCCGCGCCGACCCAGAAGGGAAGCGCCCGTGCGAAGAGACCGAGCGTGAAGCGTACCGGCCGCGCGTAGGCGTGCTCGACGAGCGCGCTGAGTCGTGCGCTCCGCTCGTCGACCGTCTCCGGGCTCACTCGACCGCGCGATACACCCGCGCGTAGTCGATGTCGTGGTACTGCGGCCAGACCGTCGACTCGTCGGGATCACCGCCCCAGTTGCCGCCGACGATCGTGTCGATGACGAAGCGCAGCGGCAGGTCGGGCTGGATCACCGGCGCGCGGAAGACCTCGAGGTCGTCAACGAACCAGACGTATTCCGTCGGATACCATTCGAGCGCGAAGCGGTGGTAGGCCTCGGAGAAATCCGGGCCGCTGAAGCTGGACGAGCGGCTGCGCCGCGTGCCGCGCGCGTTGCCGTAGTGGTAGGTCAGGTGCACCTTGCGCGGGTTGCGCCCGAGCAGCTCCATGATGTCGATCTCCGGCGCGTTGTGATCGAGCCAGAGCCAGTGCGCCGGCCACAGTCCGCGTCCGGTCGGAAGCTTCGCGCGCACCTCGAAGCGCCCGTAGAGGAACCGCTTGTTCGAGAGGATCAGGCCTCCGGTATAGAACCCGGGCTCGCTCGTGTCGGGAACCGACGTGATGCGAAGCCGCCCGCCGGCGACACTCATCGCCGCGCGACGAAACCGCACGAGGTGATCCTCGACGCCGGAGCCACCCTCGGCCACATCCCATCGTGCTGTGTCGAGCGTCGCGTCATCGAACTCGTCGGACCACGCGAGCTCCCAGATCGGGAGCCGAACCGTCGCCGCTCTCGTGCGCGAGCGCGCGCGCCAGTCGAAGCTGACGCTCGCGCCGTCGCGCTCGACCGTGACGCGGTAGCGCCCCGTCGGGATGCGATCGAGCACGAAGCGGCCGGCACTGTCGCTCACGACCGCCCGCGTCGCGGGCGTCGTCGAGATCGTCGCGCCCGCGATCGGTCCGTGCCGTCCGCCGATCACCTCTCCGTGAATGATCCCGTCATCGTCGTCCCGCGCATCACCGTGCTGCGCCCGGGCGCCGGTGTAGGAGCCAATGAGGGTGCCGACGACTGCAACGACGAGCGCGATGTCGCGGAGCGTGCGGGGGCGGGATCGATTCATGCGAGCTACTTGCGAACCATGACCGTGGTTGCCAGACCTCCGACACGGAGCAGGTACAGGCCGGAGGAAAGCCCGCTGATGTCGACCGACGTCCGCTCGCCGTTGAGCGTGTGACGCGCGACGACGGCGCCGCGGGCATCGGAGATGGAGAGCTCGTGTGAGACGCCGGGAGCCGCATCGAGGCCGGTGAGCATCACGTCGATCCTATCGCGTGCGGGATTCGGCGTCGCGCTGAGCGTGCCGCTCGCGGCAATCGTTCCGCCGATTCCCGATGGGATCGTCACGCCGGTCGCGACGAAGATGTCGAGCTTGCCGAGGTTGCCGACATCGGTGCGCTCGGAGGAGAAATACACCTCGGTGCCCGACGCCGGCACGGTGATGAAGCGCTCGTCGCGCGACGTGTTGATCGGCGCGCCGAGATTCGACGGTGCGCTCCAGCCGTCGCCCTCGCGCCGACTCACGTTAAAGTCGAGTCCCCCCAGCCCGCCGTGGCCGGCCGACGAGAAATACAGAAGCTCGCCGCTCGGATGCAGGTACGGACTGTCCTCGCGGTACCTGGTGTTGACGGGCTCGCCGAGATTGCGCGGCGCGCTCCATTCGCCGTTGGGGAGCTTCGTCGAGACGTAGAGATCGATGTCCGTGGTCCCTCCGAGCGCGCCCGGGCGATTCGAGACGAAGCAGAGCGTGCGGCCGTCGGCCGAGACCGTGGGCTGCGTGTCCCAGTAGGGGCTATTGATCGTGCGGAGGTTCCGGATGTTGGTGAACGTTCCGCCGACGAGCTCGGCGATGTAGATGTCGCAGTCGCCGAGACCGTCGTCGCGCTGGCACCCGGTGAAGAAGATCGTGCGACCATCCGCCGCGATGGACGCGACGCCTTCGTTGAGCGGAGTGTTCACGGGCTCGCCGATGTTCGTCGCGGCGCTGAAGTCCCAGGCGCCGTCGCCCGCGCGCGTCGCCACCCAGATGTCATGACCGCCGACGCCGTCGGAACGATCGGAGCAGTAGTACAGCGTGCTCCCATCGGCGGTGATGGTCGGGGCGTACTCGAAGTCGGGAGTGTTGATCGACAGCGAATGGATCTCGACGCCGCCGGCCGAGGCCTGCGCGGTCAGGTCGATCGGACCGACGAGCAGTCCGATGAGAGCGAGGATGCCGAGTGCCGAAGCAGTTCGCGTAGACATGAGGAACCTCAGGAGAATTGCTGGTTCGCCGACGCGGGGGGTCGCCCGAAGATACCGCAGAGGATGCTGTGTTGCGAACGTCCGGCAACACGCGCGGGCCGTGTTGCTGAGCACCATCGCCTATCGCGAGACTTCCGGGGTTCCGACCAGCAGCGTCAGCGTCGCTACCGGACCGTTGGGAGAATGTCCCGCGAGCGAGAATCCGATATCCGGGCGCAGCCATATCCCATTGCCGAGACGAAGCTGTCCTCCGATCTCGACGCGATGGTCCGGAGGCATCCGGCGGTCGGCGTCGAGGCGCAGACCGACGAAGAGGCGCTCGGTCGCGCTGCCATACACCATGCGCGCGGTCAGCGAGCCCTCGAGCAAATCCGATAGCGACGGACCCAGCGACTGATGTTGAAGCGACGCCGCTGCCTGCACCTGGCCGCTTGTGCCGAGGACCGGGAACGCCGCGACGACGAAGTAATGATAGCCCGTCAGCGGCAGCGCGGATCCGTCGTCGGTCATGTGCCCGCGCCACGTCGCTGCCAGTGCGAGCTCGTAGACCGAGCGATTCCACAGTGCCTCCTTCAACGCCGGTCGCAGCGAGTCGAGCAGCGCGGCGCGATCCGCCGGCGCGACGGCCGCGAGGGCACGCAGCAGCGTCGAGTCGGCGCGCAGGTCGGCGTCGTCGTGCAGCATCCAGCGCAAACCGAGCGCGGTGTGGAATCCCGTGCCCGGAACGGTCTCGACGGCGAAGGAGATCCGCGGTCGCGTCAGCAATCGGAGCAGTCGTCCGCTCAGGAACTCCTCGAGCGACACACCGCCTCCGATGAGCAGCGGCGCGACCTCCATGCCGACGCGCATGCGATGCGTGGCGCCGTCCCACCGCGCGTGCGCCGCAACCGCCGCGTTGCGCACACCCGACGGCTCGATCGTCATCGGACCGCCGTCGATGTCGAACGCCATGAGCGCAACGGGCACCGGGACGGGATAATCCGCAACGGCGAGCCGAAGCGGAGTCGCCTGGCCGGCGCCGTCGAGCGTCGCCTGGCCGGCGCCGTCGAGCGTCGCGCACGACTGCAGCACGAAGGCGCAGAGCGCGACGACGCCCAGCATCGCGCGCGACGATGAGGAGTTGATGAGCAGGATCGTGAGGTTCATTGCGGATCGAGCAGGATGATCGTCGAGGCGGGAGATTCGCCGGGGATTATTCATCGCTGACTAGGGATTCCCCCTATTGTGGCGAGCGACCGCGCAAAGCTACCTTCTCGCCGTTCGAACGCAAACGCCTGCAGTGGGCAATTCGAGAGAAGGGCGGCCGCATCCGATGATGCGGCCGCCCTTTTTTCCGGGATGTGAAAACTTTCGACGGCGTGTGACACTTGCGCGCGTGGATGGTCATACGTGCAGATCGCAGATTCACCGATACGTGTCGACGTGCGGACATGCCCTCGTCCCACTCGACGTGCGAAGACCGGGTCCGTGGTGGGATTATCCCGGTCGATCGCGACCGGCCGCCAGTCGGCTCGACGCAGGCCTGCACGCCGATCGGACGCTCGCAGCGCACTCGACCGTCTCTGTCAACAGCATCGCTCGAACCATCCCATGTGTCACGTCGGCGTTCGAGCGCCGGATCATGACGCAACAGCGATGCGGGCGCCGGGCATGGTAGTCGTGCCCGGCGCTCTTGTTTTGTGATCAGCCTCAGCGCACGATGATCGGTCGTACCACCGCACCATCACCCGCCTTCACGCTCAGCATGTACATGCCCGGCGCCAGGCCGGATACGTCGAGCACCATCGACCGAGCGTCGTCCGCAGTCTCCTCGCCACCATCCTCGTCACGCACGAGATTCCCGAGAACGTCGTAGAGCATCAGTCGCGTCATCGACGTGACGTTGCCCGCGAGCACGATCGTCGCCAGCCCGGAGACGGGATTCGGCCGTACCGTCAGCGTCAGCGGAACCGCCTCCGACCGCCGCTCGACAATGCCGCTAAACGGCGCGTCGAGCACGCGGCCGTAGATGTCGGCGTCGCCGTTGCGCACGTCCTCCCAGACCACATGCAGGCGGCCGCGAAGAAACACGCCCGTCGGATTCGCCACCGAGTCGGTCGTCGCGAACACGAGTCCGTTGTGATTGCGCAGTGACAGGTCACGGGCCAGATGGATCAGCCGCACGCCCGATCGTGTCGCGTACAGAAGGGCGAGCGAGGAATCGTCTCGATCGATCGCCAGCGAAAGATCCTCGGCGTCGCGCGGGATATCGAAGCGCGCGGCACCGATCAGCGCGAGGCCGGTCGAATAGCGCTCGACGTGGAGGGCTCCGGCGGCGGTGTCGAGCGCGACGTGCAGCAGGGATTCGCCCGGCTCGCGCTGCCAGAGTATCTGCCCCGAGAGCGGAGCGATCGCGATCGAGTCGAGCACCATCGTCGACTGCACGCGCACGATCGCTCCCTCGCGAGCCAGGGCCCACGTTCCCGTCGATAGCGGAACGATCCCCGACGCCTGCGTCGTCGGCATCACCGTCGATGCCCCGCTCGTGCCGTTCGTGTCGCTCGAGTAGAGCAGGCGTCCCTCCGTCGACGAGCGCACCGCCGTGACGCCGGCGCCGTCATTCGGATCGGAGCCGATGAGCGGCTCAGAGTAGCGAACCGACTGCACGAACTGCCCGCTGCGCACCTGGCTCCACCCCGATCCGGTGGCGCGCCAGATCCCGAGCGAGCCGGAGTACTGCGTGGGGCTCACATGGATGGTCCCGGTACCGATGCTGACGAGCGAGATCGCGCCGTCGGTCTGGGGCATCGCGGTCTGGAACGATGTCGATGTCGAATAGCCCTGATACTGGGTCGAGGTCTGTCCCGACGACAGCATGATCGTATCGGTGGACACGACGCGATCGGAGGTCCATCGGGAGATTCTCGCGGCGTCGGTCCACGCCGCGCCGGGAACCGGCGTGCCGCGCAGCCACGCGACGTGCGCTTCGCCAGCGGCGGTGAACGACCGCGGCAGGCGATCGCCGACGCCTAATTGCACCGGTGCGATGGCCGATGCCAGCCGCGCGCCGTCGACGGTGACGGCGCTCATCGTGTCGAACGAGGTTCGCACGATCGTCGGAGCCGCTCCTCTGCACGTGGCGGCGTGCCTCGTGCCGCGAGCAACACCGCCGCATCCGGAGACCACGAAGTCGAAGCCCTCGGCGCTCGAGTACGCCGGCTGACCTGGCTGCTTCCCACTTCTGGTGAAGACGACGCGGATCGAGTGCGCGCCGTCGATCCAACTGCGCATGGCCGCGGTCACGTCCGGGTACGTCGAGCCCGATGTGCAGACCGACTGTGAGTCGATGTCGCTTCGGTCGACCGTCGTCAGGGCGGAGTCGACGACGAGCTGATGCAGGAAGACACCGGCGCCCCATTCGAAACACACCGGCATCGGATTCGTGCGCAGCGCCGTGACGACCACGCCGCCGGCTGCTCCCGGCGTCATCGTCCACGCGTGAGGAAAGAGTCGATCGGTCACGTCGAGGCCGCGGCGCAGCGAGGCCTCCGCATCGAGAAAGTGGCGCCAGAGCGTCACCGTGTCTCCGACGAGCGCGACCAGGCTCGAGTCTCCGCGCAACAGATGCGGCACGGAGAACCGCGCACTGTCGATGGGCCGTGCGTCGAGCACCGTGCCGTCGAGAAGCAGGCTGGGCGGTGCGAAGCGCCGCAGCACGGTGACCAGCGCGGGATGTGATGGATGAGCGACGAGATCGACGATCGGCCCGGGCAGCGCACGACGCTCTCCCGCGAGCGGCTCTCCGCCGCGATCGAAATCGCGCGCGTAGAGACCGGGCCCGAATCGACGCTCGTCACCCCAGAGCACGGTGAATCCACCGCCGGCCGCGATGACGTGCACGACGCCCGACGGTCGAGCCGAGTCGGCATGTACCAATTGTGAAGAGCCGACCGGCCCGCTCGCATCGACGATCTGTCCGCGAAGCACGCCGCGCGCGATGCCCAGGCGATCGGGCTCCACGTTCCCCAAGACGACGAACCGCACCGTTCCGCTCGACGCAGCGGCCTGCGCGCGCATCGAGATCGGCAGCCTGAGCGACGTCGGCTCGTCGCCCGAGACGCGTATGCTCGTCTGCTGTGCGGCGGCGGCGGAGGAGAACACGATCGCCGTGGCAATCATGAACGCGAGGCGAGTCCGGGGATTGACCATGGTCGGCATGCGAGTGAGTGGGAGATCTGCCATCAGTTCAACATAGGAAGCGGGCGGAGTTCTCGGCGCACCGGAGATCGTGACTGCGCCTGGCCCCCGATGCACTTCATGACACGCACGTGCAGTTCATGACATCCGCGATCAGGAACGGTCAGGAGCGGCGGCAGCTTGTCGTCAGACCATAGAGCGCGTGATCGCGCCTGATGGTCAATCACATCCGAGGGAATGCCTTCCGACACGATGCCGACGTCCTGCAACCCGCGACCTACGCGGAATCCGTTTACCTCCCTCCGTACGATGAGGTGTCTCATGAAAGCGAACCTGTTGAAACTCGGTGTGATGATGATTGCGTCGGCAACGCTTGCCGTCGGTTGTACCGACTCGGTGCTCGACGCATCCGACTCGGACGTCGCGGCGACCTACGATGCCTACGACGCGACACTCCTCGATGAATCGTTGATGGTGAGCGTCACCGAAGTGCCGACCGTCGAGCAGGCGCTCCTGGCGGACTCGACGGCCGACTCGACCTGCGCCGATTCGCTGCGCCTGGGCGGGCGTCGCGGCGGACGTGACGACGGCATGCGCGGCGGACCCGGCGGCCGCGGCGGTCACCGCGGTGGTCGCGGTCATGGGCACGACGGCGGCATCGGCAACATTGCGCCGCTCGGCATCCGGAACTACCGCGCCGCGGCGGCACAGCTCGGATTGAGCGCCGCGCAGGACTCGCTGTTCCGCGCCTACCTCGCCGACCTGCGCTCCTGCGCCGAAGGACCCGCGGCGACCTACCGCGCGGCCCGCGAAGCGGCGTTCGCTCCGTACAAGCCGACGGTCGACTCCATCCGCGCGGCAGTGCGTGCGGGCACGATCACGCATGACGAGGCGCGGACCCGGCTCGACGCGATTCGCGCCGAAGTCGAAACGGTCATCGCGCCGCTCAACGAGGAGCTGCGTACGGCGGTCGCTTCCTGTCGCGCGACGTTCGAGGCGGCGGTGGCCGCGATGCTCACCGCCGAGCAGCTCGAGCTCTGGAACACGCTGAAGGGCTGATCGATTTCACGAAGCGATGGTCATGGAGAATGATCCCGATGGCATATGTTCGGCAGTACGATGCTGAGGCGATGCATCCGATCGACGGATGAGTGAACCGAGCCTGCCGGTGCAGGCCAACCGAAACGTCGGGCGTCCCATCATGCGGACGCCCGACGTTCGCGGTTGAACCTGACCCTTCGAATACGGGATTGCTTGATGACGACATGGCGACGGAAATACCTGGCAACGAGCGTCGTGCCGCCGCGGTGGCTCGAGATCGTCGTCGTGACCGGAGCATGGCTCATCGTCGCGTCGATCGCACTGGTCGTCCGCGCGCTCGATCCGGAGCACCCGTTCACGATGCACACGATCGCGGTCACCGCGGCTGAGTACCTGCCGTGGATCCTGCTGACACCGCTGATCTTCGCGCTCGTGCGCCGCTACCCGATCGAGGGAGATCGGTGGGCTCGACGACTGGCGCTCCATCTGATCGTCGCGATCGTCACGGCGGTCACCGTCAGCGTCGTCGAGAACGCGGCCACCAGGGCGCTCGGTCCGCCTCCTCGCATCGAGAGCGAGTCGCCGCGGCCCCCGTTCGGGCCACGTGGTCCGCCGCCACGTGGCGACGGTCCACGACCCGAAGAGCCACGGGGCAGTGGGCGGTTTGGCGACGGGCCGCGATTCGGCGGCGGACCCCGCGGACCGATACCGCGGCTACCGCTGCGATTCCTGATCTACCTTGTCGTGCTCGGTGCCGGCGTCGTGCGCAACTACGCGGTGCAGGCCGCGGAGCGGCGCGAGGAGGCGGCGGCGCTCGCGGCCGAGCTGAGCGAGGCGCGCCTGCGCGCGTTGCGCTCGCAGCTCAATCCCCACTTTCTCTTCAACGCGCTCAACGCCGTCAGCGCGCTCGCCGGCGACGACCCGGCGACGGTGCGTCGCATCGTCGCGCGGCTCTCGTCGCTGCTGCGTCGCGTGCTCGACGACGAGGCATCCCGCGACGTGCGGCTCGCCGAGGAGCTCGCATTCCTGCGCGACTACCTCGAAATTCAGGCGGTGCGATTCGCGGGGCGACTCGAGTTCATCGAGACGATCGAGCCGGATACGCTGAGCGTGCTCGTGCCCGGACTCATCCTTCAGCCCATCGTCGAGAATTCCGTCGAGCATGCGGCAGCGCGTCGCATGGCCGGAGCGACCACGATCGTGATCACCGCGCGACGCGTCGCCCGCGACAACGTCGATCGCCTCGAGATCACCGTGCGCGACAACGGCTCCGGACGCGACGAGCCCGCGGCGCCGATCACCGAACGCGACGGAGGCATCGGCCTGCGCAACACGCGCGAGCGGCTCTCGGCCCACTTCGCCGGCGACGCGTCGCTCATCGTTCGTCGAACCGATGACGGTGGAACCGAGGCGATCCTCGATCTTCCGTGGCAGGAACAGCACGACGACGAACCGCCGACATGACGCACAGCTCCGAAATGAACGCACCGCCGAGCGTGGCTCCGACGCGCATCGTCCTCGCCGACGACGAGCCGCTCGGACGCAAGCGCCTGCTCGACCTGCTCGCGACGACCCCTGATGTCGACGTGGTCGCGGTCGCGACGAACGGGCGCGAGGCCATCGAGGCGGTGCTGAGTCACGCGCCCGATGTCGTGTTGCTCGACGTGCACATGCCGGACGTCTCCGGCATCGAGGTCGTTCGCAGCGTCGGCATCTCGCGGATGCCGCCGACGGTCTTCATCACGGCATACGACCGTCACGCAATCGAAGCGTTCGAGCTCGCGGCGGTCGACTACCTGCTGAAGCCCTTCGACGACGACCGATTTCGCGCGGCGCTCGAGCGCGCGCGCGACGCCGCGCTGCTGCGGCGCATAGGACCGGCCCGCGAGGCACTCGCGCGGTTGATCGACGCCGGTGGCGCGGAGGCTCCGAACGATCCCGAGCCGGCGCCCCATGCGGGATACCTCCAGCGCATCGCCGTCGAGGTTCGCGGTCAGCACCGCTTCCTCCCGGTCGCCCAGGTCGAGCACATCACTGCCGACGGGCCGTACGCGCACATCCACACCGTCGACGGACGCCACGTCATTCGCGAGCGCATGTCGACGCTCGAGCAGCAGCTCGATCCCGCGGTGTTCCTGCGCATCCACCGCTCGATCATCGTGCGCCTCGAGCTCGTCGACGCGCTGAGCGTATCGGGTGGCGGGGATTATTCCGTTCGCCTGCGCGACGGCACGCGGTTGAAGGTCGCCCGCGGCAAGCGCGAAGAGCTCGTGCGGCGACTGAAGGGAACGCAATCACTCTGACACCGCGCGGGCGGCGAGGCCCCGTGCGCGCACAGCGCGCACGGGGCCTCGCTTCTCCCGATCCCGCACCTCCCTGTCATCCCCCTGGGGATCTTTCTTTGGTTGCGCATCACCGCATGTCGCGATAGGAGCACTGGAGATTCTTCACTGCGGCTACCGCAGGCAGCTGCCCTCGCACCACCCCACCGACCCACATGCGGCCGTCGCACCGAAAGAAAGATCCCCAAGGGGATGACAGTTGCGCGTCGTTGTAGGGCGAGGCGCAGTGCGCGCTGCGCGCGCACTGCGCCTCGATTCCCCAGTCCCACGCCCCACTGTCATCCCCCTGGGGATCTCTCTTTGGTGCCGCATCACCGCATGTCGCGATGGGAGCACTACGGATTCTTCCTCGCGGCTGCCGCAGGCGGCTGCCCTCGCACTACACCACCGACCCACATGCGGCCGACGCGCCGTAAGAAAGGCCCCCTCCGGGGGTGACAGGGGCGGCCGTGTTGGGGCGAGTCCCACGCCCCACTGTCATCCCCCTGGGGATCTTTCTTTGGTGCCGCATCACCGCATGTCGCGATGAGAGCACTGCGGATTCTTCTTCGCGGCAACCGTAGGCGGCTGCCCTCGCACCACCCCACCGAGCCACACGCGGCCGTCGCGCCGAAAGAAAGTTCCCCAAGGGGATGACAGGGCGCCTCTCGCGAGGGTAATCCACTACGACCCCGCGTTGACATTGCCTCCCCCTTCGGCTAACTTCCCGCGCGTGCCACTCACAGCAGGACCAGACCTGACTCGGCACCGAGAGCCGTCGCGCCCTTCCCTCCTCCCGTCGTCCCCCATTCCTGGAATGCCCCCCGGACCGGACTCCGTTCGGTCGCAGCCACACGTACATCCACGTCGGTCGACGTGCCCCTCCGATGTAGCACCACTCATTAGGAGGCCATCATGGCAAAAGGCAACGAGAAGCGAATGGACCTGCGGGTCACGTTCGTCGATCTCGAGGACAACGAAAAGGCTCCGCGCATCGCTGCGTATCAGCTCGATGCATCGGGCCGGCCCGTCAGGAAGCTCGGTGTCGTCGACGGGAGCTCCCTGTCGCTCGACCTCGGCGACGCGCGCTCGCTCGCGCTCGGTCCGGATACCGAGGACTTCAAGGCGCTCCCGAAGGAGAGTCTCGTCAGCTACCGGCTCGAACAGAATCTCGAGCTCTGGCGCCGGCAGGGAATCGTGCTGCCGCGCGATGTGTGGGATCGCTTTCATTTCCACTATCACTGCGTCAGCGGCACCGTGCGCAAGTGCCGGCCGTGGTACTGGGATCTGCTCGACGACGTGCGCCTGGCGCCGACGTTCGAGCTGGCCCAGGTCGCGAGGATCAAGCCGATCACCGCGGAGCTCAAGCCGCACATCTACTTCCCGTTCCGGTGCCAGCCGCTGTGCGACGGCATCGTCGAGATTTTCGAGCGCGAATGCTGCTGCACGCACATCCACATTCACGTGCCCAGCCTCCTCGATCGCCTGCGCGAGATCCTCGACATCCTTCCGATTCCCATCCCCGATCCGATTCCCGACCCCATTCCCGATCCGCTGAAGGGACTGCGACCGGTGCCGCGTCCAGGTCCGACGCCCGGACCCGATCCCGCTCCGTTCTCACCGCAGCTTCTTCGAGCCAGCGCGCGGACGATTCAGCGGCGGCGGTCGACGATCGATCTCAAGGCGGTGCCGCCGGAGTCGCTGCATCGGGACTACCTGGCGCTTCGCACGATGGCCTCTGAGGAGGCGCGGCGCTACATCCTCGAGCGGCATTACCTCTACCCGCTGTTCTGTCGCTGCTCGGTGCGCAAGGTCGGGCAGACCGCGATTCAGCCGGGCGGACATTTCGACTTCTGCTACCTGCGCGCGCACAGTCACTCGCTGCATCGGCATTGCGTGACGACGTACGCGTACCGGATCCGGCAGTTGGTCAACGGCGTGCTGACGGTGGTCTACGATGGCGTCGCGGCGCACGACTACTTCAGCGCGTCGGGCGAGGCCGACGTGCGCACGTATAACCCGCTGGCGCGCGTGTGTGCCGACGGACCGGGAGATCCGCCGCCGAACGACGGAACGGCGTTCGTGATGCTCGAGCACGTCGGTTCGTACGGCACCTTCCACTTCAACTTCCCCGCGCAGAATGGCGTGTCGCAGTTCCCGGCGCTGGGTGTCGACGACGGAACGTACACGACCGGCTACGCACCGGACTGCCCGTGGGGCAGCGCGCTCGGACTGCGACTCTGGTTCTCGCCGGAGCTCGAGCCGATCGTGAAGTACTACCGGCTCAAGGTCTACTCCGTCAATGACGCCGGCGTCGCCGTGGGCGCGCCGATCGTCCTCGACGACACGGTGACGTGGGACAAGCTCGTCGACATCCCGGGCGATGTGATCCGCGTTCCCGAGACACTTGGACCGACACCGGTCGGACCGGAGCCGGACCTCTTCCGCGTGCCGTACTGGAGCTCACCGGATCATCGCTACCTCAGCGGGCAGTATCACCAGGTGTGGAATAC
>Ga0247823_10001641_pt1 | contig 18559 bp, 17 predicted proteins | sample 13C_PalmiticAcid_2_FD_192426 | JGI IMG/M metagenome (GOLD analysis project Ga0247823, IMG submission 192426) | Soil microbial communities from agricultural site in Penn Yan, New York, United States - 13C_PalmiticAcid_Day30 | ecosystem: Environmental > Terrestrial > Soil > Agricultural land... | reverse complement strand
CCCAAATAGGCCCCGAGAATTCTTTCCTTCAAAAGCAATCGAACCGATTCCCCAAGCATTGCGCAGTCCCCGAAACGAACGGGTGCGCAGGCTACGCCGAGCCGAGCTTTGCCCGCTCCGCTTCCAACCGATTGACCTCGCGTTCAAGCACCTCGCGGATGAATGCGGCACGACGCTGCCGTCCGACTAGCGCGTCGATCCGCTCGCCAAGCCCTTCCGGCAGGCGAATGTTCGTCGATTTCACGTTAAGCGGTGGCCTTCCCATAGTTGCGTCGTAGCCGAGCGAAGCGTCCGTTCAATCGGAAGCCGATTAAGCGGTGCCGCTTATTGAATATTTCCCACCTTTCGCGCTATAAGCGGTGCCGCTTATGGCTCCGGAGCATCATGAGATGCCTCGGGATGATGAGAAAGGTAGGTTGATGATGTCGCCCGGTTTGCCTCCACATGATTCGCCGCTTGAGTCCCTAACATCGCGCCGTACTTTGCTGGCGGCGCTTGCCGCGACGCCCACTGCGACTTTAGCCGCGCCGGTCGCGGCTCCTTGGGATCAAGCGTTGACACTCCTCCACGATCGCTATGACGATGAACCGGCTGCGCTCGTTCGCACCAAGGAAAGGCGGGGCCTGAGCCGCTTCCGCTATCATAATGCCGAAAGCTTTTTTGAATCGCTCGACCGGGGGTTCTTCGTTCGTCGCGACGAAATGCTCTATCAGTCGGGAATCGTCGTCCAACTCGCGCTAACGTCTCATTTGCTGGACGTCGGCTTTTCCGACCGATGGAATGCCCGCCATATCCGGCTCAATGTCGCCAAAGGGCTGGCTTACGCCAACGCAACGGGGTTCGCGCATGGCTGTCTCCACATGGCTCGGCTGGCGGTCATTCTTTCGCCCTATTGGAAGTGGGGCCATGCATACCATCTCGACCAACCTCGGCCCGACGACGGTGGATTTACGATTGGCGAGGTCCGTCTCCTCCTGCGTGCGCTGCTGGATCGGGTGCATGACGTAACCGGCCATCCTCGCCCGAGCGGCTGGCGTCGCGGCTCGCAAGAGGTGCGGCCATGACGGAGGACCTGTTGGCTGTTTACGAGGCTGCCGTGGACCAGCTTCCGCCATTGACGCGATTGGTCTTTCTTCTGCACCGTGTAGACGATCTGTCTTACGGCGACATTGCGGACCGGCTGGCGATCGAAGCGCGAGCCGTGGAATGCTGCATAGCCGAAGCCTTGGTGATGATCGGGGCATTCGTCGATGGTGATACACCGCGACGATGGCGGCGAAAGCCGTTGGCATTGGCCGAAGCCGAACTCTGCCAGCGCTACCGGGTCTATTGCGAGCGCAAATTACGCCTTCTGAGAGTCGACGTTGCTTGGGGCGACCCTGCCCAGGACAATGAAGCCGTCAGCCGGGCTATGATGAGGATCATGTCGCCGCGTCTCCGCGAACTTTTGATGCTTCACCCCGACCATCTGACTCGGCACCAGATCGCGAGGCGCATGAATACAAATCTCTGGGTCGTCCGCTGGTGGATGCTCTGTCTTGAAGGCTACTTCGTCTTCTGGCCGAAGACTTTTAGCGAATGGCTCAATTGGACAGCATTGCGCCGATCAAGGATCATCTAGGGCTGGGCGGTATTGTCTTCGTTTTAATTTTGAGAGCCGTTGTGCAATCCGGCCGCCACTTTTATATGCTTAGCGCGAAGCATAGGAGGCCACATGCCACTTCAAGACATAGGCCCATCAGTAATCACGCTGACAGGTATCAACACGCGCGCGGTAGATCAAAACGGGTCTGATGTCACAATATCTGCATCGCAGGAAGCGATTGACGATTTTGGCTGGGGCGTAATCATGCCTATGGCGAGCCGGAAATATGATGACGGCCAGTTCGACACAAGCAATCCGCCATTGGTTCGGGTGACGGCCGCTGATTGTCAACAATGGATGAATGACAACACCTAAGGCCCAGTGGAGAGAAGTTAGCACCACGACTTGGCTGCTGCCGGAAAATGACGGCACCTGAATTGACGTTCGGACCCAGCTCGCCAGCGCAATGGTCGATGGATAGGAGCTATAGCTATGGCCAGCCGCGCCTTCAGGACTGAAGCGAGCATAGCGGCCGAACAGTCCACCCGCCGACGTGTCGAGGCGTTGCTTGAACGTCACGGCTTTGACATTCTCGATCGAGAATGGATCGAACGGGGCTCGGCGATTACCCAAGTTATCGCTGCTCGCACCGCCCACACACCACCCATACGGATGCACGTTCGCTTGTGCTGGCGGCGAGATGGTCGCAACGCACGCGAGAACTTATATTCGGCCGCCCAACTCCGCGCACGGCTGATCGACGGCGATTGGTACAAGACCCTCGCGACTATCGCTGCGCGGGAGGCACGTGACGGCAACTCACATATGCTGTTGGTTCAGGACAGTGCGGAGGGCTTTGTCTTTGCGGCGATCCTGCCCTGCGATCAAATTCCGGCGATCTGGGAGCGGCAGCGGCAGGTTAGTGCAAATCTCCAAGCACACGGTCTGTTGGGCACTTTGACGAAGAACCATGCGGAGAATGGCGCCAGCCCGACGCTTTGGTTGCAGGACGATCGGTTCCCGGCAACGGGAGCAGTCGCACAAGTTCTCTGGCAATGGCCCGGCGTCATCAATGTCATGGCGTTGCCTGCACGAAATGCTGCTGAGCATGGAAATGACAGCTATGACGATCTGCCATTAATCGATGGACAACTTGGCCGAGATGGTGCCCATCGCATCGATCAACGTCGATCAGGCTATCCCCGCGACCCGAGGGTGCGCGCGGCCGTCCGTGAGCGCGCAAAAGGAAAGTGCGAGCGAGACGGCTGCGGAACTCACCGTTCGTTCGACGGCTTCCTTGACGTGCATCACATATTAGGCGTTGGCGTAAGCGATCGGGTTTGGAGTTGCGTGGCCCTCTGCCCAAACTGTCATAGGGAAGCACATTTTTCGCCTGATCGTGACGAGATTAACGCCGCGCTTGGGGATTACGCCCGTGCCTTCGCGGAGAATTAAGAATGGCTACCGATTAGCGTTAAGACAGGCCGATCAAATTCACACCAGATCATTTCACCCGAGGTAGTATATGAACATGCAAATGCCTGACGTGATTGGCTCGATTTTGGGCTGGTCGGCGTGGTCGGCGGTGATCGCTGCACTCGCGGGATGGCTCACCGCTCGTGCTACATTCCGTTTCAACCGCGACAAGCTACGTCGAGAATTCCAGCTTGAGTTTGCGACTGAGGCGGCATTGCAAGCCCTCTTAACCGATGGCGAATACGCCATGCGCTCATTCTCGAAGATCAAACATCACCTGCCCGCGTTTGCTGATGACAACGACCTGCGGCTACACCTGATCCGTGCTGGAGCCGTCTGCTTTCGAAGTAACTCGGGGGAGGAAATGTGGGGCTTGCTGGAAAAGCATAAGGGAGAAGCGTTCAAATAACGAGGAGGCACTCAAGTTCGCGCTGCTTGGCAGCGGGCATGGAATCCTATTGCGGCAGGAATTGCAAGGCCGTCTCGGACAGGTTCTGCACCTCAATTTCGCTGAGTGGTTCCGTCCGCGTAAGGTCTGAGCGAAAATGCACACCGCTCACTTCGGGCGGCACACCGTCACGGATCGCGGGCACTGCGGCTAGGTCATAGAAGCGCAGCGATGCGAGGGCCAAGCGGTCATCAAAGCGCGCACCCATCGCGGTCGGCAGGCTTTCGCCAAGGGTTTCTGCAATTGTCTCCTGAACTTTCAGAATCAGGTCGTCGTTGCAGCCTAGCGCAGCTTCGATCGCCGTTACCAGTTCGCGCAACGACTGGCCGCCGCCGCTCCCTTCAATGAAAAGCGAGGCGAGTAATCCAATCGTTCCGGCAGGTGGCTGACATTGCGCAGCGGACAGGTGATGCACGCGCAATCGTTCGCCGGATGCCTTCACGTCAAGGCGCACATTGCCGATGGAAAAATCGAAGCGGTCTATGTCCGTGCTTCGCCACGCAGCAACTGCCGCCCGCACGTCCCGGCTTGCGGCGATCAGGAACAACTCTCCCAACAGGCCATTGAGAGAGCGGGATGCAGGCCGCGAAAGGCGGCGGAACAGTTCGATCAGGCGCTGAACAACCTGCACGATGTCGTGCAACGCGGGGTTTGGCCCGACGATGCGCAGGATCGTTCCGCACACATGAAGGAAATACGCCTGTGCCTGCGCGTCGTGCGAGGTGCAGGTAATGACGGACAGCAATTCCTCGCGCTGGTCGCCATCGACGGGATGGATGTGATGCCGGTTGCCGAAACGGGCCTCCAGCATCGCTAGTCTCACGGGAGCGTGGAACGCTCCGGGCGCACTGCCAAGCAAAAGGCTTGGCTGCCCCGCGCTATTCCGACCAACATAATGGCGTTCATGGCCCGGTATCGGGCGCACGCGGAACGAGCCCTCATCCGCGCTCTGGGCGAGAGGCTCCACCGAAGCCAGCAGTTCGGCTAGAGAAATGTCAGTCATCCTGCTCGTGCTGATGCTGGGAGACCCAATCCAATTCGAGCCTACGCGGAATCCAGACGGCGATGACCGGCACGTTCTCGACCACAACAGCGTCGTTTCGGCGAAGTTGAAGCGTATGAAGCTGGATCGTCACAGTGTCATCGTCGCGGAACGCCGAGTCACCGGGATAGCTGTAGCCGCCTGATGCGAGCCGCGTCGCGCCTTGGAACAACTCGTTGATCTTGCCATTGGCGTCGATGGTGCGGGAACGGGGAAACTCCGGGCTAACCTGATAGACGGTACAGCGCTCGTCGCCGTTGTCCTCCAGCGCCTTCGAGAGCTGGAGCATGACGCCAACTAGGTTGCGGGAGTCCTCAGCGCCCGTCACCCTGAATGGCACGATCAGGTCACTGACGACCTGCGCCAGCGAAAGTCCGCGACATACGCTATGACGCTGGGCCGGTTCACGGTCTGCTAGGGTCGGATCGACCGCAGAGCCGAGTCCGGCAAGGAATTGCGTCGTGGTCGCGCGGTTTGCTTCCAGCACTTCGTCCGGGGCTTCCGCAACGGCGGGCCGGAACCAGCTATCGGAATAGTTGCCACGCACGTAATCATAGTCGAGGACATTACGGCGGCACGCTTGCAGGTCCGGCGAGAGAACGAAGGCGCGCTTCCATGCGCTGAGTGGCTGGCCGCTCTGCTGGACCTCTTGAAGTTGACGGCGCATATCCTCCTCGTGCGCCACGTAGTCCTCGAAAGCGTTGAGGGCGTCCTGTTCCAGATATATGCGGCAAAAACCGAGATACCGCTGCTTGTATCCAAAGAAGCGGCCGCGCTGTTGCACGGTGTCGGCATTGCCCAGGCCGGGGCCGCGCGGCATATAAGTGACGGTCAGCCCCTCAACCGTGAAACCGCGATCCATTGACTGACCACCGACGAGAATCCAGCCGTAGGACTGGCTCCAGTCGATTTCCGGCGTTTTGCCACTGCGTGCGTTAACCTGCTCGATCTTCGTGTTGCGGAAGGCTCTGGGGAGTCGCCGCGCAAGATCGTCAAATGGCGGTATGCCATCCACCGTGTCGGTCAAGTCTGCATAGTCCTGCCGGAATTCGTCAAGAAGATCCTGCCGGTCAGCGTCGCCTTCGGGTAGTTCTAGGACTCGCTGCCAATCGTCAAACATGTCGCCGATCCAGCGCCAGTATTCGGCATGAGAATCTGTGCGCTGCGAAGGATGCACCAGCATGGAGCGTTGAAGATTTCGCGCACTCCGCCCTTCAACGAGGCCAGCCGCTACACCGAGCAGAAAGACGCGCAGGGCTTCACGCAACGGCTCCGGTGGGTCCACCAGCGGGTTATCGTCCGTCGAAATGTCTTCGGGGGCGATGACCCTGATGAGAGGGATGTTGCCGGAAAAGAAGGCTTGCCCGCCGACGTAGCCGGTGCCCGGTTCCAGCACCTCGACAAAGCTCGGCGACAGCGTGTCGATGATGTTGATGAGCAACGGCGCCTGCGGCGTTGCGGTGTATTGCAGAAAGGTGTGGTGTGGGATGGCGTCGCGCAGGTCCAGCAACCGTTGATATGTCGTGCTCTGTCGCTGCTGCCGGACCAGCGTATTCAAGCTAGCCTGATCTGCTTCGTCGTCGATGATGAGGGTTGGTACGCCGGTTAGGTCGAGGTGACGCAACAGACCGACGAGTTTGCGAAGCCAAGTATGCTGCTTCATCACCGTGATAAGGACGGTGGCGCGTTCGCTCGGGGCAACGTCTGGATCAGACCACTCGCCAAGTGTCTGCTGGATATGTCGGCGGTTGGTTTCGTTATCCGCTAGACCAGTCAAGAGCTTCCACTTGAGTAAGCCCTCAATCTTGTCGATCTGGAGGTCGTTGCGCAGCCGGTCGGTGGACTGTTTGAGCAGCAACTTCGACGTGCCCGCAACCACGATGACAAGCTGGAAACCGTTGTCGCGCGCCAATGCCATGACGGTCGTGAACGACAATGTCTTGCCGCTCTGCACATAGCCGACGACGAGCCCAGTCTCGCTGCCGGTTTCAGCTTGCGGATCGACACCCTTGGACAGAATTGACGCGGCAGAACTGAGAACAGCAGCACGGGCTTCATCGCTCTCGTGGCCAAGTTTTCTTCTGACCAGTTCGTCCGCTTCTTCGCCGATATGCGGATTCCAGTTCGCGCCGGGCTGGCGCGACGGGTTGAGGGGCGTGATAAGAGCTGATCGGCTGGTCATATTTTAAACCTATGGTTTGGCCAGAGCTTCGCGCAACAGGTCATTCAGATTGCGGCGAATGGTGCCGACCATCTTCACACCGACGCCGCGCGCCAGCCTCTCCGAAAGCGCCAACCCCGCCGCTACGCGTAGCAGAGCTTCCACGCCGTCGGGGTCCGTCTGCGCGAAACTGACCATGAAGGGATGGACAAGGGACAGCCTGATTTCGAGCACCTGCACGCCGTCATCTCGCGCAGGCTGGTCGCTAACTACGAGCCAGTCGCCCTGCGCAGGATCGCTGGTCAACTCTATACGCAAAAGCCATTTCTGGTCGCGGAAGCTGATAATCAACTCCCGAGCTGCAAGCGTAGCAGGCTCCGGCTCCAGCGGTGCTTCGGTCGTTTCGACCGGCAACTCGCTCGCGACGGCTGGCAGGGCTTCCGGCAATGTTGTCTGCATCGCTTCAACTGCGCGGGTGATCGCCTTTTGCGCAGCGTCGGCTAGTTCGTTGCGCGCAGCCTGAACGCGATACAGGTCTGCTTGCCGCAGCATGGGAAGCTCATCCCCATCGAGCTTTTCCCGCAGCAGTTCGAGGAAAGGCTGCTCGTTTTCATCCCAGCGAAAGCCATCTTTGGTGTGGCTGACCTCGAAGCCTTCAAGGTGCAACTCGCCATAGAGGCGGCGCCAACGAAAATTGCCCGGCTGGCCAAAAATGAAGGGTGGCCGGTATCCCTCATCACCGCTTCCTTCGATCAGGCGCTTGCGCCGGAACAGTGCAAAACCGGAGCGATTGGTATTCATCGGGTCCATCAGGCCAGCAAAACCCGTCACTGACAGCCCTTCGCCAAAGTCAAACTCGATCTCGCAAATCCATTCTTTCGCGCCGTCCTCAGGCTTGCGCACGTATGGCGCGGTCAGGATGCGAGGCGGAGAATATTCGAGCAGATCGGTGTTGAAGCGAAGCTCAAGGACACCATCGCGGATATAGACGCGGTAGATGTCTGTCAGGTGATCCTTGATTTTGCCCACCGTGCGGCCAGCCGGAAGGTGGTAGGGTTCGTCAAGGACAATCTCGGTGAAATGGGCATTGGGCTGCGATGGCGCATCGTCAATGTCCAGTTCTTCGAGTTGGTCGCGTACAATCTTGGCCACGTCAAAGCGAACCATGCGCTCGGCGGCCTCCCCAAGCGCCTTGGTGCGCACCGACCAGCGGGGCGCGAACCAGCAGGCGGCGCTCTTCATGCCCATGCCGAACTCAGAGAGGCCCGTGCGATCCGGCGGGATCGCGGCGGGGCGGAACGCACGCGGGAAGTCTTGCAGCGCGATACCGGCAGCATTGTCGCGGATAACAATGCGTGATGGCGCGGCGGGCTCGATGGTTATGTCCACTTTTAGACGGAAGTCGGGCCCGTGCAGCGCCTCAAGGCGGTCCTTGTTGGCGAGATAGCTCTGAACGGCATTGTCCACGAACTCGGCCAGCGCAAACCACGTCTTATAATTTAGGTGGCGGAGGATGGAGAGGACGCTGACACCCGGGCGGATGGGCACCACCGCGATCGGCGCGGTATTCAGTTCGGCGCTTGCGACCTGCTCATGCGGCAAGGCTGTTCTCGGTGCTGGCACGACTATCGAGGCGCACAGAGTCCTGTGTGGATGGCGGGGTCAGCAAGGCAGTTGCCACGGCGGCGATAACATCGACATTGACCGCATTCCCGAGCGCCTTGTGCGCAGCGGTCTGGCTTTCGGGCAGATAATCGAGGTCGCCCATGCTTTGGAGCCGAGCACATTCGCGCATCGTCATATATCGGCGCTCCCACGGGATTACCGGCACCTGACTGGTGGTAAGGGCGACAAGCGATGGCGCAGCAGTCGGGCGCTTGGCACGAATCCCCGATGCGCGAAACTGGATTACAGCCTGCCACAAGTCGCGCGGACCGCCCTTCCAGTTCCATTCCAGCTTCTGGAAACTGGGCGCAAAGCCCATGATCTTAGGGAGCCACGGGTCTATCACAGCCTTGTGTCGCTTGTAGAACTCGCGATTCTGCCGAATGAAATTCTGTTTCCATTCGGGGAAGCTTTCGACCTCATCCCGCGCATAGACTGGCAAAGTCTTCTTCGCCTCATCGGCGTTCAAGCCTTTCAGCGAGCGACCGAGTGCGCCTTTGAAGGAACCGATGGCGCCGAAACCAATTTCATGCGGTGTTCGGTCGCGGAATGGATAGGTAGCCCCGAACTCCATCGCCCAGATAGGAAACGAGGGAAGTTCCTCCTCCTTCGGGAGCGCGTCAAGAAGCGCTTGCCACGTCTCCAGATACTCAATGAATTTCGGGCCGAGTGGGCGCGCATCCTTCGGATTTTTGTCGAGGACGCTCCTGATCGTGACCTCATCCGGTTTGTGGGTAGGTTCCGGCCACGAAAAATGCGCCAGCCCTGCCCGCGCGCCTACGATGATGGCCCGATCGCGCACTTGTGGCACGCCGAACATATATGGCGACAGCTTATGCTTATCGACCACGTATTCGAGTTGTTCTAGCCGGGCTTTGATTTTCTCCCACGTTTTGCCTTCGTCGTGCCGTAACAAGTTCGGCACGTTCTCGATCAGCAGGTACGCAGGCTTATGGGTATCCAGAATTGTAAGAACATAGTCGAATAGATCGCCCCACTGCGGGCAATCGAAGCCGAGTTGATCGCCGGCCTTTGAAAATGGCTGACACGGGAATCCCGCGCACAAAATGTCGTGCGACGGCACCTCGGCAAGGGCGTCGCGGATGTCGCCGTGGGGGCGGATTCCGAAATTCTTCTCGTAGAGATCGGCAAGCGATGAGTCGAGTTCCGAAGCAAACACGCAAGTATGGCCAAGTCGCTCTAATGCTTGATGGAATCCGCCCAGCCCTGCGAATAGGTCGATGAAGCGAAGTCCCGCCACTGCTTATCCGTTCAGCGAAAAGGTCAGTTGCCACGCCGCATAGCGATCCAACAGGTTCTTGATGGAGACTCCCAACGGCAAATTAATTGTTGGGCGATGACTATCTGCAATCGATCGCAAACTTTTATAGTCCCCGGCATTAACGAACACAGTGAAACTTTTCTTTTGAGCTTTGGCCACGGGGCACCCCTTTGCACCGATTTGCACCAAGTCCGTAAAAATGTCGATAAGCCAAATGGGATGATCCGCCGGTGGGGGCGGTCTGGTACTAACGGCCACACTCCATCCCGCTTTTTTAGCCAAGCCCGGCCGCGATCGCTTTGTCAGCGACAGGGCTGGCTATGGCCGCCTGAGCGATGGCAGTTTGCACCTGTCCGGCGCGCTCACCGATGGCGGACATCAGCTTACCGCGATCGTTGGTGAAGATGGTGGCGGATTCCTTGGCTCGGGAAATTCCTACATAGAAACTCTTCTGATCGACCAGATTGGTCGCGCGGCTATCGGCATGGACGATGACGTGATCGGCGGTGCGGCCTTGGGCTGCGAAGGCGGTTTCCACATAGGCGTGGGCGATATGTCGGTCGCGAGCGGCGTCGAGATTCAATGTCTCGGTCTTACCGTTCAGCGTCCGGATGATAGCGGTGCGGGCCTGCTGGTCCACCGCGATCACCTCGCCGCGCCCACCGTTGATGCGGCCCGCTTCCCGGTCGTTGCGGGTGAACCGGATGCTGTCGCCGGATTTAAGGTCCATCGGCTGCGGCGCGAACGTCTGAACCTTGCCCGCGCCCCATTGCCTGAGCCGCCAATCCACCTCTCGGCCATCTTCCGATTTCAGGGCGATAGCGGCCTTGGCCGGGTCGATGCTCTCCACGCGATAGGCTTCCCCGCGTGTCACGCCCTTGTCTGCATAGTCGCGGGTGAACCGCACGACATCGCCCTTATCGTAGCTCATGGGGTCGCGCGCCTCGGCGCGGGTCAGACCCTTGTTGGCAAGACCCTGCACGGTGACGGCGGGGCCGGTCAGCGCCCCTGATCTGGTGAGCGCAGCACGAATATCGGCGGTGAGCGCATCGCGCCCCTCGCGTGACGGCTCGATAACAAGGGTGCGGGCGCGATCAGCCTTGTCCAGCCCGGCATATCGCTCTGAGATGGCCACGAACCGCTCGGCGCGATCGGAGTTCTCGATGACCCGTCCGCCGCCACGATCCAGCGCGACAAGCGCCTTCTTGGCATCGCCCTCGATCGACGCCAGCACGGCCTCCTTGGTGGCCGCGTTGGTCTGCCGGACGATCTCGCTGAGCTTCGCGGTTTCCATGCCCGCGCCCTGCAACTGCGTGAACGCCGCGCCCGCCTCGACCGAGCCAAGCTGCTTCACGTCGCCGACAAGTATGACGCGGGCGTCATGCTTGTCAGCCAGGTCGAACAGCCGTGCGGTGTCGCGCGCCGACAACAGCGATGCCTCGTCCACAATCCATGCAGCAGGCTGGTCCTGATGCAACCTTTCGGGCGATAGCAGATGGCGCGCGACCGTATCGCTACGCGCGCCGAGCGCCTCGCCCAACACCAACGCCGCCGATGCGGTGGGAGCAAGCGCAACGACGGACACGCCCCGCGCCTCGGCCTCGCGGGCGAAGGTCGCCAAGACGGTCGTGGTCTTGGCGGTGCCCGCATAGCCCTGAACGGCGGTGATGCGATTGCGGCTGATCAGGAGCTGCTCAGTGGCGGCGCGCTGATCGGCGTTCCAGCCAAAGCCCGCCCGCTCGGCCTGCGTCGCCGCGACTGCGACGGCCTTGGCGGCGGCAAGCGGCGACGCGATGCGGGCAAGAGCGCCGCGCCCCTCGGCCTCGATCCGTAGCATCTTCGCTTCGGTCTCGACATTCTGGCGCGTGGTGAACCCAGCAAACTCCGCCCCGCGCCGGTCGAGATATGTTCGGTCGATCAACTCGCCCTGTTTCGCGGCGCTGATGGCTGCTCCGATCTCGTCATAGCCGACCTTGCCCAGTCCGATCCGTCCGGCCTCCTCCTGCAACGTGGCGGCGGAAAAAACGGACTGCCGCTCACCGAGCTTGTCGGCAGCATGGGCGACAGCACGATCAGCGATCATGGACTCTGCCGCCATATCAGCGCGATGTCCCGCGCTGGCAGCTAGGGCCTCGGCCTCGCGCACCATTGCCAGCCGCGCCTCCGAACTGAACCCGGCGGCGCTCGCCGTCCCGCGCCAGTGCGCAACAAGGGCGGCATGATCGGTCGCGACTTTCGCTTGCCGGGTGTCGAGCGCGGCGATCTGCTTTTCAGCGGCGCTGGCGGCATCGCGCGATGTGCCGCGCTCGCTGAGCGCCGCTTCGATCTCGGCGCTTCGGGTGCTGAACGCATCGACGACCTCGGCGGACACGCCCTTTATCTCGAACAGCGAGTCCTTGCCCGTCTCGATCTCGTAGCCGAGTTCGCGCACTTTCAGCGCCAGTTGCTGCCGGTAGATCCCGCCGATCTGCTTTTGGAGTTGGTAGATGGCGCGCGGTTCGAGGCTGCGCCATGTGCCATCCTCGCCCCGCGTCGCGTTCATAATTACATTATGTGTATGAAGCTGCGGGTCTTGGGCGCGGCTGGTGCCATGCTGGAAACTGGCGACGACAAGATTGCCGGTCGTCTCGCGGCTGACGGAGCCGCCGTCGCGGACACGGGTGGCAGCCATGTGCCTCTCAACATGCGCCATCGCGGTTTTGACCGCTTCACCATGCGCCGAGATCAACCGCCGGTCCCCCGCGACCTCGGCCATGATTGATACCGACTTGGGCGCGCTCAAGGTCACGTCCCAACCGGGACGATGCTCCAACTGTCCGTCGCGGGCCGTGCCAAGCTGCTGCTCGCCAATCTTGCCGTCGAGCAAATCGCGGAACTGGTCGCGATCCACCTCGCCCGACAAGCCCAGCGCCTCCGCGCCCGCGCCCTGCCACGTGGATGGCGACAGCCCGCCCTCGGCATAATAGTCATCGGCCTCATAATAGCTGCTGGCTTGCGCGGAGCTCGTCAAAGCCGAAACCGACGCGACCATCAGACCGGCCCCCGCCTTTTGAGTGACGGCAGCGCAGGCAAGGTAGATTGAGACGGAAGCGACGGCGCCGTCTGCACCGCCTGCTGCCAATGCGTATTCTTCGGATCGCCCGCGACGAACCCCGGCTGGCGGGCTTTCCCGCGCCGCAGGAGATGATCGGCGGAGAGCTTGATCCGCGCGACCGGCAAGCCATCCGGGAAGAGCAAATACCCCTCATACTTCGGAAGGCGGAGTTCGCTTTCGAGAATGGCGGGGCGCATCTTTCTCATCCGGCCCAAGGTCGTGCGCAACGTATCGTCGCCCTCCGCAAGCGCGTCGGTCATGGTCTGGACCTCGACCTCACACTCGCCGATCGTCTGGCTGGCCCAGACGCGTGTCTCGCTATCGATGATCTGTAGGAACAACTTGGTGTTGCAGCATCCCAGCATCGACTCCGCGATCTGCGGTCCATAGCGATGCCGCATCTGGCCGAGTGCCTGAAAAGTCAGCACGACAGCCGCGCCGAACTTACGGCCCTCAGGCAGTAGCCGCGCAAGATTATCGACGCGCGGCAGGTCGGCCAACTCGTCGAGCAGGAACCAGATGCGTCGATCGGGCGATGGCGGAAGACCTAGAACGGCGCTGGCCGCACATTCGAGCCAACAGGCGAGCAGCGGCTTCGACGCCTCGAAATAATCCTCTTTGCGCGGCACGAATATCCAAGGGCGAGCGCCTTTGCGCTTGTCGTGGCCCGCGATGAAGTCGCGGAACGCGAAGGGCGTCTCATCCTTTGCTTGGGCGCGCAGGAACTGGATCAGGTTCGCGGCCTTGGCGAGCATGAACAACACGCTGCCCGTGGCGCGGTCTGCATCCTCGGCGAAGGTTCGCGCCGATGAACTGCCCGCCAGCCAGACTTTGAGGTCATCCTTGGTGCGGTCCTGCAAGGCGTCGAGTAAATCGGACAAGGTGCATTTGCCCTCTCGCCACAGCGCCCGGATCATATTCGCGACAAGGATGCGGCTGGTTTCAAGCCAGACATCGCGATCGTGTTGGCCGGTCTCGGTGATAAGCTGTTGCGCGATGCGGTCGGCATCGGCGGGGTGTGCGATCTCGGCGAAGGGCGTCCAGAAGGCGCAGCGGGCGTCGAACGGGTTCAAGATGATGTCGCCGCGCTCGGGGTTGTAATAGTGGGCGATGAACTCGCCGCTGGTGTCATAGACCAGCGCCGCTTCGCCGCGGGCCTCGATCCCATCGAGCAATTGGCGCAGCGCCGTGGTCTTGCCGCTGCCGGTCGTGCCGATCATCGCCATGTGCCGCGTCTCGAGCCGCGACGGGACCGGCACCGCGCCGATGAGGAGCGCATCGAGTTTGGCTTCGGCAGCGGTCAGCGCCGCAAGCTGCTTCTCGGTGGTGACGAGGGTTCCTGCGATTACACGATCGCGCAAGGCGCGCTCGCGACGCCGCGCCCTGACACCGCGCAGGAGGAACAGGCCGGATAGCCAGCCCGCGAATCCGAGCAAGCCGCCTTTGCCCGATAGCGACAACAGGCGTGATACCGATCCACGATAATAACGATCGGCAACCACGGCGCGGGCCGGAACGCGATATTGCGCTCCCTCATACGTGACGTCGATTGCGGGATTGGGATTGAAGGCGATCCAAATCGCTCCGCGCGCATGGGCATAAACGCCGATCGCCCATTGCTCGTCCTTATCAAGCATCGCGTAGGGCGCGCCGATCGCACCCAAGGCGACCGATGCCGCCATGATTGCAGCCTGACGCTTAAAGCGCTGCCAGTGATTGAGCCGATGTTGCCGGCGCAAGGCGTCGGCATGGATGCGGCGCTCATGGGATTGGGTCATGGCCGCTTCCCCTGCGAAAGCCGCCGCTGCCGATCATAGGCCTCGTTGATCTCGGCGACAGCGATCTCATCGGTGGTGCGCTCGCCCAGCCCCGCGCTACGGGCGTAGCAATAAGCGGCGCAAGCGGTGAACAAGGTCCGGTCCAGCATCCGCTCTACCTCCACGATGCGGGTACTGACCGACGCCAGTTCGGACACCAGTTCACCCGATACGGCTTCGCGCGCGGTCGGATCGGCGAGCGTCGCGACGCCCGTCTTCACGCTGCGCTGAAGCATCGCATAGACGCTAATGCCTCGGCGCTCGGCGAGCGCGCGAAGCACCTTGTCGAGCGATGCAGGCAGGCGGACGGTATGGCGGACGAGTTTCATCGGCCTCCTCCCATGCGACAGCGATCCGCTGTCTCATACAAAGGCGGAAATCCGCCCTTTCTAAGAGCGCAAGAAAGGCCGCCGTCGGATCGCCGCCTCAAAAAGTGGCGGAAAAGCTGGATGCACCCGTGCGTGAGGTGTGTATCCAAATTACGGGTCCGATGCGTAGCATCGCGGCCCTGCGACCTTGCCTGAAAGACGGCCGGATCACGCATGGTCCGAACCTTTCCGGCAACCATCGCACAAGGAGCCGCCGAGTTCGCCGGAGCAGCATTCGTAGGGTCGATCGCTTCTGTCTGGTAGAGCGTCGGTCATCGGTTTGGCGAAATGATCCGCCACCCATCGGGCGATGATAACGCGAGCTTCGCGGTCGGCCTTATGGCGGTCGATCTCGCGGTGCTGTCGCGGCTGATCGTAAAGGCCATGCTCGATGATCCAGTTGAGTATCGTTTTCTCGATGGCTTCCTGCACTCGCCCATCGAGCTGGTGAGCTTCGACCGGATTGAGGTGCGCGGTCACGCCGGGAGCCTCGATCAATCCGCCCAGCGGAAGATAGCTCATGCCCGCCTTCTGCAACGGACCATCGATCCGCAAACATGAAAGCTCGCCCCGGTAGGTGTGGAGGGACGGACGCTCGTCGAGCATCCATTGCGCGATGGAACTGCGATAGGTTTCCCCATCATCGTCGTCCAAGAGCAGCCGTTCGATGAGCGGCAGGGTGAAACCGGCGATGCGATAGTCGGCGGTGAAACGGAGTGTGACCTTGCGGCCCGCCCACAGGCGATGGGCAAGCCGATCCATGAGGCGGCGAAAAATGGACATGAGAAATCCTTTCGTGAAATCACGATGCAAAGCTTTCGAGTGCTTCGGGAGCAGGCGCGGAGCGGCCCGCCAATTCGAAAAGGCTGGGGCCGTGGAGCGCCTGCGGGTCAGATAGCGGTGCGAGCCTGAGCCAAGCGCCGGATGGATTCGGTAGTCAGCAGGGTTCGCCTGCCGATCTTGATGGCGTCGAGACCGCCCGACTTTATCAGGGCGTAAACCGACGATCGCCCGACGCCGAGCGCCTTGGCGGTGTCATTAATCGATATGGCAATGGGCTCCATGTGCTTGTCTCCTTGCTGCCGATTCGCGGCGAGAGACATGCCAAGTTGCACATGGTTGCCAGTGTGTCGTCCAGCAATGGGAAAGCCCTAGAAGTCTGCCGATAACCCGCTTTACAGGAATGCAGGGACAGGTCCGAAAATCCGTTCGCGGCGATCGAAAAACGAAAACGCTGGTCAGCGGGCTTTGGCGGACGCATTCATCTCCAAATGCGTGCAGATTTTTTCAGCATACCGCGTCAACTGATCGCGGCGCGGCACGTCTCCGGACTCATCGGCATTGTTTTCGAGCCATTTGTACAGCCAATCTTTGACGGTGCTGATCGCCGCCGTTCGATCGGTCATATCCAATGTGGCTAGCCGGGGATCGGCGATCAGGGCGATAATCGCATCGTCATAGCGGTATTTGGTATTTCGGCCGGGCCCGCCTCGGCGCTTGGGTTTGCTCATCGCGAGCATCGTCTCGACATCATCGCGATGAAGATAAAGGTCGGCGGGCAGCGACATGGCGGTCGGGTAACGCATGACCATCCCCCGATCCTTGCTGTGTTCGGAGAACAGGAAATAGCGCAGCCTGCCGAAAAACTGCCTGCGTTTGAGCGGAACCCGCTTTTTGCGGAGCCGGGAAAGATAATAGGCTTTCGGGCCGTCCACCTTCTGCAAATAGCCCAGCACCTCGTCAAAGAGCCTGTCCGGTGCGTGGGGCAGTTTCAAAGGCGCGTCGGGGATTTTCAGGCCATATTGATAAGCCTGCCGCCAAAGGTGGGGCGCTATCGTCGCCGCTAGCGCGGCCAATGTGAGGTAGAAGAAGAGGTCCGTTGCTGTCGAATGGTCCGATACAAGGAGGCCGATCAAGAGGAGGACGGACAGGAACCCGAAAGCAAAACTGATGATGAAGGCCAGATTATAATATCGAACCGGCGACGGCTTGGCGTGATTGATGATCGCGGCGTTAAGGCTCAAGCCCTCGTCCAGATCGTCCGATCTGAATTGAGCCAACACCTTCCAGAGCGGCACATTGTCCGCTTCGTCCCCGTCTGCGAAGATTTTCCAACCTTCTCCGGGGCGACCTGTCATCTGTTTCCTCCTTCGCGCAATTCATCCAGATAGTCGCTCCACCATTGCGCCATTTCAACACGCTCAGTCCAATAGGCAGACTGGTTGTATATGCGCCGGACGCTGCCCGCGACCATGTGCGCCAGCGCCCGCTCGATCGCGTCGGGGTTCCATTTACTGGATTCGTTCAAAAGCGAGGATGCCGACGTGCGAAAGCCGTGGGCGGTCATCTGGTCCTTGGGATAACCCATCCGGCGGAGCGCCGCATTGATCGTATTCTCACTGATCGGCCGTGTCCGCGATCTGATCGAAGGGAATACATAGCGGCCAGAACCGGACAGGGTTCGCATGTTGGTGAGAATCGCCAGCGACTGCCGCGACAAGGGCACCGAATGAGGCTGGCGCATCTTCATCTTCCCTTCCGGAATGATCCAGACCGCCTTGCCAAAATCTACCTCCGTCCATTCCATATGACGGATTTCACCGGGGCGCTGAAAAACATGGGGCGTCAACTTGAGCGCGTGCATAACGGCTGGGTCGCCCTGATAATCTTCGATCGCGCGAAGCAACGCCCCGAATGTGACCGGATCGGTGATTGCCGGGAAATGCTTGACCCTCGGGGTTGTCAGCGCGCCGATCAGCAATTGGGCCGGATCGCGTTCCGCCCGCGCCGTCGCAACCGCATAGCGAAACACTCGGCTGGCAAAGGCGCGCAACAGATTTGCCGTCTCCAGTCGGCCCCGGCGCTCGTGCTTTCGCAATTCGTGCAACAATTCCTGCGGCGTGATCTCGGCCACCGGGCGTTTGCCGTAATCGTTTCCGAGCAGTTTGACGAACCAGCGCATCTTTGCCAGCGTCGGCTCCGCCATCCCTTCCCGCGCCTTCTTTTCGATCAGCTCCTGCGCCACACTGGAAAAGCTGTTGCTGGCGCGAATGCCCGCCTCGATGCGCTCTTGACGCTTAACAAAATTGGGATCGATCGAATGAGCCAGTTGCCTTCGTGCTGCATCGCGGGCGCTACGCGCTTCGGCCAAGGTGATTTCAGGGTAGGAGCCTAACGCCAGTTTCCGCTCCACGCCGTTCATGCGATATTTGACGCGCCACAGCTTGCTACCCTTTGGATTGACCAGCAGGTATAAGCCCTGCGAATCCGAGACCTTGTAAGGCTTCTCCTTGGGCTTCGCCTTTCGAATTGCGGTGTCGGTTAGCACGATGGGGGCCTCGCTTTCATGGAGGCTCAGCGAAGCCCCCTGATTAGGCCCCCAACGTCTGCAACTACAGGCAAACAGAGGCCATCACTGGCAATCAGCGAATGGCCATAAACTATCGGAAATCAGGGTTTTTTTCAACCATCAGCACACCTCGGCTGACAGGTTTATGGAGGCCCGAGCCGGAATCGAACCGGCGTGCGCGGATTTGCAATCCGCTGCGTCACCACTCCGCCATCGGGCCTCATGCCAAATTACCGTATCCCTATGGGACCGGCCGGGTGTTGGACGGCGCC
>Ga0247823_10001640_pt1 | contig 18562 bp, 17 predicted proteins | sample 13C_PalmiticAcid_2_FD_192426 | JGI IMG/M metagenome (GOLD analysis project Ga0247823, IMG submission 192426) | Soil microbial communities from agricultural site in Penn Yan, New York, United States - 13C_PalmiticAcid_Day30 | ecosystem: Environmental > Terrestrial > Soil > Agricultural land... | reverse complement strand
CAGCACGGCCAGCGGAATGCCCGCGTGGATGCCGCTGTAGAGGCCACCGCTGAAGCACAGCGGGGTGATCGCGATGCCGCGCTGCGCGCTCTCCCGGTCGGCCGCGGCCTGCGCGCCCGGCACGCCGGAGCAGTCGAGGGGGTTCTCGTTCGACGCCTGGGCGGGAACGGTCAAGAGGGTGAATCCGGCCGCACAGCCCGCGGCGACGGCCATCAGGGATCGAGCAAATGAGGTCCTGGTCATAGCCGCATTGAAGCACTCGTGGCGGGTCGCACACACAATCGGCGGCGGCGTGTCGACCCGCCAGTCACCGGGGACGGGCCTCCAGCACGCAGTCCGGCGCCGCCGTCTGGACTGTTCGCTCCAGGGTGAAGCCGCTGCGCGCCAGCAGCGCGCGGAACTCGGCCTCGGTGCGTTCGTGGCCGCCCTCGGTGTTCACCAGCATCTCCAGGTCGATGAATTTCCCCGGGTGCGGCCGCCGATGCTCGGGCAGCACCAGCTCGAGCAGCAGCAATGTCGAGGTCGGACGCATGGCGGCGCGCACGGTGCGCAGGATCTGCTCGGCCTGGGCGTCGGACCAGTCGTGCACGATGTGTTTGAGCAGGTAGACGTCGCCGCCCTGCGGGACCTCCGCGAAGAACGAGCCGCTCTCGACCGCGCAGCGCTGCCCCAGCCCCGCGGCCGCGAGGTCGGCGGCAAGGTCCTCGACCACATTCGGCAGATCGAACACGATGCCCCGAGCCGCCGGATACCGGCCGAGGAGCTCGATGAGCAGACTGCCGCGCCCGCCGCCCACATCGACGAGGGTGCCGAACCGGCTGAAGTCGTAGGCGGCGAGCAGGGGCTCGATCGCCAACGTGCTCACGCTGGTCATGGCGTTGTCGAACAACTCGCCGACCTCGCGGTTCACCGCCGCGTACTCGAAGAAGCTCGCTCCGTCCAAGGCCCGACCGACGGCTTCGCCGCTGCGCACCGCGTCGGTGAGATGAGACCAGTGGTTGCGGTGGTACGGCGAGCCGAAGAACCGCGACAGATCACGCAGCGTCACCTCGGCGTCGCTGCGCAGCGCGTCGCCGATCCGGGTCAGCGCGTAGGTGCCGTCGCGCCGCTGGGCGAAGAGGTCGTAACTCACCAGCAGCCGCATCAGCCTGCGCAGCCCGTCTTCGTCGGCCTCGACCGCGCGCGCCAGCTCGGCCGCCGTGCGCGGGCCCCGGGCCAGTTCGTCGGCGATCCCGAGTTCGGCGGCGGCGCTGATGGCCTGGGACAGAAAGCCGGCGACCTGGAACTCCAGCAGGGCGATGTGGCCGGGAACCAGTTTCCGTTGCAGCGCGCCGAGCGCGTCCCGCAACCGATCGATCGCGCGGATCACGGGCAGCGGAGGGAGCTTCTTCGGTGCTGTGGACGCCATCATGACCCCATCGTCGGCCGGTTGACCTGCACGTACGGACAGAGCTTACGGGAGCAGGGGTGACCAGGGACAGGGATTGCGCGCCCGGCCGATCGGGTGCCGAGGTGGCTCAGGTCGGCGTGGCCAGGGCGAACGGCAGGACCGCGTCCGCGCCGCTGGTGCGCAGGGCGTGGGCGGCGACGGTCATGGTCCAACCGGTGTCGGTGAGAGTGTCCACCAGCAGGATCGGGCCGTCGACGCCGGACAGATCGGGGACCTCCCACGAGTCGAACAGCCCCGCTACCCGGTGCGCGGAATTCGCCGCCGACACCGGCGGCCGATCCGGCCTCGTGGGCAAGGTGCCGAGGTTGTCGAGCCTGCCGACCTGCGCGAGCCGCGCGGCCAGACTCGTGGTGAGCTGCGGATAGCGCGGCGATTCCAGCGCCAGCACCGAGGTCGGCCGGGTGGCCCAGTTCCAGTCGCGCAGGACGGCGATGCACGCGTCGAAGACGGCGTCGGGCACCGGGGCATCGGGTCCGTCGAGCAGCGCGCGCAGCCGCTGACCCCAGCCGAGGTCGGTGAGCCTGCCCAGCACCCGGCCGGTGTCGGCGGCACCGGTGATCTTGCCCGACAACGGGATTCCCAGTTTCGCCATGCCGGTCGGCCACTGCTTGCGCGGTGCCAGATCGAGCCCGGGCCGGTCCAGCCTGGCCCTGGTGGCGGCGACAGCGGCCGCGTCGACGGTGGTGTCGGGGCGGGCGCCGGTGCAGTTGTCACAGCGTCCGCAATCGGGGGTCGCGGCGTCGAGGGCGGCCAAGCCGGGATCGTCGAGCTGACGGCGCAGGAAGGTCATCCGGCAGGCGGTGGTCGCCTGGTAGTCGATCATCGCCTGCTGCTCGGTGTCGCGGGCGGCGGCCAGGCGTTCGTAGCGCTCGGTGTCATAGGTCCACGGCTCGCCGGTGGACAGCCAGCCGCCGCGTACCCGCCGGACCGCGCCGTCCACGTCGAGCACCTTCAGCACCATCTCCAGGCGCGACCGGTTCAGCTCGACCAGCGGTTCCAGCGCCACCGTCGACATCGGCCGATCGGTGTCCAGGGCGGCCAGTACCGCGCGCACGATGTGCTCGCGCGGGAACGCCACCGAGGCGAAGTAGCTCCAGATCCGCGCGTCCTCCGCGCCCGGCAGCAACACCACCTCGGCGCGATCGGTGCCACGCCCCGCACGCCCGACCTGCTGGTAATAGGCGATCGGGGAGGACGGCGCGCCCACGTGCACCACGAAGCCGAGATCGGGCTTGTCGAAGCCCATGCCCAACGCCGCGGTCGCGATCAGTGCCTTCACCTCGTTGTTCAGCAGCGCGCCCTCGAGCACCTCGCGTTCGGCCGGGTCGGTCTGGCCGGTATAGGCGGCGACGGTGTGACCGTGCGAATTCAGCACGTCGGCCAGATCGTGCGCGGCGGCGACCGTGAGGCAGTAGATGATGCCCGAGCCGGGCAGCCGGTCCAGTTGGGCGCCCAGCCAGGCCGTGCGCTGCACCGCGTCGTCGAAGCGCACCACCGACAGGTGCAGCGACTCGCGGTCCAGCGTGCCCCGCAGCACCAGGGTGTCGGTGCCGATCTGGCCCGCCACGTCGGTGACCACGCGATCGTTGGCCGTCGCGGTGGTCGCCAGGACCGGCACATCCGAGCCGAGATCGGCGATCAGCGTCCGGATGCGGCGGTAGTCGGGCCGGAAGTCGTGGCCCCAGTCCGAGACACAGTGCGCCTCATCGATCACGACCAGCCCCGCGTCGGCGGCCAGCCGGGGCAGCACCTGATCGCGAAAGTCCGGATTGTTCAACCGCTCCGGGCTCACCAGCAGCACGTCGACCGCGCCGTCGGCCACCCGCTGATGGATCTCGTCCCACTCGGTGACATTGCCCGAGTTGATCGTGTCGGCCACCACCCCGGCCCGCTCCGCGGCGGCCACCTGATTGCGCATCAACGCCAGCAGCGGCGACACGATCACCGTCGGCCCCCGCCCCGCGCGCCGCAACAGCTTCGCCGCGATGAAATACACCGCCGACTTGCCCCAGCCGGTCCGTTGCACCACCAGCGCCCGGCGGCGTTGCACCACCAGCGCCTCGATCGCGACCCACTGGTCCTCCCGTAACCGCGCCTGCGGCCCGGCGAGCTCCCGCAACAACTCCTCCGCGCGTTCGCGCAGGTCGGGAGCCGTCAGGTCGAGCACGTCGTTGCCGGTCGCTGAGGTCATGGGCACCATGCTGCCCGACCCCACCGACAGACACGATCGGCAGTACGAGCTTTCCGCCGCTCCGCGTTTCCGGCCGGAGCCAGGTGCGTCGGGCGGTGTCCGGGCGGCCATCGGAGGGGCGGTGGCTCGGCGCGCCCGTCCCCGGGGAGTCACCCATGCCCGTGCGCGATCAGTCGGCGCGACCACGGGACTGGTGAGGGGTATCGCGTTCCTTCGGCGAAATGCCCGCTGAGGGAGGAGAATAGGGCGCGACACCGGACTCTGCCGGAGGGCTGCATGGCGAACAGATTCGATCCGCCTACGGGCTGGACGCCGCCCGGGTCGCAGTTCCGGACGAATTCGGGGGCGTCGCGCACCGTGGCGGGCGCGTTCCTCGCGCTGATCGTCACCCCGCTCGGGATGACCTTGGCGGCGCACGGTGCGCTGGACACCAGCCGGTGGGTGATCCTGGGCGATGCCGCCGACCGGTTCGGCTCGACCCTGCAGATCATCGGGGGCGCACTGCTGTTGTTGCTGGTCAGCGCGCTGGCCGGGTTCACGCCGATCGCGACGATCCTGGCCGGGCTGGTGTGGGGCGTGCTGCCGGGCCTGGTCTACTTCGTCTCGCCGGAGAGCACCTGGCGGATGGTGGGGGATCTGCCGCTGATGACCGACGAGCTGCACATCGCGCTCAACGCGTGGATCACCAGCGGCTTCACCTTCGTCCTCGGGCTGCTGCTCGTCGGCGCGGGGGTGGCGGGCACCCTGCGCCGACGATGACTCAGCCCTTCACGCAGAGGACCTGACGCAGCGTCGCCACCACGTCGACCAGGTCGGCCTGCGCCGCGATCACCTCGTCGATGTCCTTGTACGCGGCCGGGATCTCGTCGACCACGCCCGCGTCCTTGCGCGATTCCACGCCCTCGGTCTGAGCGACCAGATCGGCGACCGTGAACTGCTTCTTGGCCGCGGTCCGGCTCAACCGCCGTCCCGCGCCGTGCGAGGCCGACTGGAACGAGGCCGGATTCCCCTTGCCCCGCACCACATACGACCGCGTCCCCATCGATCCGGGGATCAACGCCAGGTCACCCGCGCCCGCCCGCACCGCGCCCTTACGGGTCACCAGCATCGGCACACCGTCGATGACCTCCTCGGCCACATAGTTGTGGTGGCAGGAGATCGGCTCGTCGAACCGCACCTCGCGATCGGCGAATTCGTCGCGCACCGCCCGGCACACCAGCGACAGCATCACCGCGCGGTTGCGCGCGGCGTACTCCTGCGCCCAGGTCAGGTCGCGCCGGTACGCGGCCATCTCCGGCGTCCCGGCCAGGAACACCGCCAGATCCCGATCCGGCAGCGACTGATTGTGCGGCAGCGCCCGCGCCACCGCCATGTGCCGTTCGGCCAGCTCCTTGCCGATATTGCGCGACCCGGAGTGCAGCAGAATCCACACGGCGTCGTCCTGATCGAGGCAGACCTCGATGAAGTGATTGCCGCCGCCGAGCGAGCCGATCTGCTTGTGCGCCTTGGACTCCAGCGACGACACCCCTGGGTGCAGATCACCGAACTCGCGCCAGAACCGGTCCCAGCCCTTCGTCCGTGCCGACTGTCCGTGCGAACCGGCATGCAGCGCAGCGACGTTCACCGCCTCCTTGTGCGCGTTGAACCCCACCGGCACCGCCCGCTCGATCCGCGATCGCAGGGAACGCAGATCATCGGGCAGATCCGCGGCGGTCAGCCCGGTCTTGACGCTCTCCATCCCGCACCCGATATCGACACCCACCGCGGCGGGCGCGACCGCGTCCCGCATGGCGATGACCGATCCCACCGTCGCGCCTTTGCCCAGGTGCACATCCGGCATCACGCGCAGTCCGTACACCCACTCCAGCTCGGCGATATTGCGGAGCTGGCGCAGCGCCGACTGCTCGATCTCGTGCTCGTTGGCCCACATGAGCGTCTGCGCCCTGGTACCGCGCAGCTCGACGGGAAACATGGTTCGGTCCTCTCCTCGGTGTACTACCAACGGTAGGACCGCGGCGGCGGCATCGCACCTGAATATCGGGCGCTCAGGCGGTGCCGGGGAGCGAGCGGGTCAGTCCGTCGCGAGCGCGTGTTCGATCCGGGCGCGGTCCGGAATCGACGAGCTGGCGCCGAGCCTGGTGGTCGCCACTGCGCCGGCGGCATTGGCCCAGGTCACTGCCGCTCGCGGGCCCTTCGGCCAGGTGGCGACGAGGGCGCCGGTGAAGGCGTCGCCGGCGCCGGTGGTGTCGACGACGTCGACGGTGCGTCCGGCGACCGCGAACTGGTTGCCCTCGGCTGATCGATACAGCGCACCGTCGCCGCCGAGCGTGCGGACCACGTGCGGAATCCGGTCGAGGTCGGCCGAATATCGTTCGGACTCGAGCGAATTCACGATCGCCAGGTCGACGTCGGCCCATAGCGCGGCGGGCAGCGGCTGTACCGGCGAGGGATTGAGCACGACGACCGTGTCCGCGGCGTGCGCGTGCCGGGCGGCCGCGGCCACGGTGGCGAGGGGAATCTCCAGCTGGCACAGCAGAATGTCGGCGTCCGCGATCGCCGCGAGCTCGTCCGCGGTCAAGTCGGTCACCCGCCCGTTCGCGCCCGCGACCACGATGATGCTGTTCTCGCCGGACTCGTCGACCACGATCGTGGCCACCCCGCTCGACCCGTCGACAGTGCGTAGCAGGGTGGTGTCGACATCGGCGTCGGACAGCGTCGATCGCAGCGTGGCGCCGAACGCGTCGTCTCCTGTCGCGCCGAGGAAGCGCACCCGCGCGCCTGATCTGGCCGCCGCGATGGCTTGATTCGCGCCCTTGCCGCCCGGCACTGTCGCGAAGCCGGACCCGAGGACGGTCTCGCCTGGTGCGGGGCGCTGCGGCGTGGTCGTGACCAGATCCATGTTGACGCTGCCCAGCACGACGACGGTGGGTGCGGCGCAGCGGTGCATCCGACGAATCTAGCGGTGCGGGCACCGTCGGCGCGGGTTTCGGGCGGCTCGCGCGCCGATCGACCGGTGACCTGTGGACAAGTCCCCCCGCCGCCAAAACCTGTGGACAACTCGGTCTCGCCGCCGGTAGGAGGCGTATTCCGGGGTCCGGGTGGCGTCGAGGCGGACCGGCGGCCTGCGTACGCTGATACCCATGACGGTAGAAGTGACCCCCGAGCTCGACATCCGCGCAGCGGTGCACGACGCCGCCCGCAGGGCTCGCGTCGCGTCCCGTGTGCTGGCTCAGCTGACCACGGCGCAGAAGAACGAGGCCCTGCACGCGGCGGCCGACGCCCTGCTCGCCGCCGCCGACCGCGTGCTGGCGGCCAACGCCGCCGACATCGCGACCGCGCAGGCCGCGGGCACCGAGGAGAACCTGCTCGACCGCCTGCGGCTGACCAAGGCCCGCATCGACGGCATCGCCTCCGGCCTGCGGCAGGTGGCCGGGCTGCCCGATCCGGTGGGCGTCGTCGTGCGCGGTTCCACGCTGCCCAACGGCCTCGAGATCCGCCAGACCCGGGTGCCGCTCGGCGTGGTCGGCATGGTCTACGAGGCGCGCCCCAATGTCACCGTCGACGCGTTCGGCCTGGCACTCAAGTCGGGCAACGCCGCACTGCTGCGCGGCTCCTCCTCGGCCGCGAACTCCAATGCCGCGCTCGTCGAGGTGCTGCGCGAAGCGCTTGTCGCCCAGGGCGTCCCGGCCGATGCGGTCCAGCTGCTGCCCAGCCACGACCGTTCCAGCGTCACCCACCTGATCCAGGCGCGCGGCCTGGTCGACGTGGTCATCCCGCGTGGTGGCGCCGGCCTGATCAACGCGGTGGTGCGCGACGCGCAGGTGCCGACCATCGAGACCGGCACCGGCAACTGCCACGTCTACGTTCACTCCGCCGCCGATCTGGACATGGCCGAAGCCATCCTGCTCAACGCCAAGACCCGCCGTCCCAGCGTCTGCAACGCCGCCGAGACCGTCCTCATCGACGCGGCGGTCGCCGAGACGGCGCTGCCCCGGCTGAGCAAGGCGCTCGAGGATGCCGGAGTGACCATTCACGGCGATCTGCCCGGCCAGGTGCCCGCCACGGATGCCGACTGGGGTGAGGAGTACCTCACGCTGGATATCGCGCTGAAGGTCGTCGACGATCTCGATGCCGCCGTCGACCACATCAACACCTGGGGCACCGGCCACACCGAGGCCATCGTCACCGCCGATCTGGCCGCCGCGCGGGAGTTCACCACCCGCGTCGACGCCGCCGCGGTGATGGTGAACGCGTCCACCGCGTTCACCGACGGCGAGCAGTTCGGGTTCGGCGCCGAGATCGGCATCTCCACCCAGAAGCTGCACGCCCGCGGCCCGATGGCACTGCCCGAACTCACCTCCACGAAGTGGATCGTGTGGGGCGACGGCCAGACTCGGCCGGTGTGATCGTGACGCTTGTACAGGAACCGATCTTCACCTCGGTCGACGACGTCATCACCCGCCTGGCCGAGACCGGCTACCTGGCCGACAAGGCCACCGCCACCTCGGTCTTCCTGGCCGACCGGCTGGGTAAGCCGCTGCTCATCGAGGGCCCGGCCGGTGTCGGCAAGACCGAGCTGTCGCGCGCGGTGGCCCAGGTCGCCGGCGCCGAACTGGTCCGGCTGCAGTGCTACGAGGGTGTCGACGAGGCCCGCGCGCTCTACGAGTGGAACCACGCCAAGCAGATCCTGCGGATCCAGGCGTCGAGCGAGAACGACTGGGCCGAAACCAAAGCCGACGTCTTCACCGAGGAATTCCTGCTCTCGCGCCCGCTGCTCACCGCCATCCGGCGCAGCGAGCCGACGGTGCTGCTGATCGACGAGACCGACAAGGCCGACGTCGAGATCGAGGGCCTGCTGCTCGAGGTGCTCAGCGATTTCGCGGTGACCGTGCCGGAACTGGGCACCATCACCGCCACCCGCAAGCCGTTCGTGGTGCTCACCTCGAACGCCACCCGCGAGCTGTCGGAGGCGCTCAAGCGCCGCTGTCTGTATCTGCACCTGGACTTCCCCGACGAAGACCTGGAGCGTCGGATCCTGGCCAGCCGGGTGCCCGAGCTGGCGGAGTCGGTCGCCGAGCAGCTGGTCCGGATCGTGCACGTGCTGCGCGGGATGCAGCTCAAGAAGCTGCCGTCGGTGGCCGAATCGATCGACTGGGGTCAGACCCTGCTGGCCCTGGGCGCGGCAGACCTCGACGATGCCACCGTGCGCGCCACCCTCGGCGTGGTGCTCAAGCACCGCAGCGACCACCAGCGCGCGCTGGCCGAGCTGAAGCTGGCCTGAGATGACTGCGCCTGCCCCGCACGGACTCGGCGGGCACGTGGCCGGGTTCGTCGCGGCATTGCGGGCCCGCGGTGTGCCGGTCGGGCCGTCGGAGACCGTCGACGCGGGCCGGGTGCTCACCGTGCTCGATCTGCTCGATCGCGAGTCCGTGCGGGAGGGGCTGGCGTGCGCGTTGTTGCGCCGCCCCACCCATCGCGCCACCTTCGACGGGCTGTTCGACCTGTGGTTCCCGGTCGCGGTGGGGGAGCGCACCACCGAGACACGGGACCTGCCCCGCACACCCGACGGCCAGATCGACCTGCCTGCCCTGCGCGAGCAGCTCGCCGAGCTGCTCGCCGCGGAGGACGGGGGTCGGCAGCTGGAGTTGCTGGCCGGACAGGTCGTCGAACAGCTCGGCCAGTACCAGTCCGCGCGCGGACCGTCGTTCTCGGCCTATCAGGCGATGAAAGACCTTGCGCCGCAGACCTTGCTGTCGCGGGTGCTGGCGGGGCTCGCGCTGCCGCCGGACGCGAGCGAGCGCGACACCGAGGTGGCCCAGCGGATCGTCCGGGAACGGATCGCCGGCTTCCGGGCGAGCGTGGAAGCCGAGACCAACCGTCGCGTCGCCGAACAGATCGGGCGCGACCGTGTCGCTACCTACGGTGTGGCCCGCCAAGCCGAGGACGCCGACTTCCTGCGTGCCTCCGAACGCGAACTCGTCGAACTACGTCGCGGCAGCCAGCGGCTGGCCCGAATCCTGGCGTCGCGCTTGGCCGTGCGGCGCAAGAAGGCCCGCCGTGGCGAGATCGACCTGCGCAAAACCCTACGGGCGTCGATGTCGACCGGTGGTGTGCCGATCGATCTGGTGAATCGCAAGCCACGGCCCGGCCGCCCGGAACTGGTGCTGCTGTGCGACATCTCGGGCTCGGTGGCCGGCTTCAGCAACTTCACCATGCTGCTGGTGAGCGCGCTGCGCGAACAGTTCTCCCGGGTCAGGATCTTCGCCTTCGTCGACCGCACCGACGAGGTCACCGGCTTCTTCGATCCGTACGCCGGCCTCGACAACGTGCTCACCAGGATCTTCACCGAGTCGCGGATCATCGACGCCGACGGACACTCCGACTACGGCCAGGCGCTGACCACCTTCGCCGACAACTTCGGTGACGCCGTCACCAGCCGCAGCTCGCTGCTGGTGCTCGGCGACGGCCGCACCAACTACCGCAATCCGAAGCTCGACGTCCTGCGTCAGCTCGTCGACACCGCCCGGCACGCGCACTGGCTGAACCCGGAGCCGCGGAACCTGTGGGGCACCGGTGATTCGGCGGCCCGCGACTACGGCGAGGTGATCGAGATGCACGAATGCCGGTCGGCCCGGCAGCTGACCGATGTGGTCTCCCGGTTGTTGCCCGTGTGAAGGAGCTGGTGATGAGCGAGGATCTGCTGGCCTACTGCCTGGCCAAACCCGGTGCCTGGCAGGACGAACCGTGGGAGGGTGACGTCGTCGCCAAGGTCGTCGACAAGATCTTCGCCTTCCTCGGCGGCGGCGACTCGATCGGCCTCAAGTGCGGCCGTGACCGCGCCGAAGCCGACGAACTGGTGCACGTCTATCCCGACGATGTCACCGCCTCGGCCTACATCGGCCGCTACGGCTGGAACAGCGTCACCGTGGGCGGTGCCGTCCCGCCCGACGAACTGCGTGAGCTGATCGACGCCTCCTACGACGCGATCGTGGCCAAACTGCCGAAGTCCAAGCGCCCCACGGTCTGATCGTTTCAGCGGACGTTAAGCCGCTTACAGGCGCCATCCACCAAGATCACCGCCATGCTGGCAGGGGCGTCGCGCGACGACGAGCGGTTCGGTCGACGGGCGTCGGCCGACACGGTGGTACGAGTGGTGGCACGGCGGGCGCGGTCGACCCGGTGACCGATCCGCTCGCGAACCCCGGTGCCGGAGCCGTTCCGTCGCCGTGCACGGCACCCGACAGCACGGTCCCGTCCGGCGAGATCGTGCGCCCCGAGCACCTGCGTCCGGGCGCGGGGGCACGGGCGGCGCGGCGGCTTGCCGATCTCGCGGCGACCCGGCTGGCCGACGCGCCCGCCGCCGCGGAGGATCAGTTGCGCCGCGCCCTGGTCGTGGGCTGTGGCGAACTGGACGGGCGCGAGCTGGCCGAGCTGCGTACCCGCCTGGTCACCGCCATCGCGGCTCAGCCACGCCGGGATCGCGACCTGGCCAGGGCGGCGGCGGCCGCCGCCGCGTGCTGGCACCCGATCTCGCCGGCCGACGCGGCGCACCTGTGGGTAGTCGCGGGCCGGGCCTGGGCCAGGGCGGGCAGGCACGCCGAGGCGGTCACGGCCTTCGACCGGCCCCTGCTCACCGGTGCCATCGCCTATCCGCCCGGTGAGCTGGCCCTGGTCCGCGCCGAGTTCGCCGAGTCGCTGCTGCGGCTCGGCCGCTACCGGCAGGCCGCCTGGCAGTTCACCGAGGCCGCCCGGCTGCTCGCGAACGCGCCCACCCACCGCCGCAGGCACGCCGACCTGGTCTGGTCGGCGGCCGTCGCCCGCGAGTGCTGCGGGCAGGAATCGGCGGCGCTGGGCGGCTACCTGCGCGCTGCGGGCCTGTGGGGTGAGCTGGACAAGATCGTGCCGCGAGCGCGCTGTCTGCGCGCGGCGGCCTGGCTGCAACTGCGGGGTCCCGCGGGCCGGATGCGCGGTCCGTGGTGGGTCACCATCGACGTGCTGATGGCCGAACTGAATCAGCGGCTCGCCGCCGAACCTGCCGCGCACATCGCCGACGAGCTCGATCGCACCCGCGCCCAATTCGCCCAGATGTGCGCGCAGGCGTCGGGCCCGAACGACCGCCCGGCCGCTCGGGGGCGGTCCGGTCCGGTCGAGTGGTGGCAGTCCCGTTAAGCTCGGACCTCATGCACGAGACAGCTCGGCCGCGCCGCAAGCTCGGCGTCATGGGCGGCACGTTCGATCCGATTCACCACGGTCACCTGGTCGCGGCCAGCGAGGTCGCGAACCGGTTCGAGCTCGACGAGGTCATCTTCGTCCCCACCGGCCAGCCGTGGCAGAAGGTGAACAAGCAGGTCAGTCCCGCCGAGGACCGCTACCTGATGACCGTCATCGCCACCGCGTCCAACCCGAGGTTCTCGGTCAGCCGGGCCGACATCGAACGCAACAAGGTCACCTACACGGTGGACACCCTGCGCGAGATGCAGAACGCCCATCCCGACGCCGAGCTGTACTTCATCACCGGTGCGGACGCGCTGGCCAACATCCTGACATGGCAGGATTGGACCGAACTGTTCGAACTGGCGAAGTTCGTCGGGGTGAGCCGTCCGGGGTACGAGCTGAACACCGACCATCTCGAGGAGCATCTGCGGGACCTGCCCGCCGATGCCGTCACGATGATCGAGATCCCCGCGCTGGCCATCTCGTCGAGTGAGTGCCGCCGCCGCGCCGCGGAGGGTCGGCCGGTCTGGTACCTCGTCCCCGATGGCGTGGTGCAGTACATATCGAAGCGGCACCTGTATGTGCCCGCAGGAACGGAAGGTAGCTGACGTTGAGCCACACGAGCGAGGTGCAGTCGTGACTGCCACTGCCGAAGCGGTCGAAATGGCCAAGGTCGCCGCACTCGCGGCCGACGACAAGCTCGCCACCGACGTCGTCGTCCTCGACGTCTCCGAGCAGCTGGTGATCACCGACTGCTTCGTGATCGCCTCGGCGCCCAACGAGCGCCAGGTCAACGCGATCGTCGACAACGTCGAGGAGAAGCTGCGCGAGGCCGGCCACAAGCCGGTCCGCCGCGAGGGCACCCGCGAGGGCCGCTGGGCGCTGCTCGACTACGTCGACATCGTCGTGCACATCCAGCACAACGACGAGCGCAATTTCTATGCGCTGGAGCGGTTGTGGCGTGACTGCCCGACCGTGGCCGTCGAGGGCATCGCCACCCCGGCGACACCCGCCGCCGACGACGCACAGGTAGAGGGCGACACCGAGTGAGCAAGTACGCCCATGTGCGCACGCTGATCCTGCTGCGGCACGGGCAGACCGAGTGGAACGCCGCCGACCGGATGCAGGGCCAGATCGATACCGATCTCACCGACCTCGGCAGGCAGCAGGCCAAAGAGGCGGCGCGGGAACTGGTGTCCCGCAACGCGATCGCGGTCCATGCCTCCGATCTGCGCCGCGCCAAGGAAACCGCGCAGGCGCTCGGCGACATCAGCAATCTGCCGGTCGTCACCGATCAGCGGCTGCGTGAGACCCACCTGGGTGACTGGGAGGGGCTGACCCACCTCGAGGTCGACGCCGACTACCCCGGCGCGCGCGTGCAGTGGCGTCTCGACGCCACCTACACACCGCCCGGTGGCGAGAGCAAACTCGAAGTGGGCGCGCGTGCGCTGCCCGTGGTGCGCGAACTGTACAACGAGCGACAGGATTGGCCCGGCCGGACTATCATCCTGGTGGCGCACGGCGGGCTGATCGCTGCCCTCACGGCCGCGTTGCTGGAACTGCCTCCGGAGAACTGGCCTGCCCTCGGTGGGCTGGCCAATACGAGCTGGGTGCAGCTGTCCAGCCACGGGCCCGACATCGACCGACCCGGCTGGCGCCTCGATGTTTGGAACGCAGCGGCGAAGGTAGCTCCCGATGTCCTCTGAAGAGCCCGTCCGATCGGTACCGGACGAACTGTTCCAGCAGGTGACGGCCAAGCCCGGACGGCAATTGCCGGACGCGCTGTTCGGCCCGCCACCCGCTGAGCCCGCACGCCCCGAGCGTGAGGAGCCCATCCGTTCGGTACCGGACGAACTCTTCAAGCAGGTCACCGCGCGCAGCGAGCGCTCGCTACCCGATGCGCTGTTCGGCCCGCCGCCCGCGGCGGTCGTCGCCGAGTCCGAGCAGGCCGACGCCGCGACAGCTGACGCGTCGACCGGCTCGTCCGACGAGGCGGACGCCGACGGCGACGGCGAGCCTGCCACAGCGGGCACCGCTGTCACCGAGGCCGCGGTCGAGGATTCCGTCGCCCGGACCGAGGCCGAACCGGCTGTCGCGCAGCCGGATACCGCCGAGTCGGCGGTCGTCACCGAGGTGGGCGCGGACACCGAGGATGCCGTGGCGATGACCGCCTCGGTGGCCGAACCCGCCGTGGCGCAGGACCTCCAGTCGGCAAGTGCGGCTGATGGTTCCGACGCTACGTCGGCCGACACGTCGCCGGGCGACGAGCCGGGGGCGGATGCGGTCGCGACGGACGAGTCCGTCGCGGTGGCCGCCGAGTCCGTCGCGGTTACCGAGGTCTCCGCGCCGGTCGTGGAGACCGCTGTCGCGCAGAGCGAATCGCTCGTCGAGGCGGCCGCGGAGGTCGTGCTCGTCGAGGAAACCACCGCGCCACGGCCGGTGGAGTCCGCCTCGCCGCGCCCCGTCCTGCTGGTGATCGCCGACTCGCTCGCCTACTACGGTCCCAAGGGCGGCCTGCCTGCCGACGATCCCCGGATCTGGCCGAATATGGTGGCCGCCGAACTGGATTGGGATGTCGAGCTGATCGCGCGGATCGGCTGGACCTGCCGCGATGCCTACTGGGCGCTGATCGGCGACCCGCGGGTGTGGGCCGCCGTGCCCCGGGCGGGTGCTGTCGTGTTCGCCGTCGGTGGCATGGACACATTGCCCTCGCCGCTGCCGACCGCGCTGCGCGAGCTGATCCGCTATATCCGTCCGCCCAAGCTGCGTCGTGGCGTGCGCGCCTCGTACAACTGGCTGCAGCCCAAGCTGTCGAAACTCGGTCGGCCCGTGGCGCTTCCGCCGAAGGTGAGTGTCGACTACCTCGAGCAGTCGCGGGAGGCGCTGCATCATCTGCGTCCCGAGCTGCCCGTGGTCGCGGTGCTGCCGTCGGTGCACAAGTGCGATGCCTACGGGCGGGTGCACCGGGGCCGGGCGCGCGCGGTCAAGGCACTGCAGGCGTGGTCGGGCCGCACCTCGGTGCCGCTGGTCGACCTCGGCGAGGCCGTGCGCGACGACATCGAGTCGGGTGCGGCGAACCCGGACGGCATCCACTGGGGCTGGGCCGGGCACGCGGCGGTGGCGACGGCGATGACCAAGACTCTGCAGGAGGTCCGGTAGTCCGTGACCGTTGTCGTGGTCACCGATTCGGCGGCCGGGCTGTCGGCCGACGTCGTCGGCGAGCTCGGTATCGAAGTGGTCCCGTTGCACGTGCTCGTCGGCGACCGGGAGATCCGGGAGGGCGTCGACCCCGTCGAGATCGATTACTCGACGGACTCGGTCACCACCTCGGCTGCCTCGCCGGGCGAGCTGCGCGAAGTCTACGAGCGGGCATTGAGCCGCAGTGACGGCGACGGTGTCGTCGCCGTGCACCTGTCGCGCACCTTGTCGGCGACGTGGGAGTCCGGCCGGCAGGCCGTTCGCGACATGGGTGCCGAAGACCGAGTGCGCCTGGTGGATTCGCTGGGGGCGGGCTTGGCGACCGGCCTGCCCGTGCTCGCGGCCGCCCGTCGCGCGCGGGCGGGCGAAGCGCTGGACGCGGTCTACGAACGCGCCGTGACGGCCGCCGCCCGCGCCCGCACGTTCATCCTGGTCAATCGGACCGAGCAGCTGCGCAAGGGCGGCAGGCTCAGCAGCGCCGCCGCGTTCTTCGGCAGCGAACTGGTGACGAAGCCGTTGCTGCAGCTGGTCGAGGGCAAGCTGGAACTGCGCGAGAAGGTGCGCACGCGCTCGCGCGCCTACGCCAAGCTGGTCGCGGCCGCCGTGGAGGCGGCCGGGCGCGATGGCGCGGCCCTGGCGGTCCAGCACCTGGGCGCCGCCGATGCCGCCGAGACGATCGCGGCCCAGCTGCGCGAACAGGTCCCGGAGGTCGAGGAGCTGTACGTCGGCGAGTTCGGCCCCACCCTCGGAGTCCATCTCGGCGTCGGCGCGCTCGGTGTGCTCGTCGTGCCCGGCGGGTGTTCCTGACCGGCGCCGATTTCCGGTGCGGCAGGGCACGCCGGGAGGCTGCGCCGACGCTCCGGCACGGTGGGCCTCTACGATGCCCCGGTGACCGGATACGACGACTTCGACTTCCCCGACACCGCGCACCTGCCGCCCCGCAGGCAACACATCCTCGCCGTGATCCGGGATTCGGTGCTCGCGCACGGCTACGCGCCGAGCGCGAGGGAGATCGCCGACGCCGTCGGCCTGCGCTCCACCTCTACGGTCTCCCAGCATCTGAAGGCGCTGGAGGAGGACGGTTTCCTGCGCCGCGGCACCGGGATGGCGCGCCAGACCGATGTGCGACTGTTCCTGCGTGACACCCCGGCCGCCGGCTCCAGCGCCTCGGTGAGCGTGCCGGTGGTCGGCGACATCGCCGCGGGCACGCCGATCCTGGCCGAACAGCACGCCGACGACGTGCTGACGCTGCCGCGTGAACTCGTCGGTCGTGGTGAGGTTTTCGGACTCCGGGTGCGCGGTGACTCCATGATCGACGCCGCGATCTGCGACGGTGATCTGGTTGTTGTGCGCAGCCAGCGGGAGGCGAACAACGGCGACATCGTCGCCGCCATGATCGGCGAGGAAGCCACCGTCAAGGTGTACCGCCGGCGCAACGGCCATGTCCTGCTCGAACCCCGCAATCCCGCCTACTCGGTCATCGACGGCGACGAGGCCGTGATCCTGGGCCGGGTGGTGTCGGTGATGCGCCGCGTCTGAGGCCGCCCCTGCTACGCCGGGCCGAACCAGTCCAGTGACTGACCGTGCGGCCCGGCGTAGGCTACCGGCTCGCCGTCGACCGCCAGCACCATCCGCGTTGTGTTCGAATCCCGTTCGGGCAGTAGGTCGGTGAACTCGGCGACCACCCCGGTGCCCTCCTGGGACACCCAATGGCAGGGCAGCGCACGCACCGACGCGACGAACTCCGCGCGCGTCAGCGCCGACAGGTAGGTGAGCACAGCGCTGTGGAACACGACCACCGTGCTGTCGCTGGGTGCCGTGTGGACCAGCTCGGCGACCTGTTCGTTCAGATCTCCCGGCACCAGCAGCGGTGGATTCGCGGCGGCGATCGCGCAGGCATTGCGCAGCCTGGTGAGCCGCTGGTCCTGCCCCGGCCAGACGAGGGCTTCCAGCCACTGCCGATCCTGCCGGTCCGCCGCGTTCAAGGGGTTCAGGTCGACCCCGGTGCGATGGACCACCTCGGGCAACCGATCCGGAATCGGCGCGGGCCCGGTTACGGTGCACCGCAGGACCACTGACGACGGACCGTCCGCCGGATCCAGGGCGCGCCCGCCGTAGCGATAGCTGAAACGGTCCGGGTAGAGACACAGTCCCGCCGATGCGCCCACTTCGATGAGCGACAACGGTCCCGGCAGCCGAGCGAGGACCGGCAGCAAGGTTGCCGCACGACCCGCTTCGTTGGTCTGGGTACGGCGAGCGAGTGCGGTCGCCGCGATCGATGGCCAGCGTGCGATCAGCTGCGCACGGAAATCGCGGTACGGCACCGCGATCGCGCCGTTGACCCGCGCCGCCGCCAGCACCAGGTTGGGCTGCTGTTTGTCCGTCGGCAGTTCGGCGATCAGCGCGAGCACCGGTGGATCGTCGGCGATGTCGATCGCACGCCGGTGGTACAGCGGAGAATTGCCGCTCACCTCGCGCTGCGCGAAGTCGCGGAAACGTTGTGCCAGGTCCATGGATCCATCCGTACGTGGTCTCGGCCATGTCCGCACCGTATTCGCTCGGGCAGCGTGCATCCCGGTCTCGACGACCGAGAAACCGCGAGTTGTCCACAGGCTCGAGGTTGTCCACAGCTTCGCTCGAGACCCAGGTCGGCGCCGGTTTCGCGGGCTCGCCGGCTCGTAGCGTCGCTGCCATGTCACGACACGACGAACACGAGCGGGTACGGCAACGGCTGGGCGGGCTGGCGTTGCGCGACAAACCCGGGACCCGAGGGGCGCTGCGCGACGAGCCCGACACGGCACGCCCGCGCGGCGGCACCGGCACCGAAGGGCGGTGGGCCGAGGAGGATCTCCCTTCGACGGGGGAGGTGCGTTCGCCGGGCTGGCTCGACGACGGCGCCGACTCCGGTGGCCTGCGCCGGTTCGTCCCGGACCGGTTCCGGCAGACGCGGGTCGATCCCGGCCGCCGGGGTGCTGTGGTCTTGGGCCTGGTGGGTCTGGCAGCGGTGGTCTGCACCGGCGTGCTGGTCCTGCGCGATCAGCCGACGCCACAGGCGTTGCCACCGGTACCGGTCGTCCGCGCGGAGAGCGCGGGCGCCCCCGCGGAACCGAGCGCCGGCATGGCCGCGGTCGCCGGCACCATGCCGAGCCCGCCAGCGGAAGTCGTTGTCAGCGTGGTGGGTCTGGTCGAACGACCGGGCCTGCACCACCTGCCCGGTGGCGCCCGTGTCGCCGACGCCATCGAACGGGCAGGCGGTGCGACCGACGGTGCCGACCTCGCCGGGCTGAACCTGGCCCAGCGCCTCACTGACGGCGACCAGGTCGTCGTCGGCACGACTGGCCCACAATCGGGACCCCCACTCCTTGGCAGCGCGATGATCGGCGCCGCCGACCGCGCACCCACGACAGGACAGAACACCTCCGGCCCGCCGGCCCCGAATACCAACGCCCAGAACACCAGAGCGCGTATCAACCTGAACACCGCGACTTTCGCCTGGCAGGGACCATCAC
>Ga0247823_10001638_pt1 | contig 18569 bp, 14 predicted proteins | sample 13C_PalmiticAcid_2_FD_192426 | JGI IMG/M metagenome (GOLD analysis project Ga0247823, IMG submission 192426) | Soil microbial communities from agricultural site in Penn Yan, New York, United States - 13C_PalmiticAcid_Day30 | ecosystem: Environmental > Terrestrial > Soil > Agricultural land... | reverse complement strand
TACCAGTCGAGCGGATAGAACGCCGGCACGGTGCTGACGCCGGCCATGCCGGCCAGCGGCGGGCCGACCAGGCGCGGCGAGGCGTTCCAGTAGCGTTCGGCCGCGCGCGTGCAGATCACGCCGAACAGGTCGTCACCGAAATTGCGCATACCGTAGTAACCGGTGAAAGCGACACGGGGCTTGTCCATCAGTCCAGCTCCAGTGCGTCGACCCGGCGGGCGCCGCGATACATCAGGCCCAGCAGCAGCGCCTCGGCGATGACGGTGGCGATTGCCGCGCCCATCTCGGCGAAGGCGGGAATCAGCGCCAGGTTCAACAGGACCGCCGCCAGCGCCGCCAGCGCCATCGCGTAGACCCGGTAGCGCATGTGACCCTCGGTGAGCAGCACCGAACCGACCGCGGTGGACAGGAAGCGCAGCGGCACGCACAGCGCCAGCACCTGCAGCAGCGGCACCACCGTGCGATACCCGGCACCGAAGACCTGCGTCGCCAGCGGCGCGGCGAACGCCAGTACGATGCCGCCGACGATGCCGCTGGCCAGCATGGCCACGGTGCCCCAGCGATAGACCTGGCGGAACCGGGGGCGGTCATGCACCGCCCAGCGGTGCAGCTTGGACAGCAGGAACTTCTGGTAGACCGTGGTCGGGAACAGGTAGATCGCGGTCATCACCGCCAATGCGATGCCGAAGTGGCCGGCCGCCGCATCTCCGGCCAGGTACTTCAGCAGCACCGTGCCGATCTGGAAGAACACCGGATACAGCACCGCCGCCATGCCGTACGGCCACGCCTGCACGCACAGCTGGCGCACGCCTGGCGGACGCGCCTGCAAGGCGGAAACATCCTGCGCGCCGTGGCCGCGCAGCGCCCAGTCGCCGCGCGCCATCGACCGCCACTGCGGCATGGCGGCGAACACCGCCAGCACCGCGACCGCGCTGTAGCCCAGCGCGACCATTTCGATGCGCATGCCGGACCAGGCCAGCGCATACGCCGCCACCAGCAGTCGGCCCAGCGGCATCCACAGTTGCCACGCGGCCAGTGCGCCGTGACGTTCCTCCAGGCGCAGCTTGCTGCCGATCTGCTCGACCGCCAGCAGGCCGATGATCACCGGCAGCAGCAGCCACAGCAGTTGCCGGGTACGGGCATCGACCGGGGGCCCCCACTCCGCCCAGGCGGCCACGCCGATCAGCGCCAGCGTGGTGCTGGCGACGATGAAGCGCTCTGACGCGCGTCGCCAGCGCTGGGCCTGCCAACCCTCGGTGCCGAACACCTTGAGCCGGAACTGCGACAGCCCGAAACCGGCCAGCGGCGCGATCAGGGTGATGGTGGCGAGCGAGGACGCGAACAGGCCGTATTCGGCCGGACCGAACCGGCGTGCCAGCAGGGTCTGCGCGGCGAATACCGCCACGGCGCCGGCGGCGGTGGCGAGCCACAACAGGGACAGCGCGTTCAGGGCGGGACGCAGCGGCATGGGCAGGATCCGGTTCATCATCCGGCCATCGCTCCCTGCAACTGCAACGGCACCAGTTCGCCGTAGACCTCGCAGGTCTTGCGGATGACCACCTTCTCGTCGAAATCGCTGAGCGCGCGCGAGCGCGCGCGTTCGCCCAGCCGCCGCAGCAGATCGCGGTCGTCATCCAGGCGCGCGATCACCCGCGCCAGCGAGTCCGCGCTGCGTGGCTGCACGTGCAGGCCGTCCTCGCCGTCGCGGCTCACCACCTCGCGGCAACCCGGCAGGTTGGTGGTCACCAGCGCGATGCCGCAGGCGCCGGCCTCGATCAGGCTCTTCGGCACGCCTTCCCGGTAATAGCTGGGCAGTGCCATGACATCGACCGAACGCAGCAGCGCCGGCATGTCCTCGACATGCCCCAGCCACTCCAGCGTGCCCCGCGCGTGCCAGGCCTCCACTTCGGCCGCGGGTACCGAATGCGGATTGCCCGGATCCGGCATGCCGGCGAGCAGGAAGCGGACGTCGCGGCCCTGCGCGCGGAGGCTTTCCGCGGCGGCGGCGTATTCGCACACGCCCTTCTCGCGCAGCAGGCGCGCGGCCAGCAGCACCCGCAGCGGGCGCCGCCCGCCGCTGTCGGCATCGCGCAGCAGGAAACGGCTGAGATCCACGCCGGAGCCTCGGATCAGGCGGATGTTGTGCGGCGGGGCCAGGCGCGCGTCGGCGAATGCCTGCGCGTCGTCCGGGTTCTGCAGGATCACCCGCGAATGCTCGCCACCCAGCGCACCGCGCATCAGCAGCGACACCAGCGGCCGCAGCACGCGCGCCTTGGCCCGGTCGCTGGAAAAGACATAACCCAGGCCGGTGACCGCGTTCACCACCGCCGGCACGCCGGCCGCGCGCGCCGCCAGCGCGCCATAAACGGCGCACTTGAGGGTGAAGCTGTGCAGCAGGTCCGGCCGCTCCTCGCGCAGCACGCCGATCAGCCGGGCCAGGGTGCCGGCCTCGCGCCAGGGGTTGAGGCTGGAGCGCTGCATCGGCAATGGACGCCAGCGGATGCCGTGCTGCTCGAAGCGATGGCCAAACTCGCCCGGTGGCGACACCATCACCACCTCCATGCCCATGGAGCGCAGTTGCAAAGCGGTGGAGAGTCGGAAGTTGTAGAGGTACCAGTCTGTATTCGCGAACAGGATGAACTTCATGCAGGCGCCGTGGGGGGAAGCGTCGCCGCAATTCTAGAAAGTCGAGCCCGCAAAACCGTTCACGCGCTCACCACCAAATCGGCACGTTGCCCAACAAACGGGCAGAAAAAAGGCGGCCCGGAGGCCGCCTCTGCACGCGCTCGTCATTCTGCTGAGCGCCAGTTCACTTGCCCGTTCGATTACTTGGCGTAGCCGTTGCTGGTCACCCGGATGTCGTAGACGTCGCTGACCCGCGCCACGTGCGCGCCGTTGCCCTTGTTGCCGTCGACGAATCCGGTCATGTAGGTCAGCGGATAGACGGTCTTCTGGACGCCGTGCAGGCGGGTGTTGTTGTTGCGCGAGATGTTGCCGCTGTACTGGTAGCTGCGCGTCCCGCTGCCGAACATCATGCCGACCAGATAGTTGTGGCGGATGGTGTTCTGGGCGATGTAGCCGCTGTCCGGACCGATGGTCAGGATGCCGTGCCCGCCGTTGTACTCGATGGTGCAGCGCTTGATGGTGACGCCCTTCACCCGCTTGTACACCAGGATGCCGTTGCCGGCGTTGCCGTGGATATGGCAGTTCTCGATGTGCACGGTGGAGGTGGTGCGCAGGTCGCCGACATCCGGCTCGATGTCGATGCCGCAGGCCGGCGCGATGCCGTTGCAATCGCTGAATTCGCTGTCATACACCTTGACCCCCAGTGCGTGGCCGATGGTCAGGCCCTGGCGGCGGTTGCCGGTGCAGACCACGTTGGCGATGACCACGTCGCTGCAGGGGATGGTCGGTGCGTTGGTGACCATCGCACCGCCGATCGAGATGCCGTCGCCCCAGCACTTGGAGACATGGATGTCGCGCACGGTGACCTTGGACGAACCACGGATCATGATGCCGTGGCCCCATTCCCCGGTCGTACCCAGATGGGTTTCGCGGTCGCCGATGATCTGGCCGCCGGAAATCTCTACGTTGCTGACCTTGTAGGCCATCAGCACGTACGCGCGCTCCTTGTCGTTGCGCTTGGCGCGCAGGCGGGCGCCATCCTGCAACAGCAGGTGCATGTTGCTGCGCAGGCGGACATTGCGGGTCGGGTCGATGACGTAGTCGCCCGCCGGCACCACCACGGTGCCACCGGTCGAGGGAAGCGCGTCGATCGCGTACTGGAACGCGGTGGTGTCGTCGGTGGCGCCGTCGCCGCGGGCGCCCCAGTCCTTCACATTGAGCGTGGTGCTGCCGCGGGCCCGGACCGGAGGGGCGTAGACAGCGGCCAGAACCTTGGGAATCCCCGTCGTGTAGAGCGCTACCGGCAGTGCCAGCAACAAGGATTTGCGCAAAAATTCGCGCCGAGGCGTCCCTGCCTCGCGCACGTCGTGCACGAGTGCATTGTTTTTCACAGCCATGACCCCTGCGGGCCAAATGGCCCGGTAAAAGGAAAACAAAGGAATTGGCCCGGATGAGAACCGTGGCCGATGGGGAATATAGGGAAGTTTTCCTCGCCGCGCGCGAGAAGATCTCGTATCTGTGAAACGGCTCAACTACTGCTTGCGGAAGGATTCATTTTCTGCGGCAAAACGCGGTGTTTTCTCTACCGGAATCCATGGTCGAGTCCGCTTTTTTCGCGCGATTTTGATTGCTCGCAGGACGAATGAAATGAACCACTACCTTGTGGAAGCGACGTAAGTCGCGAACGTGGTGGCACCCCCATCGCGACTTACGTCGCTCCCACAGGATAGTGGCTGGGACTCAGCGGCCTGGGCGGCTGCTGGGGTCTATTTGGATGGACGAGGCGCCGCGGGCGACGTCCAGGTTCATCCAGCCGGCTTCCTTGCCGGAGCGTTTCGCCACCTGGGCGGCGTTGCCACGCAGTTGGTTGTCGCGCAGGCGGAAGCCGCTGCTGCGCGCGCGGACGGTGATGCCGCGTAGGCCGTTGCCCCGGATTTCGTTGCCCTCGATCAGGCCGCCCGTGGCGGCGCGCAGGTGCAGGCCGTCGCCACGGTTGGACAGGATCCGGCAGCGGCGGACGGTGACGTCGTGGACACGCTCGTACAGCTGGATGCCCGCGCCCTGGTTGCCCTGCACCAGGCAGTCCTCGATCAGCACGTCGCGTGCGTCGCCTCCCGGGTCGGGCTCGATGTCGATGCCGCAGCCCGGCAGCACCCCGCCGGTGTCGAGGAAAGAAGAACGCAACACCCGTACATGGCGGGAACGGCCGATGGTAAGCCCCTGCCGGCGGTTGCCCTGGCAGACCACGTCCTGGATCAGCACGTCGCGGCTGGGCAGCGGCGGCTGGCCGCGAACACCGGACAGGCCGCCCACCGAAATGCCATCGCCCCAGCACCGGGTGATGTACAGGTCATGCAGGCGGATCCGGCTGGACCCGCGCACCATGATCCCGTGTCCCCATTCACCGGTGGTGCCCAGGTGACGCTCGCGATCGCCGATGATGCGTCCGCCCGACACCTCCACGTCGTCGAGTTGTTGCAGCAGCAGTACGTAGGCGCGCGGCGCGGCATTGCTCATCGCGACCAGGCGGGTGTCGGCCGCCATCGAGAAGTGCATGCGGCTGCGCAGGCGCAGGCTCCGCAACGGGTCGATCGGGTAGTTGCCGGCGGGGACGACCACGGTGCCACCGGCTTCCGGCAGCGCGTCGATGGCGGCCTGGAACGCACGGGTATCGTCGCCCTGTCCATCGCCGCGCGCGCCGAATTCACGCACGTCCAGGCGTACGCTTCCACGCGGCGACGCCAGGGTGCCGGCGGCGGGCAAGGCCGCAAGCGCCGCGCCCGCGACCAGACCATGCAGGCAGCGGCGTCGCTGGCGGTCCATCGTCAGGCGGCCTTCTCCCGCGCGGCCGTCGCCACCCCGCGCGCGGCCAGCCAGGGCAGCACGATGGCCAGCAGGTAGAACTTGGACGCGTGGTACTTGTTGTCGAGCCGGCGCCGGTTGCGCTCCAGCCAGGGCACCGCGCCCGGCAGCAGCTCCGACAGGTCGCGGGCGAAGCCGTGCACCTGGTCGAAACGCTGCGCGGCCAGCCCGCACAGATCGAATCGGAAACTGCCCTTGCGCTGCACGTACGGCAGTTCGGCGAAACGGGTCGCGATATGGCGCCGGATCAGCATCTTGTTGACGCCGGTTTCCGGATCGACCTTCTGCCGGCGCGGCACCTCCAGGTGGATCCATTCACGCAGGTCGTGATCGCAGAACGGATAGGCCGCATCCAGTCCCAGCGCATGCGCCGTATACAGGCCCTTGGCGAAGGCGCCGGCCGAACCGGCGATCGACATCGACATGTCGCGCCATTCCCAGGCGCTGGTGGCGGTGGCGATTTCCTCCTGGAACAGGGTCACCCGCGCCCGCGAGCGCCGCGATATGGGGTGCCCGAACAGCGCGTCCACTTCGGCGTCGCTGAAGCGCGAACCCGGGAACACCCGCTCGATCGGGGTCATCTGCAGGGTGCCCAGCAGGAAGCACGCCTCGAAGCTGCGATCCACGCCGGGCAAGGCGGTGACGTCCACCGGCAGGCGCATGCCGCGCGCCAGCTTGCCCAGCAAGTGGTGCTGGCGATCGACCGGGGTGCCGAAATAGCTGTCCGCGCCCAGTCCGTCGATCACGCCGTCACCGCCACGCGCACGCACTTCCGTGCCCAGGTCCGCATAGGACAGCAGCGCGAAGTCGGCGGTCAGCAGCGGCATCCGCCCGACCAGTGCCAGATAGCGGTCATAGGCGCGGCCCGGATCGCAGACCAGCGATTCGTGGCGCAGGCCGAGTCGCCGCGCGACCTGCTGCGCCGATTCGACTTCGTTCTCCTCGCGTCCGCCCAGGTAGGTGATGCAGGTCGCGTCGGGGCGCGCGTCCGCCAGCGCGATCGCCAGCGTGGTCGAATCCTTGCCGCCGCTCTGCAACAGCCATGGAGAGGACATTCCGGCGCAGGACCGCTCGATCGCCTCGCACAGCTTGCGGTGGTAGACCGCGATCCAGTCCTGCGGATGGCGCGCCACCTCCGGCACTTCGCCGGCATTGCGGAACTTGAAACGGAACCGTGGCGCGGTGTGCATGTCCTGGTCCGGCGAGAAGCCAAACGTGACCAGCTTGATGCCCTCGTAGATGGAATGCGGCGGATACACGAAGGCATTGCGCAGCAGGTCCGCCACCGACACCGGGTCGATGCGCTGCGCATTGGGCTCCGACAACGGGGAAAAGTCGGGCTTCCCGTAGTACGGGGACATGGTGATCTGCATGGTTCCTCCTTGTCGTTGCGATCCGCGTGCTCAGCGCGACCCGGCGGTGCGCGGCGCCGGCAGGTACTCGTAGTACGTATAGGCGTACTGCCCTGCCCCGCGCTTCTCCACGCCGTTGAAGATGGCGCCCTTCACCTCCACGCCGTTCTGCTCCAGGCGCTGCTTGGCCAGGGCGATCTCGCGCTGCTGGTTGAGACCCCAGCGCACCACCAGCAGGCAGGTGCCGGCGTGCTGCCCAATCACGGCCGCATCGGTCACCGCCAGTACCGGCGGGGTGTCGATCAGCACGATGTCGTAGTCATGCGCCACGTTCTTGAGCAGCGCGGTGAAGTTCTCGTGCATCAGCAGTTCGGACGGATTGGACGGCACCGCGCCGCGCGAAATGAACGACAGGTTGTCGGCCCCGGCGACCCGGCGGATGGCATCCTCCAGTTCGATCCGGCCGAGGATCAGATCCGACAGTCCGCCTTCCCAGCGCACGCCGACGGCGTCGTGCAGGGTGCCGCGGCGCATGTCGGCGTCGATCAGCAGGACCCGCTGTCCGGTCTGGGCGATGGTCACCGCCAGGTTGGCGCAGACGAAGGTCTTGCCCACGCCGGGACTCGGCGCGGAGATCATCAGCAGGTTGTTGCGGGTCTTCATCCGCGCGAAGTGCAGGCTGGTGCGCAGCGTGCGCAGTGCCTCCATCGCCAGGTCCGACGGCGCGCTCAGCGCCAGCAGGCGCTGGCGCCGCTCGCGGCGGCGGCCGCCGGTGCGCTGGGTGAGCTCGCGGCCCTTCTCGCTGAAGGGAATCGAGGCGTATACCGGCAGGCCCAGCAGCTCGATGTCGACCGGATCCTCCACCCCACGGCGGAACAGCTGGCGCATCAGCACGAAGGCGATCATCAGCACGGCGCCGAGCGCGGTGCCGGCGGCCAGCACCGGCAGCGGCTTGGGCCAGGCCGGGCTGTTGAGGTTGACCGCGGCCGGATCGATCACGCGGGCGTTGCCGACCGCGCTGGCGCGGGCGATGTTCAGCTGCTGCGCCTGGTCCAGCAGGTTGGCGTAGGTCTGGTTGGTCACCTCGACGTCGCGGTTGAGGCGGAACAGGCCCTGCTGCGTATCCGGCAGGTCGCGGATCTGGCCCTGCAGGGCGGCGCGTTCGCCCTGGAACTGTTCGATCTGCCGCTGCAGGGTCTGGTAGGTCGGATGCGAGGGGGTGAAGCGGTTGGCGACCTCGGTCATCTGGATGCGCAATTGCTGGATGCCGGCATCCAGGGCGATGGTCCGATCCAGCAACGCCCGGTTCTGCACCGCCACGTCCAGGGTCTGGGTCCGGGTCTGGAACTGGTTGAGCGCCGCCTGCGCCTTGGCCAGTTCCTCGCGCACGTTGGGCAACTGCTCGGTCACGAACTTCAGCCGGCTGGCCGCTTCGGCGGACGTGCGGGCCACGTTCTGGTGCACGTACTCGCGGGTCACCTCGTCCAGCACGCGACGGGCGCGCTCGGGATCGGCGTTGGCGTAGGTCAACGCGATGACGCCGGAATTGCGGCCCTGCTCGGTCGCGGTGATGTCCTGCTTGAGCGCCGCCATCACCGTGGTCGGATCCCGCCGGGTCACGTCGAAGCGCATGCCCGGGTTGGCGACCAGGCGGCGCACCAGCAGTTCGGTGCCGCCCGCGCGGGCGGGCACGCCGGCCTTGCCGCGCAACAGCACGCGCCCGTCCGGGGTGGACAGCACGTACTGCCCGCCTTCGCCGGCGGTGATCCGCAACTGCGCGCCGGTCAGCTCGCGCGGGACTTCAAGGTGTGCCACTTCCAGCACGTCGCCGCCCCAGCCATAGCCGCTCAGGCCCAGCCATGGCGACGACAGCGCCCCGGGGTGGGACTTCTGGTAACGGCGGGCGATGAATTCACCCAGCAGCGGCAGGCGCGCGGGCTGCACGTCCACGTCCAGATCCAGTCGCGTCATCGCCTCGCCGATCACCCGGCGCGAGGTCAGCAACTGCACTTCGGTCGCGCCCGGCGAGGTGGAAATCGGCGGCGGGCCCTGCATGGCGGCGTTGGTGCTCACGCCCGGCGGGATCGCCGGACGGTTTTCCACCTGCACCACCGCGTTGGCCTCGTAGGTCGGCGTCACCACCAGCACGTACAGCAGGCTGGCGAGGAAGAATGCCGCCGTGCCCAGCAGGATCATGCGCTTGTTCTGGTTGAGCGTCGCCACCAGGGTCGGCAGATCGACATCGCCCTCGCGGGGCGCGGGGCCCGGGGTCAGATCCGGACCGGGCGGAAACGTCCGCGTGATGAGTTGAGTGGCCATGGGGGAGTCACCTCGTTGCCAGATGGGATTCACGCAAGCCGGTCAGGACGCTTCGCGCACGCCATAGGCGTAGCGGATGTCCTGGGCTTCGGGGGGATGGGGCGGATGTCCGCCGGTGTGAAGGCGCAGCAGCGCGTCGGGCACCTCGTCGCCGGGAAGCCCCGCACGGGCGTCGCCCGTGGTCGCCGTGGCCAGCGACTGGTATACGGCGGGTTCGCTGAGCAGGGTCAGCACGCGGCCGGCGATGGCCAGCGCGGTGGTGCCGATGGCGATGCCGTTGCCCTCGCCATCGGGCGTGTCGCAGACGCGCAGCACCGGCTTGCCCTGCAACTGGCCGGGGAAACCGCCGCCCTGCCCGGCAAGTACCAATTGCGCACGTTCGAGCAGGTGCAGCCAGGCCAGGTAGTCGGTCAGTTCCAGGATGTGCACGTTGGCGAAGGCATGCAGCGCGGCGGAAACATCGCCGGCGGCGCCATTGCCGGAGGATTCCTGCGGCCACACGATGTCCACGTCCGGGCGCCGGCGCGCGATCATTTCCAGCGCCTCGGCCAGTTGCACGGCGGCGTCCTGGTCCGGCGCGCAGGCGACCATCAGCAACGGGTTCTCATCGCGCAGGAACGGGAAACGCCATGCGATCGCACTGGCCAGCCTGGGTTCGGCGCGCAGCACATCCAGTCCCGTGCGCAGGGTCTCGGCGACGATGCCCTCCTGCACCAGCAACCGCTCCTCCGGCACGCCCTCCAGGCGCAGGCGCCGGCCCGCGTCCTCGCTGGCGGCCACGTGCAGCGCCGCCAGCGACTGGACGATGCGCCGGCTCGCTTCGTTGGGCCAATGCGAAGGGGTCGCCGCGCTCGCGTCGCCGTCCACGCACACCACCGGGACGTCATCGGCATGCGCGGCCAGGCTGAGCGCGAACGTGGCCGGTGCGTTGCCGGGCACCAGGACCACGTCGGGGCGTATCTGGTCGAGCAGCTCGCGCGCGCCGGTGACCAGCGCGTCGGCGCCGTCGTCGCCGGACAGGCGATCCTGGGCCTTCAGGCCGAACAGGCGCAGCGCCGCCTCGCCGTCGGTGCCAGGCACTTCGGACAGGCACACGCTCGTCTGGAAACGGGCGTCATCGGCGAGCCGCTGCGCGATCGGCGCCACGCCCATCGCGTCCGGCGTGGCCGCGACCACGCACAGGGCGCGCACCGGGCCATCGCCATCGGCGCCGCGGACGACCGGATAGGGTTCGTGGTCCTCGCTGCTGACGGCGCCAGGCGGCACGAAGCGTCGCCCGGCGTGCGGGGTCGGCACGAACCGGGCCAGCCCGCGCGACGGCCAGCTGAAACCGCGCGTGCGCAGTTCGAGCAGGCGCGGCAGCCCGAGCAGGTAGATCACGGTGGCGGCGATGAACGACAACAGGTTGACGATGTCCGGTACCGCCCGCAGGACGTAACCCAGCAGGGCCAGGACGATGCCGATCGACACCATCAGCGCCAGGGTCACGCGCGGCGAGAAACCGCTGTCCATCAACAGATGGTGCAGATGCTGGCGGTCGGCGCCGAACGGCGAACGTCCCGCGCGGATGCGCCGGTACATCACCGCCAGCGTGTCCATCACCGGCAAGGCGACGCACCACAGCACGTCCACCGGCGCCAGCCGGCCGACCCGCGAGTGGCTCAGGTAGATCAGGCTCCAGCCAAGCAGGAATCCGATCGCGGTGCTGCCGGCGTCGCCCATGAAGATCTTGCGTCCATCCGGCCAGCCCAGGTTGGCGAAGATGTAGGGAATCAACGCCGCGAAAAGCACCTGCAGCATCAGCATGGCACCCACCGCGGTCCAGCCCGCGCGGTCGTACAGCAGCACCGAGCCGATGCAGACCAGCGCGATCGAGGCAGCCAGGCCGTCGATGCCGTCAAGCATGTTGAATGCGTTGATCAGCCCGATGACCGCGAAAATGGTCAGCGGGATGCCCCAGATGCCCAGCCGGATGTCGCCCGGCAGCAGCCCTCCCATGTGATCGACGTAGTAACCGGTACTGAGGATCACCAGGGCGACGATCGCCGATTCGATCAGCAGGCGGGATTGCACGGTCAGATGGACCACGTCGTCGGCCACGCCCATCGCCACGATCAGGGCGGCGCCCATCATCACGCTCATGACGAAGCGGTCGATGAAGCCCAGGTAGGCCAGTCCCACCAGCAGCCCGATGAAGAAGCAGATGCCGCCGATCAGCGGCACCCGCCCGTTGTGCTGCTTGCGGGTGTCGGGCCTGTCCACCAGACCGACCCGGCGCGCCCACGGGCGCATCGAGAAGATGGCGAACAATGTCACCGCCAACGCAATCGCGCTGGCGGCGATGATCCTCGGATGCTCCATCCAGAAATCCTCGCTACTCACTAGTCCGTGATGGCCATCCTGTCCAACCGGTCATCCCTGGCAAAACCACTGTCCCGCGTGATGTGTGCGTTAGTGGATCGTTCCGTTTCCAATCTACGGACAGCATCTTGATGAGCGCATGAAAGCGTGAACTGCGTAAGGGCATTGGCTCAGCTGTGTGCAGGCAGCGCGAACAATCGTGAATCGGAGCCGATCGGCATCCGCTCGCACCAGGCGCGCGCCGACTCTCCGATCAGATCGAAGGTGCGAACGAAGGCGTCGCGCGGTTTTCCGCAGGGATCGCGTATTTCCTGGCGACCATTCCATCTGCCCAGCAGGTGCATGCGGTTGCGCAGCGGTGGCGCGATCGCCTCGAGCGCACGCAATTGCCTCTGCTCCATCGCCAGCACCAGATCCGCCTCGACCAGCATGCGCAGATCGATCTGGCGGGCGACATGGTGATCCAATCGAAGACCATTCTCGGCAAGCAATTCGGCCGCGATCGGATGCAGGCCATCACCCACCCGCGCCGCCAGCCCGGCCGAACGCACCCGCAGGCCGGCCGCGTGCCCGTGCGAACGCAGCACCGCCTCGGCCATCGGGCTGCGGCAGATGTTGCCGACACATACGATCAATACCTGGTACATCGCGACGCCATCATGTTCATGCGGTGCAGCCTGCCAGCGCGGCCGTGTCGAGCGTGTATGCGCACGCTCTTCACATGCTCGTCAGCGTTTTCGTTCTATGCAGGATGCGGGCAGATGAACGGCATGCCGGATTTTCCATACATCGGTCCAGTTGGAATCCATTGCGGTCCGTGCGGGGCATCTCGCCAAGAATGGAAATCCAAATGGGCCCCGGCATCCGCCGGGGCGACGAATCTCCATCCCTGCCCATCACCAGAGAGCCCACCCATGCCCCTGCTGAAAATCCGACTGACCGGAAGCGAGGCCGATGCCGCCACCGTGATGAGCGTGGTGCATGGGGTGGACGGTGTCGAACGGGTCGAGGAAGTGGCGGATCTGATGCCGCACATGGACGACGAGGATTCCAGCTCGGCCGGACTGGTCGACGATCAGGGCGCCGGTGGCGTGCATGCCATCGAGATCGAAGTGCCGGGACCGCATACCGGCGACGAGGTGCGCGAACTGATCATCCGCAGCGCTGAAAGCCTGGGAATGGCGGTGGAATTCGTCGACGATTTCTGAACGGACCTGCCGCGCCCTTGGGCGCGGCAGGTTTCCGCTGCATCTGAGACGGCGCCTGCTGCCGCGGCGTGCCTACATCATCTTGTCGCGCGCCTGCTCGGCACGCGCGGCACCGATGGCGGTTTCGACATTGCGTTCCTCTTCCGGCGGCGGCAACACGGCCGGCAGGCCCAGCGACTGGATCCACAATTCGCGGGCCCAGCCGCGCGTGTGGTAGAGGTGGTGATCTTCCTGTTTCTCCACCTGGTCGTGCGCGGCCTTGAGGATCTTGCCTTCCTGCTTGCCCGCCTTTTCCGCGACCCGGCCGATCAGCTCCCAGTTCTGGTGATCCTTGGTTTCGGCCAGGACCACGCATTCGGCGGCGACCAGTTCGGCGGCGGCGGCCCCCGCTTCGGCCATCGCCATCCGGATGGCCTTCACCAACGAACGACCCTGATGGGCGACCACCTCACGGCCGGGACTGGCCGCCTCGGGATCCTTGCCGAGCTGTTCGAACACGTCCAGCAGGATCTGTTCGTGCTGGCGGGTTTCCTCCAGATACTTTTGCCACTCTTCCTTCAGGTCCTCGTTCTGCACCGCCTCCAGGGCGGCGGTGTAGACCTGGATGCCGCCGCGCTCGGTTTCCAGCGCCTGCAGCAGCAGTTCGTTCACTTGGGTCTGGTCGGTCATGGATGAGCGTGCCATTGGATACTCCTTGCCGTCGGGTGGGAGAAACAAAAGATTCGTGGCGACTCGCCAACTTGCCGATGTTCTAGCCTCGGCCGTGCAAACGCGCCGTGACAGCGCGACGCCTTCGCGTGCATCCGCCTTTAACGCGGCGATGCACACACGCTCTTGCCGGACTCGGGAGTACAACCGGATCGTCCTCCTCTCCGGCGTGCGCGGCACGCGGAATTCCAGATGAGTCCGCCAGCCGATTCCGCCTGCTGCTACCTGCCCGAACGCGCGCCCCCGGTCAACGTGCCGCTGGCGATCTATGCGTGCTCGATCGACGACGTGACCGGCTGGTTCAGCGGCCGCTACGATGGCCGCGCATGGCACGCGGAACTGGCATCGGACGATGAGGAAGGATGGTACGTGCTGGGTTGGCGACAGCCGCATGCGCCCCTCGACGATGCCTGCGTGGCCTGCGGGGGATTGCCGACCCATCCGCTGGGACATGAGCCGCCGTTGCTGCGCACCGCCCCGCCCCACTAGGCGTCGCCGGCCCGCGGCGGATGAACCCGCGCTTTGCGGCGCCCGCTTCTTAACGAAGCGTGGATCCGCCCTGCACCCGCGATTTCCCCCGCGTGGCGGAAACTCGCGGGCGTGGATGCCGGAGAACATCCCGGCCGGCTGCATATTCAGTGGACGCACTCCCTCGCGGAGCCTCGCCTTGACCCGCAGCCCCACAGGAGAACCGGCCCGAGGCCACAACGGTCGCCGGGAATGGCGGGTCAACCTCGTCTGGATCGCCAACCGGTTCTCCGCTTCCCGCACACGTTCTCTTGATGCGGTCGCGGGAAAGGTGCAGTCCTGCAAGCCAAGCAGGAGATGCGCATGGGCAAGATGTCGATCGAAACCCGCCTCGCCGAACTGGAAGCCCTCTGCCGCCGCCTGGAGCCGGCGGTGGAGCGGCGCATGCAACGTCAGGATCAAGTGGTCGAAAGCGTACTGGAGCACTTCGGCAGGCTCCAGGGCCAGCTCGCGGTCATGGGCTACGTGGCGTCCACCGTCATGCAGTCCGTGGACGAACCCGTGCAGACACGGCTGATCGCCTGCCTGCAGGTCGCGGCCGAGAATTTCCCGCTCGGCCTGCCGCCCCAGTTCGAGGACGGCTTCCGCGAATCGGCCGAGGCGCTGATCCCGGATATCTGGACCCTGCATTGATCCGGCTGGCGAGGTGTCCGTCGACCATGATCCGTCGCATGGCCGGATCGCTCACGGCCTGGCCGGAAGTTCCGGCGGCGGCGCCGGGCCAAGGTGTTCCAGGGTTCCGGCCAGATCCATCGGCCGGGCCAGCAGATATCCCTGCACCTGATCGCAATGGTGACGATGCAGCCAGTCCAGCTGCGCGCGGGTTTCCACGCCTTCGGCGACCAGGGTCAGGCCCAGGCTGTGCCCCAGCGTGATCATGGCGTGGCAGATCGCCGCGCTGCGGTCGTCATCGGCGACGTTGCGGACGAAGGTCTGGTCGATCTTCAGCGCGTCCAGCGGCAACTGGTGCAGGTAGGACATGCTGGAGAAGCCGGTGCCGAAATCATCCAGCGAAGTGCAGATGCCGTGTTTCTGCAACGTGCGCAGGGTCCGCATGGTGCCTTCCGGGCTGTCCAGCAGCATGCTTTCGGTGACCTCGATGTGCAGCGCGCCGCGCGGCAACTCCTGGCGCTCGTGCAGGCGGATCAGGCGTTCGGCGAAATCGGGGCGGCGCGCTGCGCCGGCGACACGTTCACCGCGATCGGCAGCACCGACCAGCCGGCCGCGACCAGCTTGCGATGGCATAGCGCCGCCTCCTCGATCACCCAGTCGCCCAGCGTCGTGATCAGCCCGGCATCCTCGGACAGCGGCACGAATTGCGACGGCGGCACGAATCCGCCATCGGCCTGCGGCCAGCGCAGCAATGCTTCCAGGCAGACCGGCCGGCGATCCTCGAGCCGGTAGATGGGCTGGAAATGGAGCATGAAATCGCGCTGTTCCAGCGCCACGTGGATGCGCCCGATCATGCGCAGCCGTTCGCTGGCGGCCTGCGCCATCGGCGCGTCGAAGATGCGGATGGGCACGTCCTGCGTACGCGCCACGTGCGCGGCCAGCGCGGCATGGCTGACCGCGTTCTCGAACGATTCGCCGTCGAACCGGGCCACGCCCACCCACGCCTCCAGGCTGCGCCGCGAGCCGCCCTGCTCCACCGGCAAGGTCATCGCGCGATGCAGCGCGGCAACCGCTTCGTCGACATCCACGCCGGGGCGCAGCGCGACCACGAATGCCTCGGATGGCACGAACGCGGTCTCGCCCCACGGATCGGCCAGTGTCTCCAGGCGGCTGGTCAGGGTATCCAGCAGGCGCGTCGCGACCGCCTGGCCCAGGCTGTCGATCACCAGCTCGAGCCCGCGCAGCTGCACGTACGCCAGCGCATAGCTGCCCTTGCCCTCGGCCGCCAGTGCGGCCTTCAGGCCGGGAAGGTTGAGCAGGCCGGTGGCGGTGTCATGGCTGGCGCGATAGTTCAGTTCGCGCTCGTAGGCGAGCGTTTCGCTGATGTCCTCGGCCAGCACCAGCCGCGCGGGCCGGCCGTCGTAGCTGATGGTGTCGGTGCGCACGTGCACGTCGATCACGCTGCCGTCGCGCTTCAGGTGCTTCCAGACCTCGCCTTCGTGCGAGGGCGCCGGCTCGGTCAGCGACTGCAGCATGTCCACCGAACTGCGCGGCGGGCGGATGTCCATGATGGACATCGAGAGGAATTCCTCGCGGCTGTAGCCGTAGTGGCGCTCGGCCGCCGCATTGACCTCCAGGAAGCGCAGGGTTTCCAGGTCGAAAACCCAGAACGGCATCGGATTGCGCTCGAACAGCAGGCGGTACTGGCGTTCGGTCTCCAGCAGCCGCGCCTGTGCGCTGCGTTCGTTGGTGATGTCCACCAGGGTGCCGGTCATCGCGGCGCCGCCTTCCTGACCCTCGACCGCGCCGCCGCGGGTCAGCAGCCAGCGTACCTGTCCGTCCGGGCGCACGATCCGGTACTCGGCGGTGAAGGGTTCGCGGCTCTGCCAGGCCTGGGCGAAACGCGCGCGCAGCGCATCGCGATCATCGGGATGGACGAGCGCGTAGAACTCCTCCCGATCGGCGCTGTTGCGCTCGGGTCCGAATCCGAAGATCTCCGATACCTGTTCGGACCATTCCACCCGCGGCGGCGACTGGCGCACGACCCAACTGCCGGTCTTGCCGATGCGCTGCGCCAGCCGCAGGCCTTCGCCGGCGCGGCGCACTTCCGAGATCAGGCGCTTCTGCGCGCGTGCCGCCTGGCGGGTGTGGCGCATGAGATACAGCAGGCTGGTCCAGTACAGCACGTAGACGGCCAGGGATCCGAACAGCAGGAGATACCAGGGGTGCAGGATTTCCTTGCGTCCCAGCCCCGCGCTGACGAACACGCCATAGTCGTCCAGGTGCAGGCGCGAGGTGATCCGCACCACCCCGTCCACGCCGCTGCGGCGAATCATCGCGCTGCTCGCGTATGGCGGTCCGGACGGGAGGATCTCGCGGTAGCGGCGTCCCACGTAGTGCGCCGCGTCGCGGCTGCGCGCCAGCACCGTGCCACCGTGATCCATCACCGTCACCACGCCGTCCCGCCCGGTGTCCAGGCCGGCGACCAGGCGCTGGATTTCCGCCACCCGCAGGCGCGCCACGATCCAGCGGCCGTCGTCCATCGACGTCAGCAGCGGCAACAGCCATTCGCCATCCAGTTGCTGGAGCGCGCCGAAGCGCAGGGCATGCGGCGGCGACCCGCGCGGCGGCGGCGGAATCCGCAGGCCATGGCCGGGGGTGATCGCGCGCCCGGCCGCATCCACGATGACGATGCTGTGCAGTTCCTGGTGGCGGCCCACGACGCCGGCCACCGCTTCGCCGAGCAGCGCCGACGCCGATTCGGGGACGGTGCGGAACGCCTGCTGGGCATCGCCGGCGATACCGGCCATGGCCCGTTCCAGGTTCCGCAGTTCCAGCCGCAGCAGCCTGGCCGTGCCTTCGGCCAGCGCCATGCTCTGGCGCCGCGCCGCGTCCAGCCTCAGTTGATGGTCGCGGTAGACGAAATAGCCCAGCAGATACGCGAGCACGAGCGCCAGCGCGATGCCCGACCAGGCGACCGTCCGGGTGGAGCGAACTATGGGCAATTCCTTGTGCGTATCCGTCATGGCGACGCTGAGCAGCCAGGTAGCGGAATGGTCGATGTCCCCCGGGCGCCACCATACCCCTGTAGGCGCTCAAGCGGAAGCCGGTGGCCGCGGGGGGCCGCCCGGCGGTCGGCGACGGGCGATCAGGCGCTCGATCCAGGCCAGCACGACCAGCACGGACAGCGTGGCCGCGGTGATCAGGAACGCCAGCAGGTCGTAGTCGAATCCCACCGCCACGCCGATCACCGCCACCATCAGCAGCGAAGCCGCGGTGGTGATGCCCGTCACCGTACCGGCGCCGCGCTGGGCGAAGATGGTGCCCGCGCCGATGAAGGACACGCCGGCGATCACCGCCTCCACCAGCCGGAAGGGGTCCACCGTGAGGATGGGGCTTGGCTCGCGCATGCTCTCGGCCATCACCAGGCCACCGATGCCAACCAGGAAGGCGGCCGCGCCACCGACCAGCATGTGGGTGCGGAAACCCGCCGGCCGGTTCTTGATTTCGCGCTCCACGCCGATGCTGCCCGCCAGCGCCATCGCGTACACCACTTCCAGCAGCACGTTCCATTGATCCGCGAATCCGGAAACCATGCCGTCGTCTCGCAGCCCGGGAGATCGCAGCCTCGCGCGGCGGCAGTCAACGCGCCGTGCGCGAAATGTTGGCGCGGGATGAAGACCCATCCACATCGCGCTCACGCCGCGCTACCTAGGATGAAACCATGGAAAGCGAAAGTACCCTGGCAGCGGAACCACCGCTGATAGAGGATGACTGGGCGCTGTTCCTGGATGTCGACGGTTCACTCGCCGAACATGCGCCCACGCCGGATGCGGTGCGGATTGATCCCGCGATCAAACAGGCCCTGCCCGCGCTGTCCCGCAAATGCGGCGGCGCGCTGGCGCTGGTGAGCGGTCGATCGGTGGAAGCGCTGGACGCCCTGTTCGATCCCGTGCATATCGCGGCGGTCGCCGGCCTGCACGGACTGGAACGA
>Ga0247823_10001637_pt1 | contig 18570 bp, 18 predicted proteins | sample 13C_PalmiticAcid_2_FD_192426 | JGI IMG/M metagenome (GOLD analysis project Ga0247823, IMG submission 192426) | Soil microbial communities from agricultural site in Penn Yan, New York, United States - 13C_PalmiticAcid_Day30 | ecosystem: Environmental > Terrestrial > Soil > Agricultural land... | reverse complement strand
TTTTAAAAACTGGTCGCGCACGGCACCACCGAACAAAACAGGATTTACAATTCCACCTGCCTCAAGCGTTTTCAGTAATGTAACACTGAAATCATTTGGTTTAAATTCAGATACCGTGATATGCATCCGCTTTCCCTAAATAGTCTGCATAATCAGTCTACCATAAGAGCAGAGACGCCATCAAATTTGTCATCAGGGACGTGTTAACAGCCCTTAGCCAGACTCATGGTCAGAATTTTATAGATCAGCTTGGCTGTAATGTAATCGCAGGCATGATGGGCCTCGTGCGGAGCAAGTTCCACAACATCAGCCCCCACAATCTGCGCGCGTTTGGTAACGGCTTCCAGAATATCCAGCGCATCATCCCAGAACAAACCGCCCGGTTCCGGCGTGCCTGTGGCGGGCATCAGGCTGGAATCGAACGCATCGATATCAAAGGTGATGTAAACCGGGCCTGTGCCTACCGCTTCCGCGATCTGTTCCGGTGTCCATGAGCGTTTATCCTTGGCAAAGAATGTCTTGATCCGGCTCTGGTTTTCTTCCCAGTACGGAATTTCATCACGGGAAATGCTGCGGATACCGACCGCCACAAGATTAACGTCCGGGTTATCAAGGCAGCGGCGCATGGCATTCGCATGCGACAATTTATCGCCGCGGAATTCATCACGCAGATCGCCATGCGCATCGAATTGCAGAATGGTCAGGTTCGGGTACTTCTCAACCAACGGCTTGATCGCCCCCGGCGTGATGCTGTGTTCCCCACCGATGGTCAGCGGAAATTTTCCGGCATCCACCGTTTCCTGAACGTAGGCGGTCAGCATATCCAGCGCGGCCTGATGATCCTGCGGGATTTCCGGTTCGCGGAAAGTCGCTACGCCGTAATCATAGAACGGTTCGTCCCATGTATATTCATCGAACATCTCAACCTCGTGAGACGCGCGAATAGCCATCGCCGGGCCACGGTGCGTACCGCCGCCATAGCTGACAGTCTTCTCGAAACCAAACGGAATAATCCAAGCCTTTGCCTGTTCCGGGGAAAAGGCATCAGGGTGGTCCTGAAACCCGAACCCATCGACGCCGGGCGTCATAAAGCGGGATGCGGACTGTGGCTTGGATTTCACGCTATGCAATTACTTGGTCTCCTTGAGAAAGACTGTGGCGCTGCGGCCAAAGCCATTGAAGTTACCGCGCACACTGGCGCTATAGGCACCCATGCCGTCGATCTGAACCCACTGCCCCTCTGCCATATCGGCAGGCAGCATGAACGGACCATCCATCATATCAACGGAGTCACAGGTAGGACCAGAGAAACGATAGGCTGTATCGCCCTCAACCGCCGCCTCGCCACCCACACGGCGGGTCGCGAACGGGAAGTTGAACTGCTTGCCCGCATCGAACATACCACCATAGGTACCGTCGTTCAGGTAGATCATATCGCCTTTACGCTGTTCCACGCGGGCCACCAGACAACCTGCTTCCGCCACCAAGGCACGCCCCGGCTCGCAGAACAGTTCCAGATCAGCAAAGCCACAATCAGCCACCGCACTGTGGATTTCATCGAAATACACCTGCAACGGCTGCGGCACCATGCCCGGGTAAACGGATGGGAAACCACCACCGGCATCGACGATGTCGATTTTAACACCACTCAGACGCACAGCTTCGGCACAAAGCTCCAGCGCACGGCGATAGGCTTTCGGGTCCATACATTGGGAACCGACGTGGAAGGTCACACCCAGTTTGGCAGACACTGTGCGGCCCAGTTTCAGAAGCTCAGCGGCCTCCTCCACTGTCGCGCCGAACTTACCAGCCAGCGAGAACACAGATGTATCATCCTTGATCGCCAGACGGATCATCAGCGTCAGGTCGCCCGCGTAATGTGTTTCCTGCAGGATTTTGTACATCTCGTCTTTGCAATCAAGAACGTAAGAGCGCACACCGTGCATATAATATGCCTCGGCAATCGCCTCACGGGCTTTGACAGGGTGCATGAAGTACATGGTGGCTTTAGGGGCCACGCGATGGATCAGGCGCACTTCCTCAATCGAGGCCACGTCAAACGACTTGATGCCGGCTTTATAAAGTGTGTGGAGAACGTGTTTGTCAGGGTTCACCTTGACCGCATACATGCTGGTGCCCTTAAAGCCCTGCACAAAGGTTTGCGCCTGACGCTGGAGGATATCCGGGCGAATGACATACAGGGGAATTGTCGGTTGCAGTTCCTGCACCAGCGCATCCACTGTACCCTCGAACAAGTACGGGCCTGTCGGCTTGGATTTAACCAGCGACAATTTATCCGCACCGCGGTGCTTCGGTTGAGAATAGCTATAGGTGTGAAGGGACGGTTGGCCGCCCTTGCCAAGATTGGTCATAGATATAACCCTTTCAGAACCACGAGAACTTTCGTTCTCACAAACCAAAAAGACTACGTCGTTGCATAACCATATCTTGCTTGCTGCTAAGAAAGCGGCTCTGGGCAAGGGGCCATAGGCACGTGCGTGCTTACATGAATTATATATAACACGATTCTCCGGCCTGCATAACAAATCTTTTGTACTAAGGGACTGAAACCATTAGCCCTTTGTTAAATTTTTGCCCGTGAGCGGCAGAAATCGGCCATTTTTTATTCTCAAAAAAAATCAAAAAAAGACCCAGCTTCTGCCGGGCCTTTTTCTTACGCAGTAACGCAGTAAGTCATACTCTTAGTTATCAGTAATTACCCTAGTTTAACTCTTGAAACGCTTACCCCATTCAACCTACGCAGCAGATTACGTCTGCCCATATCCCATTATTAATCGGGCTGAGTTTAGCGATTATGAAGAAATGAGAAAGCTATCCTTAAGCGCAGGAGCTCTTAAGGTTAGGTCTTTTGCGACTGGCGATGATGGTGAAGCGTCGCGTTGATTTCCGCGCCAAACAGGATCATCAGCGCACTCATCCAGAACCATAGCAACAGCACAGCCACCGCCCCTAAAGAGCCATAGGTTTCGTTGTAATTGCCAAAGTTGGATACAAACAGAGAGAAGAAGCTGGAACATATCAGCCAAAGCATGGTGGCGATAAATGAACCCCAGCTGAGCCATTGCCATTTTGGACGCTTAAATGAGGGACCAAAAAAATAAAGAATCTCGAGCCCCATGACAGCCAGCAAAAACAGCGCAGGCCAGCGTAGCGACAACGCCGAAGTCATGACAATATCAGGCAACCTGATGAGCTGGAAGAACGCCGGCATCAATGCCACAAGGCTAAGCGATAACAGGAAATAAACCATCAGAACGAATGTGAGGAAGAAGGACGTACTGTTAAGAGAAACCAGATTGCGGCTCTCCTTCACGCGATAAGCAATATTGAACCCCTTGATCAGCGCCTTTACGCCCTTGGTCGCGCTGTAGATCGTCAGGATAATACCGAACACAAGACCAAGACTGAGGGCCGCCCCGCTGCTACCCGCAATCGCCCGCGCCTGCCCCACAAGAATGCTGAAGCTCTCGGGCGGCAGGAAACGCTCAAAGCTTTCCAGCTGCTCGGTAATGAACATGGGGTCAGAGAATAAACCGTAGAGCGAAATTACCGCCGCCAGCGCCGGGAACGCACCCATAAAGAAATAGAACGCCACCCCTGCTGCAATCAGTCCAATATAATGTTCCTGAGCGCTGCTATACAGCTTCCAGATATATTGAACCTGCGGGGTATTAATAAAGCGCTCTATCCATCTCATGATTACTACGGGGCAAAGGGGCGAACACCCACAGGTGGCACAATTTGTTGCGGTTTCAGAACTTCATCAATCGCGCCGAACTCTATGGCCTTTTCGGCATCTATATAATAATCCTGCTTCAAACCCTTCTTCAGATCCTCAGCGCGGCGATTAAGGCTGCGAGACAGGATATCGTAATAACGATCCTGAAGAGAGGACAGTTCCTCCTGATAAATCATCATGTCAGTAAGTCTGCCTGAATTACCGGCAGATGGCTGATGGAACATAAAGCGGCAATTCGGTTGAGAAAATCTTTTCCCCGGAGAACCTGCCGCCACAAGGAAAGCCCCCGCTGAATAAACCCGTCCCTCGCAAACAGTTTTCACAGGAGTCTTCAGGCTCTTCATCGTGTCATAGATAGCCAGTGCAGCCGTCAGTGTTCCACCCGGAGAGTTCACAATCAGAGTAATATCTTTTTTATCCGGATTATGGGCATCGAGATACTTTAGCTTACGAATAACATCAAGCGCAGTTTCCTCATTAACCCCTTCATTCAGGCGCACAATGCGCTCGGTCTTGAATTCATATTCTTCCGGGCTTTGCGTGGAAATTTTCTTGTCATCAGCCGCATAAGCGCTGCCGAGAAAAACCAAAGACAGGGCCGTAGCCCCTAGTGCTGATTTAAAAGTAGTCATGAGTACCTCAACCTGTTGATTTTTATTATTAAGGTCATCCTAAGCAGACCTATTAAGGATTTCCAGAAAAACCGTTCGCTTAGGCACAAAAAAACCAGCCGTGAGGCTGGTTGATTTAGGCTTCCAAGTTGGCGTCCCCTACGGGATTTGAACCCGTGTCGCATCCGTGAAAGGGATGTGTCCTAGGCCACTAGACGAAGGGGACAGACCTTGGAATGCGCTGTTTCTAATAAACCTTGGCCCGGAATGCAAGCACTTTCTAACAGTCTCAGAATAAAAGGCTTTTTTAGCCTAATCCGGGGCAAAACCGGCGCAAGCCGGCAGTTTGACACCCTTTTGGCGGAGTGCCTCCCGGCCCGTTTCCGGGTTTCTCATGATCATGCCCTTGGCACCTGTCAGGCCGTTACAGGCGTTAAAAACGCCCTGAACAGTGGCTTCGTCAGCCAGAACCCAGAACGGATGGCGGTTACGACCCTCAGCGGCCTCAGCCAGACGGACATTGCCCGGAGTGGTTTCCAGCTCACGTAGGGTCGCAACATCGCCCCCCAGCTTATAGAACTGCGCATATTGGTGCGGATGACGCAAAACACCCACAATGCCCAGATTACCATTCAGATCGTGAATGTCTTTCGTGTGCTGCAGCGAGCGCGCCACCAAGGCCACGCGGTCTTCCATATGGAAGAAACGCGCATCACCAGCAATGCGTTGTGTCAGAGCAACATCTGTTGATTGAGGGTCCAGCAACAGGCCCTTGTCATGTTCCTTGGCCCAATTCATCAGGTCGAGTAAGCGCACCATGCCGATATCATCAGCTTCATCAAGCGAGAGCTTGTTCGCTTTGGATTCATGACTGCAAACCAGCACACCGTTATTGAGCGTTGTCACTGTCGCGTGGATCATATCGGCATCAGGAAAAGCAGAGGCCAGAGCGCGCATACTGTTCGGCGCGTAATCAACGGAATTGCCCTGACGTGCGACAATCACAAAACGGTCTTTAAGGTCATTGAGTATCATTTAGGCAAAGCCCCTTTTTTTTGATTATAAATTCCATAAATGGATAGCAAATCAGGGCTAAGTACAACAACATTGATCGTTGCTGCGCAACAGCAAAACAAGCAAAAACAAAGGGATAATCAGGCCGCTTCAATCTCTTCTGTTGCCGCAAAAGCAGCATCCAGAATGTGCATTTCAACGCGCTGGGCACCGTTCCAGGTATCCAGCTTGAAATGCCCGATCAGGTGAATGGGGCGACTACCCTGCTTCAGCAACGCTTGGCCCAGCGGCGTGTCTGCTGAACGGAACGCCATTGCTTTCATACGTGCGCCCCCTTCCCAATCGCTGACCATGCAACGGACATGATCTTCACCAACAACACTGACCATATGCAGGCGCACGGCAGGTAACGCGAATACAGGTTCTTCGTGACCCGCCCCAAACGGTCCGAATTTCTCATGGATCATTTCGATGAACTTGTACTGTGCGCCATGAACGCTCAGCACACCATCAATCATGGTTTCACTGACGCTCGGCTGGCCGTTCATCTGCTTGGTAATATGCTGCTTCATGAAAGCACGGAAAGCATCCAGCTTGTCCGGCAAAACCGTAAAGCCCCCCGCCATCGCATGACCACCACCTTTGACCAGCAAACCTTCATTACGCGCATCAATAAATGCAGCCGCAATATTCACACCGGGAATGGAACGGCCCGAACCGCGGCCTTCCATGGCGGCCTCTGCACCCGGGGCATATGTCACAACCACGGCGGGGCGATTATATTTTTCCTTCAAACGACTGGCGACTAACCCGGCCAATCCCGGATGCCAGCTTTCGTCATCAACAATAATGACCGGGTCCTCGGCAAGCCCCGTATCCTCAACCTGATTGATGGCCTCGGCCACCATTTCGGCCTGAATGTCTTTGCGCTTCTCATTACAGTCATTCAGCGTCCACGCGATATTCTTCGCCTCTTCCGGATCACTGGTCAGCAACAACCGCGCGCCCAGATCAGCCTGATGCACACGCGAACCCGCATTGATACGCGGCCCCAACACAAACCCGGCATGATAAACTTTCGGATCATCGGTAAGCTTGGCAACCTTGCAGAGCGCATCTATCCCGATATTTTCACGCTTGGCCATTTGAACAAAACCCGCGCGCACGAACAGGCGGTTAGGCCCTGTCAGCGGCACCATGTCGCAAACCGTGCCAAGCGCCACCAGATCCAGCCAGCTTTTCAGCGGCGCTTCTGTCTTATCTTTAAAGAAACCAAGTTCACGCAATTTCGTATTGATCGCTACACAGGTCAGAAAACTGACACCACACGCCGCCAGCATGGTCAAACCCGATGTATCATCCTTACGCTTGGGATTGATCAGGTGCTTGGCCACGGGCAGATGATCTTCGGCTTCATGGTGGTCAAGAATAACCATCTCAAGCCCCGTCGCCACAGCCTGCTCCACCACATCATGCGCCGTGGTACCGCAGTCAGCCAGAATGCAGATATCGGCACCCTCCGCTCGTAACTTGGTCAGCGCCATAATATTGGGGCCATACCCCTCTTTCAGACGGTCAGGAATATAAAACCGCGCATCGACGCCGCAATGACGCAGGAAGCGTACAAGGATAGCTGTCGATGTCGCACCATCAACATCAAAATCACCAAATACGGCAATCTTCTTGCCAGCCATGATCGCATGAGCCAAATCATCAGCCAGTGCTGTCATGCCCTGCAGTTTAAATGGGTCAGGAAAATCGCGTGAAAGCTTTGGCTCCAGAAAACTCTCGATACCCTCAAGCGGAATTTTACGGCCCTGAATTAACCGCGCCACGATCTCAGGCAGGTTATGCTGACGGACAATCTGTTCGACAGCATCCAGCGCCACCGTAGGAACAACCCACCGCGCCTGCATCAACGAGCTTTCAACCTTCAGCACTTTGCTGGTCATCAGGAATGTTCTTTCACAAAATCATGCAGGGCATCCGCCAGCACGTCATAATCACTTAAGCTGTTATACAGATGACAGGTAACCCGCACCAGATAATCATCCCCAAACTGGGAGAATATTGCCCCAAACCCGTATTTGCCGACCATGTAATCGTAACCACGGTGGAGTGGCGATTTTTCCATTTCCTCGTCTGAGAAATTCAAACGCCCGAGCGGCAAGGTAAACATAGAACCCACCATGCTTTCAGGAACGGGCAGCTTTACACCTAAACGATCTGCCACCTTCTTACGGGCTACCATCGCCAGTTGATGATTACGCTCATAAATACCCAACCAGCCTTGCGGATGTATGGCTTCAACGGCGGCCAATGTTTGGGCAACCATAATGCGCGGTGATACGTCAATCACACCCTGCCATGAGAAACGTTCGACAAACGGCAATTCTGAACGCGCAAAGCCCGAACCAATCGCCGGAATAATCCGCGCCTGTCTGTCCGGTCTCACATAAAGAAACCCGGAAGACAACGGCGCACATAGCCACTTGTGATTATTGCCGCCGTAATAAGCCGCCCCCAACAATTCAAGGTCAATATCCACCTGCCCCGGTGCATGGGCACCATCGACAAATACATCGACACCCTTTGCCTCCAAGGCAACGACAATATCTCTTACGTGAAAGGTAAAAGCCGTCGTACTGGTAATATGATCAATGATCGCAAGCTTCGTATCGCCACTAACGCCACCCAGAACAATCTTTGTAACTTCGGCAGGATCAGTGATACGGTACGGAATATTCACACGAACGATTTTGAACCCTTGGCGCGCCGAAAGCTCCTCCAGTAGCGCCGGATAGTTCACATACATATGATTGGTGACAAGAATCTCATCACCCTTACCCAGATTCAGGGATTTCAAAACGGTATTCAGGGAATCTGTGATGTTGGTGGTAAACACCAGATTGTCTTCATCAGACCCTAAAAAGCGACAAAGCGCACGACGGCTGACATCAACACGTTCATACCCACCCTCACGTGTGAACTGTTCACGATCAGCATTGATCGCACGGGAAAGTGCTTCATGTGCCGTAAGCACAGATGTTGGAGACGCACCAAGGGAGCCGTGATTGAAATTATAACGGCGTGAGAAACCCCACTGATCAGCCCATGACGTTTCCAGATCCATCGCGAATTAAAAACCCGCTTTGCGCATGAAATCATGCTGCGTTTCAATCCGGCGGATCGTACCTGATTTAGAACGCATAACGATGGAATGGGTCACGGCACCGCCAGCGAAGCGACGCACACCTTTCAGCATGGCACCATCCGTCACACCCGTAGCCGCGAACATGACGTTATCGGGCTTGGCCAGTTCGTTAGTCGTGTAAATCTTGGCAAGGTCCTTGATACCACAACGATCCGCCCGTGATTTTTCGTCATCATTACGGAACACCAGACGACCCAGCATGCTGCCGCCCGTGCATTGCAACGCCGCTGCCGCCAGCACACCTTCAGGCGCACCACCTGTGCCGACATACATATCAATACCTGTCAGCGGATCAGCCGTTGCCATCACAGCGCTAACATCACCATCCTGGATCAGCATAATGCGGGCGCCCGTTTCACGAACAGAACGAATAATGGCTTCATGACGCGGCCGATCAAGAATACAAATCAACAAATCCTCTACGCGGGCATCTTTCTCTTTCGCGAGTTTGCGCACAATCTCGTCAATCGGCGCATCCAGATCAAGAATGTTGGCAGGGATACTTGGTCCTACTGCAATTTTTTCCATGTATGTGTCAGGTGCGTTCAGGAACCCGCCCTTATCCGTCATCGCCAGCACGGCCATCGCATTCGGGCCACCATTCGCGGTAATCGCTGTCCCCTCAAGAGGATCAAGGGCGATATCAATTGCTGGGCCGCCCGCACCAACACGCTCACCGATGTAAAGCATCGGCGCTTCGTCGCGCTCGCCCTCACCGATTACCACCGTGCCATCAATCTGCAGGGTATTGAACGCCGTACGCATGGCATCGACGGCTGCTTTGTCAGCCGCCTTCTCATCGCCACGCCCCACCAGACGCGACGCCGCCAGTGCGGCAGATTCAGTAACACGCACGGCTTCGAGAGCAACGTTACGATCCATGGAAAAACCTTCCTGCGGGGATTTTTTAAGCGCTGAGACGGACATGATGACCTCCAATGTCTTATATAGAAAATGTAGGAATTCTGCGGGTTTTTAACAATTCCGCTACATCAGTCATCCCCCGGAAACATCTGAAATTTGACAGTTTTAGAGCGAATAATTATTCATAAGACAAATTCAGGGAGAAAATATAATGGATATGCTCGTAAAGGCGCTCTTCGGACGCGCCGCAGAAGATCTGAAATACTATCAGGAAAATGGCTATCCGCACGCCGTGTGGATCGAAAACGAAGACGCCATGCATGTCGCGCTGCAGACAGCCACAGGCCGCCATAAACTACTCAATCATATTGACCTGTATTTCTCACCGCCCTATCCGGAATTCCAGTGCGCCGGATACATGGCCCTGAACAATGAGCAAGCAGCCGCAGATATAGAGCGTGAAATTGTAGAGGCTGGCATGAAATGCTTCCGTGCAAAAGACGGCAATCTCATGCGCTATCAGATATGCTAATGGCTATCGCATACTGAAACCACGAGACATATCACGTGTAATTTCCATGACAGAACGTTGGGAAGCAACCTCTGGCTCCTGAGGACGCTTTTTCGTAGCAGCTTCGGTAGCGGCAGCCGCTTCGGCAAATGCATTACGTGCCATCGGCTGAATGGCAGCCATCGCAAATCTGACACGGTCTTCCATATCCCGCTTGCTGCTCTGGCCTGTTTCATCGAGTGCCGAAGCATCTTTGCCTGCACATTCCAGATGATGATGGATTTTCTTGACGATATCCTCGATGGATTTCTTATCCTTCGGCACATTCATGGCATCCAGATCTTCAAAATCCTTGCGTGCAGAACGCAGATGCATACGCACCACAGCAGCATTAAAGCGGTCTTCCATTTCAGCCATTGTACTTTGTCCTGTCTTATCGAGCGCCGAAGCATCGGCACCCGCCTCAACCAGATGTTCCTGAATAGCAGCCACAACATCATCAATCACATCAGCTGTCATATATTCTGTTGAATTCTCCAATTTCTCAAGGCGTTTACGTGCGCCAACAAGGTGCGCCCGCACGCAGGCCTGATCAATACGCGCTTCCATTTGCTGCGCGGTGCTATTGCCATACTCATCAAGCACTGCAGCACTAGCCCCTGCATATTTAAGATGCAGACGGATGCCACCAACAATTTCAGCAATCAGCGCCTTATCATAAAATGTGTTCATGGTTTCAAAATTAACGATGGCCTGACGGGCTGATCGAATATGCTGATTGGCAGCAGCCTGTCTCAGACGGCGCTCCATTTCCGCAGTCGTCTTTTTACCGGTTTCATCCAACGCACCCGGTGTGAAGCCTGCCTTGGCAAGATCAATACGAATTTTCGTTACAGTCTCACGGATATCCTTCGCACTCCTGCTGTAACGCAGATTGTCTTCAAGGTCGTGAAATGCTTTGCGTGCCGCGTCGAGGAATGCATCCTGCTGCGGTGTGGTAGTTTGGGTTTGCGCCATATCCCTAACCCTTACGTTTTAATTTCCAGAATAATTGGGTATATGCCCGAATAAACGCGTTTGCACGAAAATTCGTAACCATCTGATTTGTATAGATAATTATGGAAGCCAATCAGCCGTTTGGGCCTAGTTTACAACACTGCCAAACACGGTTTTCAGGATATCCGTCGTACGCTTGGCCGGATTGGCACGAATGGCAGCCTCTTCCTGCGCGACGTAATAGAAAATCCCGTCGATAGCCTTGTTCGCCACATAGTCATTCATGTTTGTTTTCAGTGAGCTCGTGAGCGGCATCTTGGCATACTGCGCTGTGACCGCGTCATACGCCTTCACGGCACCCGCTTCATTCAAAGATTGCTGAATGATCGGTTGAATTTCTTTAGCGAGATCAGCACCCATCGTCTTGCGCAGATATTGCGTGGCGGAGTCTTGTGGACCTGTGAGGATAGCTTGCGCATCCGTCACCGTCATTTTCTGAATGGCGTTGACAAACAATGCCCCTGCCTTTGGTGCTGCCAATTCCGCGGCGCGATTCATACGTGCCTCAAGATCACTGGTCAGGCCGCCCATGCCGAATTTCTTCAGCGCAGTATCAGCCTTGGCAATCGGTGCCGGCAGAGGAATTTTCACTTTCGGGTCGAGGCTGAAGCCACCCTCTTTACCCAGTTGCTTCACAACGGTTTGCGTGCCGACCTTCAAAGCGTCTTTCAAACCTGCACTCACTTGCGTATCAGAAAGCGCAGATGAAACGGCAGATGTGGTCTTGGTTTTCGTTGTGGTGGTCGTCGTGGCTGTTGTCTGTGATTTTGCCAGCGCATCGACGGCTTGCTTGCCCGCATCGGAATTCAGAACCTGATTGGCCGTATCCCACCAGCTTTTCTGCGCATATGCCATAGATGGCAGCGCCAGAACAGAAAGCGCGGCAGCAGACAAGAGGAACTTCTTCATTATAATCTCCTAAGCTTGTTCAATACGCATGACACACGGCTTGCCCTTGGTCACGGTGAGTTTGCCGATCTTTTCGACAGCTTTACGAATATCAGACTGGTTCACCAGATGCGTGGTCATGACAATCGACACAGGCTTGCCCGGGTCACGGCCACGTTGCAGAACGGCTTCAACCGAAACCTTATGATCACGTAGGATTGCCGCAATCTGTGCCAGCACGCCCGGCTGATCACGCACAATCATATGCATATAGAAATGTGCATTCAGAACATCTGCTGACGCGAAAGCACCTGTCTTGAGCGCCTTGGCAGGAATACCAAACACCGGCAATTGATTGCCACGTGCAATATCAATCAGGTCAGCAACCACTGCCGATGCTGTTGGGCCCTCGCCTGCACCACGACCAACCAGCCAGCCTGTGCCGACAAAATCACCCTGAACGTGTACGGCATTCAGAACGCCATTCACTGAACCAAGGGCGCTTTGTTCCTGCACCAGACAAGGCTCAACGCTCTGAATGATCTTTTTGCCTTCACGGCGGCAGAGGCCCAACAGTTTGATCTTATAGCCAAGCTCGGTCGCATGCTGGATATCAGCGGCTGTAATATTACGAATACCGCGGGTCTCCACCTTCTTGATATCCGGCTTAATGCCAAACGCTAACGCGGTCAGGATTGAAAGCTTGTGCGCCGTATCAATACCATCAACATCAAAAGACGGATCGGCCTCGGCATAGCCCTTGGCTTGCGCTTCTTTCAGAACGTCTTTGAAGTCGCGCCCGGTTTCACGCATCTCGGTCAGAATGTAATTGCAGGTTCCGTTAAGAATACCGCGCACCGACTGCACATCATTGGCAGCAAAGCCTTCACGCAACGCCTTGATCGCCGGAATACCCCCGGCAACCGAACCCTCGAAACACAGGCTTACACCTTGTTTCTCAGCGAGCGCTGCCAGTTCATGACCATGATGCGCCAGCAAAGCCTTGTTCGCTGTTACGACATGCTTGCCCGCAGAAAGCGCCGCAACAACAAGTTCATAGGCAATACCTGACGAACCGCCAATCAATTCAACGATGACATCAATCTCGGGATTATTCACCAGCTCCAGCGGATCATTCAGCCATTCATAAGCTGACAATTTAACGCCGCGTGTTTTCTTCTTGCTGCGTGCGGACACGGCAACAATTTTGAATTTGCGACCCGAACGTTGTTCGAGATCACGGGCATGTTTCTGAATGATTTTAACAACGCCGGTCCCGACATTACCGAGGCCCGCGATACCAATACGCATTTCTTTTGCCATTCAAATACTTTCTAGTATTGAGGATATGAAGAACCTGTGAGGATTTCTACGCGACGCGCAGCCGCTTCCGTATCACCGCTAGGCACAGCCACAGGCGGCACACGATCACCATGTGCGGTCACCTGAATAGATTCCGGCGGAACACCATCACGCACCAGCTGGCGCATAACGTTCATGGCACGATCCATGGAAACTTTCAGATTGATCATACGACGCTGCACTTCGTCTTTGGCTTCCGCACGTGTGCTGGCATGCCCTTCGACTTTTACAACACTGCAACCTGTTGTGCGGCATTGATTGGCAACACTGGCCGTAACTTGCTTACCCGCATTATTTACGCCAACAGCACCATGGGAAAAGTAAATGCGCGGAACACCGTCTATGGCCCCCGCCTGGCTTTGATCAAGAGGGCCCGGTGTCAAAGGTGTCGGACCCCCCGGCGGGATCATAGGCGGAATTTCGCCGCGCATGTCTGTTGGCACACCGTAAGTTGACGCGCCATCCAGCGGGAACACCATTACGTTGCTATCGCCGCCAAAGGCCTTACCGTTACCACGTGGCAATTGCGGCACAGGCGCCACAGCTACATCAGCAGCACCATTGTAGGGCGCTGACATATCGTTATCATCCAGAGAAAACACCTCAACGCTGCTATCAGCTGTTGAACGGAGGGCATCCGTATATGTGCGCGTAATCTGTTCATCAGACATTCCCGGCTGCGTGGAAAGGCCATCCGCAGTAGCTGAGGCTGATGAGGACATATTGGATTCCACAGCAACTTTGTTGCTGTCAGTTGTCTGGCAGGCAGTCAGGCTGGTGGAAACCAAGGCAATACCGATAAGGCGGATAAACGGGCGCAAAGATCTGAACTCCGGTAAAATATTGTCAGAAGTCGCCATGGTGGCCCATTCAGCCGCCAGATTCAAGGCCTTAAGGGAATTGTACTTAACCTCGTCCTCAGGCATAGTTTCAGGCATGACCAAGCCCGAAAAAGACCCTCCTGCATCACCCGTCCCCGCTGTTCCGGATTTCGTCCAGATCGGCCATATCATGATGGAAGCCAGCCAGCGCGCACAGCCGCTTTTGCAGGAATTCCTTGAGAAATTCGACCCCGGTAAGGCTGCGCTGACCCCGGACCCGATGAATATGCAGGAAACCTACGCAAAATTTATGGGAAATCTGATTTCAGACCCCCAGAAACTGGTCGATATGCAGATGCAGTTCTGGAGCGATTGGACCAACCTTTGGGGCGAAAGCACCAAGAAATTTCTAGGGCAGGATGGCAAAACCCTGTTTGAACCTGAAAAGGGCGACAAGCGATTCAAATCCCCCCTTTGGGACCAAAGCGCCTATTTCGATTTTATCAAACAATCCTATCTGCTGACCAGCCGTTGGCTCGAAAGTGCTGTGCGCGATACCGAGGGTCTTGATGAAGCGACACGTCAGAAACTCGATTTTTACACGCGCCAATATATCAATGCCATCGCACCCACCAACTTCGTGCTGACCAATCCGGAAGTTCTGGAAGAAACCGTCAGAACGCGCGGCGATAATCTGGTGAAGGGTCTCCAGAACCTGCTCGAGGATTTGGAACGCGGTCATGGCGAACTGAATATCAGCACCACAGATTACAATGCGTTTAAACTGGGCGAGAACATCGCCACCACCCCGGGCAAAGTCGTTTATCAAAACGACCTTATGCAGCTTATTCAATACGAACCAACCACGCCGAAGGTGTTCAAGCGCCCGCTGCTGGTTGTGCCGCCATGGATCAATAAATATTACATCCTCGACCTCAAGCCGGAAAATTCATATGTCAGATGGCTGGTATCCCAGGGCCACACCGTCTTCATCGTGTCGTGGGTAAACCCTGACCGCAAACTGGCGCAGAAAAAATTCGAAGATTATATGCAAGAGGGTATTCTGATGGCCCTCGACCAGATGGAAATGATTACGGGCGAACGTGATGCCAACGTCATTGGCTATTGCCTTGGCGGCACCTTGCTGGCCGTTACATTGGCATGGCTGCAGGCGAATGACCGCGCCGACCGTGTCGCCTCTGCCACATTCCTGACCACTCTGGTTGATTTCGAAAATGCCGGAGAAATGAAACTGTTTATCGATGATGAACAGCTGAAAATGATGGAACAGGACATGGAGGACAAAGGCTTCCTCTCTGCTGACTCCCTGAAAAAGACATTCTCGCTGTTACGCGCCAATGACATGATTTGGTCGTTCGTCGTGAATAACTACCTGATGGGTCGTGAACCCTTCCCGTTCGATCTGCTCTACTGGAACGACGATTCAACGAATATGCCCGCCGCCATGCACAGCTTCTATCTGCGCATGTTCTACCGCGATAACGCCCTGATCACCCCTTGCTCTATCGCTATGAAGGGCACGCCGATTGACATCACGAAGGTGGAGACACCGTGCTATTTCCTCTCCACCCGCGAAGATCACATCGCACCATGGAAAGCCACATACGCCACCACACAAATGGTCAAAGGCCCTCATACATTCGTGCTGGCCGCATCCGGTCACGTCGCGGGCGTTGTAAACCCGCCAGAGAAACAAAAATACTGCTACTGGACCGCTGATGAAACACCTGATGACAGCGAAGAATGGCTGAAATCAGCAGCACAAACAGACGGATCATGGTGGCCGCATCATGAAAACTGGATCAAGGAATTCGGTAATGGTGAAGCCCCTGCCCGCAAGATCGAAACCTTCATCGAACCTGCACCCGGCAGTTACGTGAAGATGAAAGCGCCCAGCGATAACTAGGAAAAAGACCGCTTTTCTAGTTCATACCAGTATACGCATTTATCATACACATTCCTCAATTCCTCTCTGGAAGAAAAAAATCTTACTGGAATGCAGTAGGCCGACAAGCTAGATAGGAATATGCAAAGATCTCCGTTCTGAATAATTACCTTCTCGACCCCGCTCCACTTAGTTGTTGTTTCTGAGTACTCAGAGCGAGAAAGCACACCATCTCTTGATATAACAAGCTCTGAAGGTGACAAAATTTGCTTATTATCACCCGTCATTAATATGGAACGCGCAAATTTTTGACACCTTGAATATTGGCCACTGTTGTACAGACAGACTAACAGAGTAAAAAAGCATAGAAAAATAAACAGCGGCAAAAGCATCCTATTCGGTGCCGAGGAAAAATAGTCATGGAAAGATGAAATATCCTCCTTATAAAAATCGAAAATCAGACACACAATAAAAACAGCCAGCAGAATTGGAAGAATTCTGACGCATTGCTTTGCAGACTCAATACTATTTATAACCCCTTTAGTGCCACAAGCCGTATCAGCAGAAAATTTTGCGTAATCTTCTATAGTAAGTTGAAATGTAATTGCGATGGAATCATCATTCATCTCATCCCCCTAAATATAAATTTACTCCATCATCAGCAGGAAACGTTTGCCAGCCTCTATATTGCCGGGTGGCGTGCCATGATTAAGCGGATAGTCTGAATCCAGCCCCTTCATGATACCGAATTCATCTGGGGCGATTTGTTCAAAATTCTTCAGATCATATTCAGGGTAACTGAACGGATTGATCTTGGCCAATGATGGTGGCTTGACCGAAACGATTGTGCCCACTTTAGCTTTGAGCGATTGCAGGCCCCTATATTTCTTTTTATCAGCATGCATCATTACGTAATTTTCAGCTTGCGGATGCAGGATGTGTAATTCCATGACCACTGATTTTTTACCCGTAGCCCGCGCAAATTCCTCCACACGGTTTGTAATATAATCAGCGAACTCCTTGCAAAGGGCCGCATCGTTAAAGACAACCCGCAAATCTTTACGTAAGGACTTTGGCGCCTTCAGCTTACCCTTGCCGATTTCGAATTGGTGATGGAGCACATGCCAGAAAAGCTCAAGCCTTTGCGAGCGCTCAGCCAATGCCTCAAGGTCAAGATGATCGAGAGCCTTTCGCAAATTCTTGGGTATGTGAGGACGCCACGTCGCAAGATTAACCTCACGGCGCTTTAGCGCTTTGGTTGGTTTAATGTAATCACCGTCCGCGCCCCGGACAAACTGAGGCTTGATATGCCGTAACTCAGTTATATCCGGACCTGAAGTCATTAGCGCCCTTCAACTTTCAGAAGGTCTGTATGCTTCTTCATATAACGAAGCGTCAGGCAGAACGTTAGGATAAAAGCGAAAGTAACAGGCCAGATATAATCTTCGCCCAGCCACTCATTGAGCGTTTCACCTTCAAACACAAGATCTGTAACCATTTCTGTAACAAGGAATGCCGTCGCCATTCCCAGTAATCCCTGGTATTCACGCTTCAGAACTGTTTTCCATGAGAACTTGATCTCGTGCGGACGCCACAGCCTGAAATTCGGAATAATCACCGGTGTCTTTGCACGCCATTGATCATATGTGTCACCGAATTTTTCATGCAAATACTTTTCCTCGGCGAGGATAATGCGTTCCATATAGATGAAGAAGAACATGGAAACGATAACCGCCAGCCACCAGACCTTGATCGAAAGCACAACGCCCAGAATAGTGATGAAGTTACCGAGGTAAAGCGGATTGCGTACAATCGAGTATATGCCTGTTGTATTCAAAACATCAGCGCGTTGCCCCTGCGTATTACGGCCCGATGTGCCCGCAGGAACAAAACCAACGGTAACCCAACGGATCGCCAGACCTGACAGAGACAGGATAAAACAGAACAGAACCCATACATCTTCCCAGGCATCGCCCACCATCGCCTCCAGCTTCACACTCTCACTGAATGCCAGCAGCAGCGGCGCAATAAACAGCAGCGGGATATAGCTGCGCAGACGGAAAAGCGTATGACCGTGCTTAACCATGGTGTCGTGAAGGCTCATTCAGAAATACTCCGTTTTGTGAAAACTGGGCTTAATATAGCGCCCTCTACAAAAGAAAACAGCACCTATGAAGGTGCCGTTTCCCCTTACTGGAGCAAGGAATACTTAGAACTTAGGAGACGGAGCCGCAGGCTTCGGAGCCTTCACTTCGTCTTCTTTTTTGACAATCGTTTCTGTAGATGCTTGTGGTTTTGTCATGTCGTTCACTCCTCTATTTAGTTTCGACAGGATTAGCGTATGAACGTATCGAAACGTCGTAAAGCGAAAATTGCCCCCTAAGGCTATCTAATTTCTTGCCATATAATTCGGTTATTCAAACAAGGGTTTGAAAATAAAGAATACCCATTTTCGCAACTATCTCTGCCTGTGGATAACTCGCGTTGCGTTAACCAAAGTAAAGAAAAACGCCCCGGAAAACTCCGAGGCGTTTCTTTTATTATTTGGGAGGAGGAAATTCCC
>Ga0247823_10001636_pt1 | contig 18577 bp, 22 predicted proteins | sample 13C_PalmiticAcid_2_FD_192426 | JGI IMG/M metagenome (GOLD analysis project Ga0247823, IMG submission 192426) | Soil microbial communities from agricultural site in Penn Yan, New York, United States - 13C_PalmiticAcid_Day30 | ecosystem: Environmental > Terrestrial > Soil > Agricultural land... | reverse complement strand
ACCTAAAAGCTTACACGGGCCGCGACATCCGCGTGGCGGCCCGTGTAAGCTTTTAGGTTGCCCCCGGCGGGCGCTGTCGCCTCATAGGGGCGGCAGCGCCCAATCGATTGCCCCTCTCCCCTTCGCCTCCAGAAATGCGTTCGCCTTCGAGAAATGGCGGCAGCCGAAGAACCCGCCATGCGCCGACAGCGGCGAGGGGTGGACGGACTTGAGCACGAGGTGCCGCGGATCGACCGACGGCGCCTTCTTCTGGGCGTGACTGCCCCACAGCATGAACACCACCGGATCGGGCAGCGCGTTGACATGCGCGACGACCGCGTCGGTGAACTTCTCCCACCCGCGCCCCTGATGCGAGGCGGCGCGGCCCATCTCGACCGTCAGGCAATTGTTGAGCAACAGTACCCCCTGCTTTGCCCAATGCTCCAGAAAACCGTGGCGCGGCGGTTCGATACCGAGGTCGCTGCGCAGTTCCTTGTAGATGTTGACGAGGCTGGGCGGCACGCGGACGCCGGGCTGGACCGAAAAGCACAGGCCGTGCGCCTGCCCCTCGCCATGATAGGGATCCTGACCGAGGATGACGACGCGCACGTACTGCGGCGGGGTGAGGTCGAGCGCGCGGAACCAGTCGCCGCCTTTGGGAAAGATGCGCTTCCCCGCCGCCTTCTCGTCGAGCAGGAACTGGCGCAGCGCAGCCATGTACGGCGCGTCGAATTCCTGGCTGAGCGGTTCGAGCCAGTCGGGATGCAGCTTCACGGCCATGCGGTTTCCTTCCGGGCGCGACTGTGCGAACCAGCGCCGAACTGTCAACGAGGGAGAGCTGAAATGCCCGTCACCGGAAGCTGCCATTGCGGCAAAATCAGCTACACGCTCGAAGGCGATGCGCCGGACAGCGCGGTGTCGTGCAACTGCTCGATCTGCCGCCGCAAGGGATCGCTGCTCCACTTCGCGCCGGTCGACCAGTTCACGCTGCACACCGATCCGGCGGCGATGACGACCTATCAGTTCAACAAGCACAATATCCGGCACAAATTCTGCGCGACCTGCGGCTGTTCGCCCTTTGCCGGCGGGACCGGACCGGACGGCAAGGAGATGGTCGCGATCAACCTGCGCTGCGCCGACGATATCGATCTCGACGCGCTGACCATCCACAAGTTCGACGGAGCCAGTCTCTAAGCCATGCATATGTCCCACGACGCTTCGGCCCCGGCCGCGGCGGAAATCGGTTTCGACCAGTTCCTCGCCGTCGACATCCGTGTCGGCACCATCGTCGCCGCCGAGCCGTTCCCGGAAGCGCGCAAGCCGGCCTACAAGCTGACCATCGACTTCGGCCCGGCAATCGGGATCAAGCGGTCGTCGGCCCAGATCACCGAGCATTACGCGCTCGACGACCTGCCCGGACGGCAGGTCGCGGCGGTGGTCAACTTCCCCCCGCGCCAGATCGGGCCGATGATGTCCGAGGTGCTGACGCTGGGCTTCCCCGATGCCGATGGGAAGGTCGTGCTGTTCCACCCGAGCGTCGCAGTGCCCGATGGCGGGCGGCTGTTCTGACCGCACGGGTTGACGAAGTTGACATAAAAACGGGGTTCCGGGGCGGAAGCGCCGGGTTCGCCTCCACCAGGCGCCCGGTTCGCACCCGGTTCGCGCCCGCGAAGCGCCGGCCACGCGACACCGGCGCGCCATGCCCGCGACCGCGAAGCGACAAGCGCGCGTCGTCCATGCGCCGCGCACGCGACGTGTTGGCGGGCCGAAGCCGAAGGATGGGGAGTCCCGGTCGATCATGGGACCGACCAGCTATCACGGCGCGGGGGCGGTAGGAAAACTCCACATCGGCATTGCTCAGGCAAAGATCAGGCTTTGCTCATGACGTTCATCCGCGCCGGTGCGACCGCTGCGGCCGCAACGACATGGAGCAAGGCGGATGACGGCGACGACACAGGCAAGCGGACCTAATCGGTGGCGGATCGGGCGGTGGAGCGCGGCGGCGGCATTGCTGTGCGTTCCGGCGATCGCGATGCGCTTTCCCGGCAGCGGCTTCGACTGGAGCGGCAGCGACTTCGTGGTGATGGGCACGCTGTTCGTCGCGATCCTCGGCGCCTATGAATTCCTCGCCAGCCGTGCGCCGGGCTTCGCCTATCGGGCCGCGTCGGTGCTGACCACGCTCGGCCTGTTCCTGCTGATCTGGATGAACATGGCGGTCGGCGTGATCGGCACCGAGCGGAATCACGCCAACGCGATGTTCGTCGCCGTGATCGCCATCGTCGCAGGCGGCGGCATGATCGCGCGGTTCAGGCCCGCCGGGATGCGGCTGACGCTCTATGCGGCGGCGGCGGCGCAGCTGGCGATCGGGGCGATCGCAGTGGCGGGCGATCTGGGCGCCGGGGATCCGAGCTGGCCGCGCGACGTGATCTTCCTGACCGGCTTCTACACCGGGCTATGGGCGGTGGCGGGGACGTTGTTCGGCCTGTCGGGCGAACGGCGATGACCGGGGAGCGCAAATTGACCGAACCGCTCACGGAAGAGGATCGGGCGCGGCTGTTCAACCGGATCCACCGATCGCCGCGGATCCCCGACCGCTATGCCGTGTCTGCACAGGAACGGGGTCTGCCCATCCTGTCCGTCATCCCCGCGAAGGCGGGGTTCCATTGACGGTGCCCCGGCGGCTCGATCCTCAACAATAGCCGGAATGGATCCCCGCCTTCGCGGGGATGACGGTCGAAAGAATGAGCGAAGGTGCGGCGCCCCGCTATGCCGGACAGCGCGCGGTCAGCAGATAGTTGAGGCTGGTGTCGTCGGACAGATGGAAGCCGGCGACGGGCGAGAAGCTCAGGCCGCGCAGGTCGGCGACCTCCATCCCCGCATCGGCGAGCAGGCCGGTCAGCTCGTCGGGCGTGATGAACTTGTCATGGTCGTGCGTGCCGCGCGGGATCATGCCGAGGCCTTCCCCCACCGTAATCATCGCGAGCCGCGACAGCGGCGTGCGGTTGGGGGTGGAGAGGATCATCAGGCCACCCGGCGCCAGCGCCGCGGCGAGCCCGGCGACGAAGGCGGCGGGATCGGTGACATGCTCGATCACCTCCATCGAGGTGACAAGGTCGAAGGTCCGGCCCTTCACCTGCGTCTCGAACTCGCCCGCGCGATAGTCGATCGTCAGGCCGGAAGCCTGCGCATGGGCGCGCGCCGCGCCGATATTCTCGGGCGCGGCATCGACTCCGGTGACTTCGGCACCCAGCCGGGCGAGCGGCTCGCACAACAGCCCCGCGCCGCAGCCGACGTCGAGCGCGGTCTTGCCGCCAAGCGGGGCGAAGCTGTGCGGATCGCCGTCCCAATGGGCATCGACCGCCTCGCGAATATAGCGCAGCCGCGGCGGGTTGAGGCGGTGGAGCATCGCCGAGGAGCCCTTGGGGTTCCACCAGTCCGCCGCGAGCCTGCCGAAATGCTCAGCTTCACGCGGGTCAATGGTTGCTTTGCTTGTCATCGCCATCCCCCCCTCCTATCAGCGCGCCCACACCTTCCCAACCCGGGATTCAAGGGGGCGAGACAAAATGGCACGCATCGTGATGAAGTTCGGTGGCACGTCGATGGCGGGCATCGAGCGGATTCGCAACGTCGCCAACCGCGTCAAGACCGAGTGGGAAGCAGGCAATCAGGTCGCGGTCGTCGTCTCGGCGATGGCGGGCGAGACCGACCGGCTCGTCGGCTTCTGCAAGGAAGCCTCGCCGCTGTACGACCTGCGCGAATATGACACGGTGGTCTCCGCCGGCGAGCAGGTGACGAGCGGGCTGCTCGCCATTGCGCTGCAGGCGATCGGCGTACCGGCGCGCTCGTGGCTCGGCTGGCAGCTGCCGATCCACACCAGCAGCGCGCATACCAGCGCGCGCATCGGCACGATCGACACGGTCGAGCTCAACGCGAGCCTGGCCGACGGCAATGTCGCGGTGATCCCGGGCTTTCAGGGGCTGGCCGAGGATAATCGCGTGACCACCTTGGGCCGTGGCGGATCCGATACCAGCGCGGTGGCGGTGGCGGCGGCGATGAAGGCCGACCGTTGCGACATCTACACCGATGTCGACGGGGTCTACACCACCGACCCGCGCATCGTCCCCCGGGCGCGCAAGCTGACCAAGGTGACGTACGAAGAGATGCTGGAACTGGCGAGCGTCGGGGCCAAGGTGCTCCAGACCCGCTCGGTCGGACTGGCGATGAAGGAAGGCGTGCGCGTGCGCGTGCTTTCCTCGTTCGAGGATAATCGCGACGATGACGGCCATCGCGGCACGCTGATCGTCGGCGAAGAGGAGGTAGACGACGTGGAACGCCAGCTGATCACCGGCATCGCGCACGACAAGAACGAAGCGAAGGTGACGCTCACCAACGTCCCCGACCGTCCGGGCGCGGTGGGCCATATCTTCACCCCGCTGGCCGAGGCCGGGATCAACGTCGACATGATCGTGCAGAACGTGGCGCACGCCACCGGCTCGACCGACGTGACCTTCACCGTCCCGCGCGCCGAACTCGCCCGCGCGCTCGACGTGCTCGAGAAGAACAAGGCGCCGATCGGCTATGACTCGCTGATCCACGACACCAAGGTCGCCAAGATCAGTGTCGTGGGCGTGGGCATGCGCAGCCATGCCGGCGTCGCGGCGACGATGTTCGAAACGCTGGGCGAGCGCCGCATCAACATCCTCGCCATCACCACCAGCGAGATCAAGGTCAGCGTGCTGATCCACGAGGACGAGACCGAACTGGCCGTCCGCGTGCTGCACACCGCCTATGGGCTGGACGCGCCGGAAGAAGAGGCGGCGTAAGGCTAGTCGCGTCGGCGCAGGCGATCGATCGCCGCGCCGACCGCCAGCCCGCATAGCGCCGCAATCAGAAACGCGCCGCCGAACAGTTGAGCGTCGGTCGGGCAGGTCGTGCCCGGTGTGCAATGGCCAAGCGCGGCAAGTCCAAGCGCCCCGAAGCCGAGCGGGGCACCCACCAGCAGCGCGGTGGCGCATCCCCATTTCAGCCCCGCTCCGCCCGCGGGCTTGTCGCCATCCCCCATTCGCTTGCCCCCAGCCGAGAAGCAGCGAGGCTATCGCGGGGTGAGCGTCGTCGCCACGCCGAAATGATCCGACGGATATTCGCCGTCGACCGCGGCATCGCCGATGCGGCGCGCATCGATCACGTCGAACGCGCGCGGATCGGCGAAGATATGGTCGATCACGCGCGGCTGGTGCCCGCGTGAGACGACCAAAGTGGTGTCGGTCGAACCTGGCCTGAGCGCGGGATCGAGGCCGTGGACGGCGATCGCCGCTAGCGCGGCCTCGTCGAGCGGGGCGTTGAAGTCGCCCATCAGCACCAGCGGCACGCCGTCCTGCGGCAACCAGTCGAGCAGCCCGCGGATCTGGCGCGCGCGTACCGGGCCGGCATCGGGCTGCCAGGCGAGATGCGTGTTGACCATATCGACCGGTCGGCCATGCGCCTCGACCCGCAGGCGGATCGCGGTGCGATAGTCGTCGAGCGGCTCGAGCTTGATCGTCTCCACCGCCTGCACCGGCAGCCGCGTCAGGATCGCATTGCCGTAGCGGTTGGCCGCCCCCTCGGGCGAGGTCGACATGAAATGCGCGCTATAGCCGCCGAGCGCGGCGGCGATGGTCTCGGCCTGATTGGGCAGGTTCTTCTTCGAATCCTGCAGCACTTCCTGCAGCGCGATGACATCGGCATCGGCGGCGCGCAGCACGTCGGTCAGCAGCTTGAGGCGCAGCGGCCAGTTACCGGCGTCGTGCCAGATGTTGAAGGTAACCGCGCGCAGCGGCGTGCGCGGGGCCGCGGCGCGCGGGGCGCAGGCGGCGACGGGAAGCGCCGTGGCGGCGGCGAGCAGGGTGCGGCGAGTGACCATGCCGCTCTCGTAGAGCGCGAACGCCGCGCCGACAACGCTGTCCGCGACACGATCTGCCGCTTGCCTCCAACCCCCTCGCCCGGCTAGGCCCGCGCGATGAGCATTGGGGAAGAGCGGCTGCAGCGCCGCATGGCGCGCGGCGTCGAGTTTCTGGGCAGCAAGACCGCGATCCTGTGCGGCGCGATGTCATGGGTGAGCGAGCGCAACCTCGTCTCCGCCATCTCGAACGCGGGCGGCTTCGGCCTGATCGCGTGCGGCGCGATGACGCCCGAGCTGCTCGACGCAGAGATCGCCGGGACCAAGGCGCTCACCGACAAGCCGTTCGGCGTCAACCTCATCACCATGCACCCGCAGCTGTTCGAGTTGATCGACGTGTGCGCCAAGCACAATGTCACGCATATCGTGCTGGCGGGCGGACTGCCGCCCGCGGGCAGCCTCGATGCGATCAAGGGGAACGGCGCCAAGCTGATCTGCTTCGCCCCCGCGCTCAGCCTCGCCAAGAAGCTGATCCGCTCGGGCGTCGATGCGCTGGTGGTCGAGGGGATGGAAGCCGGCGGGCATATCGGCCCGGTCTCGACCAGCGTGCTCGCGCAGGAAATCCTGCCCGAAGTCGCCGAGCAGGTGCCGGTGTTCGTCGCCGGCGGGATCGGCCGGGGCGAGGCGATCGCCGGCTATCTCGACCAGGGCGCGGCGGGCGTCCAGCTCGGCACGCGCTTCGCCTGCGCGACCGAGAGCATCGCGCATCCCAATTTCAAGAAGGCGTTCTTCCGCGCGTCGGCGCGCGACGCCGTCGCCAGCGTTCAGATCGACCCGCGCCTGCCGGTGATCCCGGTGCGTGCGCTCAAGAACGCCTCGTCCGAGCTGTTCACCGCCAAGCAGCGCGAGGTCGCGCAGCTGCTCGACGAAAACAAGGTCGAGATGATGGAAGCGCAGCTTCAGATCGAACATTACTGGGCAGGCGCACTGCGCCGCGCGGTGATCGAGGGCGATGTCGACAACGGGTCGCTGATGGCGGGCCAGTCGGTCGGCATGGTGACCAAGGAAGAGCCGGTCGCCGACATCATCGCCCAGCTGATGGCCGAGGCCGCGCACGCGCTGGAGAAGCGCGCGGCCTGAGCTGGCCGGCTTCCTTGGTTAGCGCCGACGCCCGGTCAGCCAGCGCCAGCCTTCCTGCAGTCCCTGCCAGGACCAGACCAATGCGGAGGCGACGATGCCGATGCGCAGCGACAGGTCGAGGCTCTCCTGCAGCCTGCCGGCCTGCTCTGCCGCCATGCCGGTCGGTACCACCGTCACCCAGTGGCCGGCGCGGTAGAGCAGCACCGCGACGATGATCGCGCCCACCGTCGAGACAATCGCGAGCACCCCGCGCGTCCAGCGCCAGCGGGGCCTCAGCCAGCGGACAACATTATACGCCAGCCGCACCGCGAGCACCCCGAAGACCGGCCAGAATAGCTGTGCCCAGACCGGCGCGAGTTCGAGGCGGAAGCCGCCGGTGCCGGCCATCATCGGGATCGGCATCAGCCCGGCCCACCAGAGCAGGATCAGGACGCCCAGCGCGACCTCGACCGCCGACGCGAAATGTCCCGGCTCCCTGGCGACCTCGACCTCGGGCAGGTCGCTCGGCCTCCAGTCACGGAAATAGCGCTCGAAGCCGCCATAGCGCTCGACCAGCGCGAAGACGATCGTCGTGGTGCGACCACCGTCGTCCCGGCCCACCAGAGTGAATAGAGCAGATGCAGGACAATCTGCCCGGGATCGCCCGAATTCACCACGATCCGGACGACCGTCATCACGGCCACCCCCAGCAAGGTGATCGCGCCGAACAGCTTCAGCGAATAGAGGTAGAAGGGGTAGGATTCGGGCCCGATCAGCGACTGTTTGTCACGGTAGCGCGCCGCCACGACCAGCGGGTGGCCGAACTCGACCAGCAAGGCTTCCCACTCGCTCTTGTCGAGCGGCCGGTCGAGCGCCGCTTCGCGCACTTCGGCGCGTTCGAGCAGCACGTCGCGCAGTTCTGCGGCGATATCTTCAGCCTTTGCTGCGGGCAGGTTGCGCCGCACCGCGGCGACATAGCGGTCGAGCAGGTCCATCACATGTCCTTTCCGGTCAGGCGGAGGATCGATTCGGAAATCGCGTTCCATTCGGCGAGCAGCTGTGCGAGCACCGCACCACCCTCATCGCTCAGGCGGTAGAAGCGCTTGTTGCGCTTGCCCTCCTCACGCCATTCGCTGGTCAGCAGTCCCTGCGCCTCCAGCCGCCGCAACAGCGGGTAGAGCGCGCTTTCCTCGATCGGCAGCCCGGCATCCTCGAGCAGCTGGCGCAGCGTGTAGCCGTAGCGCTCCTCGCGCAGCGCCCCGAGCACGGCGACCACCAGCGATCCCCGGCGCAGCTCAACGCGCAGCTTTTCGAACAGGTCGTCTTCGATCGGCATATACCAGGCTTCATATCGTGTATGACATACACTGTATAATACACAGTATATGAGCATGCAAGTGCCTGGCGAGCATCGGCACAGTTAACGCGATATTTACCCTGGCATGGTGGGATGGCGGCATGTCGTACCGCGTCCTTGCTTCGCTCGCCGCGCTGACCGCCCTTGCCGGATGTGCGGGGCAGAAGCAGGCGATGGCGCCCGCGCCACGCCCGGTTCCCACCCCCATTCGTGTCGCCGCACCGACGCCGCCCGATGGCGCGGCAGCCGGCCTCACCATCCCGGCAAGACTGGCCGACGGGAGCTATGCGACGCCCAACCGCAACCTCTCCGCATCCGGGGCGATGTGGCACCTGCGCGCGGCGTTCAACGTCGCGGCGCTGAGCTGCCCGGATACGTCGCTCGTACCCGCCTACAACAGGCTGCTGTCCGCCCAGCGCCAGGCGCTGGCGGCGGCGCATCGCGCGCTGACCGCCGAACATGGCGGCATGGCGGCATTCGATCCGGCGATGACCCGGCTCTACAATTATTTCGCGCAACCGCCGGTGCTGGCGCGCTTCTGCGCGCAGGCAGGTCCGCTGCTGCGTCAGGCGGCCACACTGTCCAGCGGATCGCTGGACGGGTTCGCCCCCACGGCGCTGGCGTCGATCGACCGGCCGTTCGGCGAATTCTATGCGCGCTACGATGCCTATCGCACCGATCTGGCGGCGTGGCGCGCCGGAACCCCGGCCGCTGCCACCCGGCTTGTGGCATCCGCGCCGGCCGCGCCCAGGCTCACCTATGACCGCGCCGTCTTCTCGGCGAACACAAGGGTCACCGGCGGACGGACCGCCCTCGCATCGCGCTGAAAAACAGCTTCGGATTGGCTTCATCGCACGCGCCGAACCGATTGGCGTGTCCGCGTCGATCTGATAGCGCGATATCATGCCCGTTTCCGCCGCCGCCTCCGCCCGCGAAATCCTGACACGGCTGCACGATGTGATGGCCTCGCGCGCCGCCGCGCAGGGCAAATTGAACTCGGTCGTCAACATCATCGGCGAGGCGCTGAACAGCGAGGTCTGCTCGATCTATCTGTTGCGTGAGGGCGTGCTGGAGCTGTTCGCGACCCGCGGCCTGGCGCAGGAAGCCGTCCACGTCACCAAGCTGGCGCTTGGCGAGGGCCTGACCGGCACGATCGCGGCGAATGTCGAGACGCTCAACCTCGACGAGGCCGCCGCGCACCCCGACTTCGCCTATCGCCCCGAAACCGGCGAGGACCGGTTCCACAGCTATGCCGGCGTTCCGATCATCCGCAAGGAACGTGCCGTCGGCGTCCTCGCCGTCCAGCATGCCGAACCGCGCAAATATGACGAAGTCGAGATCGAGGCGCTTCAGACGGTGGCGATGGTCCTGTCCGAGCTGATCGCCAATGCCGGGCTGATCGACCCGGCGGGCGGTGGTGGATCGACTCGGCCCCAGTCGACCGCGACGGCGCGGGTATCGGGCTTCAAGCTGGTCGAGGGCATGGCCGCGGGCGCCGCCGTCTTCCACCAGCCGCGCATCACCATCGAGCACACCGTCGCCGAGGATACCGAGGCGGAACGCCACCGCGTCTATGCCGCGTTCGACAAGATGCGCGAGCAGATCGAGCGCATGACCAGCCAGGCCGAGTTCGGCGTCGGCGGCGAGCATGACGAGGTCCTCGAGACCTACAAGATGTTCGCCTATGACGAGGGCTGGAGCCGCCGCATCAACGAGGCGATCGACAGTGGCCTGACCGCCGAGGCGGCAATCGAGCGCGTCCAGCAGCGCACGCGGATGCGGATGAGGCAGATCGACGATCCGCTGCTGCGCGACCGCATGCACGATCTGGAGGACCTGTCCAACCGGCTGCTGCGCATCGTCTCCGGCCAGCTCGGCACCGCGGCGCAATTGGGTCTGCGGCAGGATTCGATCCTGATCGCGCGCAACCTCGGCCCCGCCGAATTGCTCGAATATGACCGCCGCCGTCTGAAAGGCGTCGTACTGGAGGAAGGCTCGCTGACTGCGCACGTCACCATCGTCGCACGGGCGATGGGCGTGCCGGTGCTTGGCCGCGTCAAGGACATCCGCCGCCTGATCGCCGAGGGCGACCGGCTGCTGGTCGACGTGACCGAGGATACGCTGATCATTCGCCCGACCGCGGCGATGGACGAAGCGTTCGAAGCCAAGCTGCTGGTCACGCAGAAGCGCCGCGCGGCCTTTGCCGCGCTCAAGAGCGAGGCGCCGATCACAAAGGACGGGCATCGGCTCACCGTGATGGTCAATGCCGGGCTCCGCGACGACGTGGCGGCGCTGGACCTGACCGGCGCCGACGGCATCGGGCTGTTCCGCACCGAATTCCAGTTCCTCGTCTCCGCCACCTTGCCCCAGCGCGACAGTCAGCGGCGACTGTACAAGGACGTGCTCGACGGGGCGGGCGAGCGGCCGGTCACCTTCCGCACGGTCGATATCGGCGGCGACAAGGCGCTGCCCTATCTCGACCATGACGAGAATGGCGAGGAAGAGAACCCGGCAATGGGCTGGCGCGCGCTGCGGCTGGCGCTCGATCGCGAAGGCCTGATGAAAGTGCAGGCGCGCGCACTGCTCGAGGCTGCCGCCGGACGCACGCTCAACGTCATGTTCCCGATGGTGTCGGAGCCGTGGGAGTTCGACGAGGCACGCGCCTTGTTCGAAAGCCAGCGCGCCTGGCTGGAATCGCGCGGGCACAAGCTTCCGCTGCACATCCGCTATGGCGCGATGCTTGAGGTGCCGGCGCTGGCTGAGGTGCTCGATATCCTGCTGCCCAATCTCGACTTTCTGTCGGTGGGCACCAACGACCTGACCCAGTTCCTGTTCGCCGCCGATCGCGCGCACCCGAAGCTTGCGGTGCGTTATGACTGGCTCAGCCCGTCGATCCTGCGCTTTCTGCGCCGTGTGACGCTGGAAGCCAATGCCGCCGGCGTGCCGCTGGCAGTGTGCGGCGAGATGGGCGGACGGCCGCTGGAGGCGATGGCACTGATCGGCCTCGGCATCGAGCGGCTGTCGATCACCCCCGCCGCGGTCGGGCCGATCAAGGCGATGGTGCGCTCGCTCGACCGCCCCGCGCTGATCGAAGCGATGGGCGAGATGCTGGCGCGCCCGCCGCAGGACATGCGCGCGGCGCTGGAGCAATGGGCGGCCGATCACGGCGTCGAACTCGCCTGATTTGAGCCTGTTTTCCGCCCGCCAGCGTTGACAGCGGCAGGCGGGTGGTGGACACCCCCGCACGGCCTGCATCCCCCTGGCGAAACCCCAGTGCGACCGGAGAAAGATTGAATGGACGGCGAACCCGGCGAGAACCCGACGCTCTTCCCCGAGAAGGTCGGCGAGAAGCTGCGCGATGCGCGGCTGGCGCAGGGGCTTGAGCTGTCCGATATCGCCGCGCGCACGCGCATTCCGCTGCGCCACCTGCAGGCGATCGAGACCTCCGACTATTCGGGCCTGCCCTCGCCCACCTATGCCATCGGCTTCGTGAAGTCCTACGCCCGCGCGATCGGCGCGGACGAGGTGGCGCTGGCCCGGGAGCTGCGCGCCGAAACCTCGAGCATGTTCGCAGCGCGCGAGGCCTATGAAACCTACGATCCCGAGGATCCGGTGCGCGAGCCGTCAAGCGGGCTGGTCTGGGCCGGCGCGGTGATCGCCGTGCTGCTGCTCGCCGCGCTGGCGCTGTGGTACGGCACCGACCTGTTCCGCAGCAGCGGCGCCCCGGAACCGGCGCCGACCGAAACGCCGGTGGCGCCGCCGGAAACCGCGCCTTCACCCGTCGCGGCGACCGGCAACGGCCAGGTGACGCTGACCGCGACCCAGCCGGTCTGGCTGCGCATCTACGACGCGAGCGGCGCGCGCTTGTTCGAGAAGGAAATGGCGGCGGGCGAGCGCTATGACGTGCCGCAGAACGCCAATGGCCCGATGATCAACCTTGGCCGCCCGGAGTCGATCCGCGTCACGGTCAACGGCTCCGACGTCGCACCGCTGGGCGCGCCGGGCCGTGCGATCAAGGATGTGCCGATCAGCGCCGCGGCGCTGCAGGCGCGCGGCACCGGCGCCACGCCGGCCGCAGCACCGGCTGCGACCACAACGCCGGCAACCCGGAGCTCAAGGCCGCTGCCGCGGGCCTTCCAGCCCACCGTCGACGCACCCGCGCAGCCGGGCGCCGTCGAACCGCAGACTCCGGCGAGCGGAAACAGCGCCACGCCGTAAAGCGTGGCGACAGATTCGGCATGTGATGTATAAGGCGTTGAGGATGTTAGCGCCTGCGGGGATTTCGATGCGTTTGATTGGAAAGATGGCGTTGCTCGGCACGGCGGTGGCTGCGCTGACGAGCGTTGCGGTGCCGGCGACGGCACAGACCAGCCGGGGCGCCGCCGGCGGCGGGATCGAGGGCCGGGTCGACCGGCTCGAGCGCGAGATGCGCGCGGTGCAGCGCAAGGTGTTCCCGGGCGGTGCGGGCCAGACGGTCGAGCCGCAGATTACCGCACCCGAGCGCCAGACCGGCGCGCCGGGCCTGCCCGCGACCAGCGCAGTCGCCGATCTCAACGCCCGCGTCAGCGCAGTGGAATCGCAGCTGTCGCAGATCACCGGAGAGGTCGAGCAGAGCCAGTATCGGCTGCGCCAGCTCGAGGAAGCATTCAACGCCTATCGGCGTTCGACCGACGCGCGGCTCAAGGCGGTGGAGGCAGGCGCAGCGCCCGCCGAGGACGATGCGCCGGTGACCGGCACGCGTCCTGCGCCGACGCGCCCTGCGGTGGGCGGCCCCGCCACCCCCGCGCCAGCGACGCCCGCAGTGGCGGTCGACCGGCCCAAGAGTGAAGACCCGGCCGAGGACGGCTATGTCTATGGCTATCGCCTGTGGCAGGCCAAGCAATATGACAAGGCGATCCCGGAGCTGCGCACGGTCGTCCAGAAATATCCCAAGCACCGCCGCGCCAGCTACTCGCAGAACCTGCTCGGCCGTGTGCTGCTCGATCAGGGCAAGCCGGCACTCGCCGCCACGGCGTTCTTCGAGAGCTATCAGAAGATGCCGAACGGCGAGCGCGCGCCGGACTCGCTCTATTACCTCGCCCAGTCGCTGGTGAAGATGAAGAAGCCGGCGAGCGAGGTCTGCAAGGTCTATGACGAGCTGAACCAGGTCTATGGCGACCGCATCTCCGACGCGATGAAGAAAGATGTCGCCACCGGCCGCGCCGCCAGCAAGTGCAAGTGACACGCTGAACCCGCCCGATCCGGAGGCGGTCGCGCGGTTCGCCGCGGACCTTAACCGCCTGTTCGCGGAAGCGGCCGGCGAAAGCCTGTCTGCCGGCGCGACGATCGCGCTTGCCGTGTCGGGCGGCGCCGACAGCATGGCGATGCTGCTGCTCGCCGCGGCGGCCTTTCCCGGGCGCGTCGCCGCTGCGACGGTCGATCACGGCCTGCGCCCGGAAGCCGCGGATGAAGCGGCGCTGGTGGCGGCGGTCTGCGCACAACTCGGCGTGCCGCATGCGACCCTGGCGCCGCCCGCCCCGATCACCGGGAACAGCGTGCAGAAGGGCGCGCGCGAGGCGCGCTACGCCGCGCTGGCAGCCTGGATGGAAGCGACCGGCGCCAGCGCGCTGCTCACCGCGCACCATGCCGACGATCAGGCCGAAACGCTGCTGATGCGGCTCAACCGCGCATCCGGCGTGGCGGGGCTGAGCGGCATCCGGCCCTGGCGGTTCGAGGGGGAGCATCCGGTGCTGCGCCCGCTGCTGGCGTGGCGGCGCCGCGACCTGCGGACGATTGCGGCAGCCGCGCGCGTGCCATTGGTGGAAGACCCCTCCAATACCGATCCTCGCCACGACCGGACCCGGTTCCGCGAGTTGCTGGCCGGTCAGGCGTTGCTCGATCCCGCGGCGCTCGCCCGCTCGGCGGCGTATCTCGGCGAGGCTGAGGCCGCGCTCGACGCGCTCGCCGAAACGCTGCGCACCGAGCGCTGGTCGCCGGGCAAGGGCTTGCTGCGCGCCGCCGGGCTGCCCCGGGAGATTCAGCGCCGGCTGGTACGCGCCGCGATCACGGAGCTACGCAGCGCCAGCGGCATCGCCACCCCCGCCTTTTCGGATTCGGCCAATATCGAGGCGCTGCTCGACGCGCTGACCGCCGGAAAGGCCGCGACCCAGGCCGGCGTGCTGGCTTCGCCCGGGCGCGATGGCCATTGGCATTTCGCTCCCGCCCCGCCGCGCCGATCACTCTGATCGAAGCTGTTCCATTGCCATTAACCTGCCACACCCTATCTTATCGGGGAATCATGGCACCGGAATCGGAATGAACGACAACGACAAGCAGCAGGGCCCCGACAACAACGGCGGCAATCCCTGGATGAAGAGCCTGCTGATCTGGGTGGGCATCCTCGCGGCGCTCGCGCTGTTCGTCTCGCTGATGAACCAGCCGAGCCAGACCGCCGGATCGACGATCCCCTATTCGGCCTTCCTCGACAAGGTCCAGGAAGGATCGGTCAAGGACGTCAATGTCAGCCAGACGGTGATCACCGGCACGCTCACCAACGACACCAAGTTCCGCACCAACACGGTGCCCGATCCGCAGCTGATTCCCAAGCTGCGCGAAAAGGGCGTGACGATCAGCGCGCGGCCCGAGGAAGGCCCGTCGATCTGGATGTACATGCTGTACAACTCGCTGCCCTTCCTGCTCTTCCTCGGCATCGCCTTCTTCGTGCTGCGCCAGATGCAGAAGGGCTCGGGCTCGGGCGCGATGGGCTTCGGCAAGTCGCGCGCCAAGCTGCTGACGCAGAAGGAAGGCAAGGTCACCTTCGCCGACGTCGCCGGCATCGACGAAGCGCGCGAGGAACTGGAGGAGGTCGTCGAGTTCCTCAAGGATCCGACCAAATTCGCCCGCCTGGGCGGCAAGATCCCCAAGGGCGCGCTGCTGGTCGGTTCGCCCGGCACCGGCAAGACGCTGCTGGCCCGCGCCATCGCGGGTGAGGCGGGCGTACCGTTCTTCACCATCTCCGGCTCGGACTTCGTCGAGATGTTCGTCGGCGTCGGCGCGTCGCGCGTGCGCGACATGTTCGAGCAGGCCAAGAAGAGCGCGCCGTGTATCGTCTTCATCGACGAAATCGACGCGGTCGGCCGCCATCGCGGCGCGGGCCTGGGCAATGGCAATGACGAGCGCGAGCAGACGCTGAACCAGCTGCTGGTCGAGATGGACGGCTTCGAGGCCAACGAGGGCATCATCATCGTCGCCGCGACCAACCGTCCCGACGTGCTCGACCCGGCGCTGCTGCGTCCCGGCCGCTTCGACCGCCAGGTCGTCGTCCCGCGCCCCGACATCGAGGGCCGCGTCAAGATCCTGCAGGTCCATATGAAGAAGGTGCCGCTGGCGCCCGACGTCGATGCGCGCACCATCGCGCGCGGTACGCCGGGCTTCTCGGGCGCCGACCTCGCCAACCTCGTCAACGAGGCCGCGCTGACCGCCGCGCGCAAGGGCAAGCGTCTCGTCGCGATGCAGGAGTTCGAGGAAGCCAAGGACAAGGTGATGATGGGCGCCGAGCGGCGTTCGATGGTGATGACCGACGACGAGAAGCGGATGACCGCCTATCACGAAGCCGGCCACGCGATCGTCTCGCTGCACGAGGCGGCGTCGGACCCGATCCACAAGGCGACGATCATCCCGCGCGGCCGTGCGCTCGGCATGGTCATGCGCCTGCCCGAGCGGGATTCGTACAGCTATCACCGCGACAAGATGTACGCGAACCTCGCCGTGGCGATGGGCGGCCGCGTCGCCGAGGAGATCATCTTCGGCTACGACAAGGTCTCGTCGGGCGCATCGGGCGATATCCAGTACGCCACCGGCCTCGCCCGCGACATGATCACGAAATGGGGCATGTCGGACAAGGTCGGCCCGGTCGAGTATTCGCAGCCCGAGGGCGAGAGCTTCCTCGGCTATTCGGCTTCGCAGCCGCGGCACATGTCGAACGAGACCCAGCAGCTGATCGACCATGAGATCCGCTCGACGGTCGAGGGCGGGCTGACCCGCGCCCGCGAAGTGCTGACCAAGCATATCGACCAGCTCCACACGCTGGCCGGCGCGCTGCTCGAGTATGAGACGCTGTCGGGCGAGGAGATCAAGAAGCTGCTCGCCGACGGCGATATCGGCCGCCCCGACCCGGCCACGCTCAAGGGGCCGGTCACAGCGGCGGGCACCTCGATCCCCAAGACGCGGCGTCCAAAGGGCCCGTTCGGGAACCCGGCGCCGCAGGGCGCCTGAGACCCGGGACCTCCACTGGAAACGCTTCGGCCCGCGCGATGAGCGCGGGCCGTTTCGTTTTGGCGGCCTTGCGCGCTTCGTCTTGACGCAGCTGTCGTTCCCCTCTCAAATCGCGGGGACCGACCCGCGCTGGGGGCGCTGGAGCGGTTCCCAGAGGGTGAAGCGGGGGCGTGAATGAAGCGTTGGTGGCTGATTGCCGGTGCGGCTGTATTGATCCCGGCAACGGCGCAGGCGATGACCGTCGAGGAATTTCTGGTCAAGGCGCGCGCGCTCAAGGCCAAGGGCCCGCTCGCGCTCTTCTCCTCCGACCTCGGGCCGGTCAGGGCCGAGATCAAATCGGTGGCGACCAGCTATCGCGCCGATCTGCGCGCCGATCACGCCGCTGGCCGGGCACCCCATAGCTGTCCGCCGCCCGAGGGCAGCGACGCAGCGAAGATCAAGCCCGCCGACTTCCTCGCCGAGCTCGAGAAGATCCCCCCGCATCAGCGGTCGATGAGCATGAAGACCGCCTTCTACCTGATCATGAAACGCCGCTGGCCCTGCCCCGGCTAGGGGTCACCCCGACAGCCCGAGGCCGAGCAGCAGCAGCAGGAACAGCGGCAGGATCACCGCGATGCAGACGAGCAGGATCGCGGTGCGGAGCAACGCGCTCCAACCGCGCAGGCGATAGGCCCCCTTCATCTGGAAGAAGATGTGCAGCGGCGGGACGATCATCGCGATCGTCGCGATGATGTTGCCGGCAAGCCCAAGCCCGCCCGCGATCGTCAGCGCGATTGACAACAATGACATGAACGACAGCGAATAGGTCACGAATACCGCGTGGTCGTAGCCCTTGTAGCGTCGCTTCCAGAAGAACAGCATCCATACGAACGGGATCGAAAGCGGGATCAGCGCCCAGCTGAACTTGTAGCTGTTGGTCTGCAGCTTGTAGAGCGCGAGGCCGGGATTCTGGTTGGCCTTCTCGATCCCCTTGTCGATCCGCTTCCAGCCGGTCTTGAACCCCAGCCCCTGACCGCTGGTCTTGGCCAGATCGACGGGGATGCGCTTGATCTCGCTCAGATCCCGCGACAACCCGGCGATCTTTCGGTCAAGCCGCTGCGCGCGCTCGCTTCCCGGCTCTGCCCGCGCCCGGTCCTCGCGTGCCTCGGCAAGGTCGCTTTCGGTGTTCTGCCGGGCAAAGCTCAGGCCCGATTCGAACTGTGCGGCGGTGCCGACCTGGGTTGGCGCCGAGATGCCCATGATCTGGAGCACCGCGAACATGGTGAAGACCGAGAAGAGGAACATCGCCATCGGCGAGACGAAGCGCGCGCGCTCGCCATGGATGTAGCGCCGCGTCAGCTCGCCCGGGCGCAGGCATAGCATCGGCAACGTATTCCACAGCTTGCCCTCGAAATGGACGACGCCGTGCAGGATCTCGTGCCAGATCGCGCCGATCGTGCGGTGGACATGCCCCGCCTGCCCGCAGTGGTGGCAATAGGGGCCAGTCAGCGTGGTGCCGCAATTGAGGCAGATGCCGCCATGCCCCCCATGCCCGGCCTCGCCACGATGACTCTCGACAGCACGGCCCAATAGTGCCCCGCTCACGACTTCGCCTGCTGCGTCGAATTCCCCCATGAAAGCCCACCTAACAAAGAGCAAAAGCAGAGGCGATAGGGACTTTTGCGTTGGGTCATGTTAGCCGCGGCGCATGGACACGATCGCCGAAACCTCGCCTACTGCCCTGATCGCCGAGCTGGGCGCCCGCGCCCGCGCTGCCGCCGTGACGCTCGCGGGGCTGCCGGCGCCGCGCAAGGCCGAGGGGCTGCGCGCCGCCGCCGCCGCGATCCGCGCCGATGCCGATGCGATTCTGGCGGCGAATGCCAAGGACGTCGCGGCGGGCGAGGCGAATGGCCTCAGCGGTGCGCTGCTCGACCGGCTGCGGCTCGATCCCGCCCGGCTCGAAGGTGCGGCGGCAGGCGTCGAGGCGGTCGCCGCGCTCGCCGATCCGGTTGGCG
>Ga0247823_10001635_pt1 | contig 18577 bp, 17 predicted proteins | sample 13C_PalmiticAcid_2_FD_192426 | JGI IMG/M metagenome (GOLD analysis project Ga0247823, IMG submission 192426) | Soil microbial communities from agricultural site in Penn Yan, New York, United States - 13C_PalmiticAcid_Day30 | ecosystem: Environmental > Terrestrial > Soil > Agricultural land... | reverse complement strand
CCTCGGAACTCACCATTTGAGAGACCACGGCGCAAACCTTGGTCGTGCCTAAATCTAGACCAACGACGTATTCATCTTCTCTCATTTATGAAGGCCCCCCCTTCACCGCGCTTGAACGCGAGTGACGCCTTGCGGAGTCGCGCGGCGCACTATCTCTTTTAAATTTAACTCATTTTTGAGGTTGTGCAAGTTTTTGACGCCCGAGATTACGACCTGCCCGTCGCCGAGCGCGATGAGGCGCTCACCTTGGATCTGCTCGTCGAGCATCCAATCGAGCACGAGTTTGAGGCGTCGCCAACGTTCGCCAAAGTTCAGCGTGCCCATGTCGACCTGCACCCAAGTGGCAGCATCAGTTTCGGTGGCGGGCTTGGATTGCACACTGAGCACAAGACCACGGTTCACCACCCATTCGAGTTCCGAAAGGCGTAAAAAGTAATTGTGATCCTGCGCGCGCAGTTCGGCGAGCCACTCGGCGACAACCTTTTTGCGGTCGTAGGGAACACTTTGGTAGCGCACCCAAATCGGCAGCTTTTCGTTGAGTTTAACGCCCGAGATCTCCTGGCCCTCGTCACCAATGATACGCACCGAGTCCTTTTGTAGGACGGTGGCCACGGGCAAGCGTTCGACAATGCGCAAGGTCAAGGTGGACGGCAACTTACGGCTGACAAAGACTTTCTTGATGCGCGGCTCTTCCTGCAGGTTCTTTTGCAGATCGGCCAGAGAAAGTGTCAAAAGATTGGCGCCCAAATAAGGCGCGATTTTGCGTTTGACGGCCAACTCGAGATCCAGATTGTCGACGTTCTCAATGTCTACCGAAGCCAGGCGCAAGACGCCCTGGCGTGAATAAAGCCATCCGCAAAGGATGAGGCCGAGGGCAACGCCCACAAGACCCAATAATTTTGATTTCAAAGCTCCCCCCCCTAAAACCTTCTGCGCCGAATTTAACGATTATAGGCAGCGCAGATCAGCATCTCCATCAGCTCCGGATAATCAATGCCCACGCTACCCACCGATTTCGGCAGCAGCGATGTGGCCGTCAAGCCGGGCAAGGTGTTGACTTCGAGAATGGTCGGACCCTTTTCGCCGACAATAAAATCGATGCGGGCGTAATCGCGACACTCGAGCACCCGAAAGGCGCGCTCCGAAAGTGTGGCAAGCGCCGCGGTGGCCGCATCGCCCACAGGCGCGGGACACAAGTACTCGGTCTTGCCTTTGGTGTACTTGGATTCGTAATCGTAAAAGCCGCCGAGCGGGCGAATTTCCACGGCCGGATAAGCCTTGCCGCAAACCACGGGTACGGATATTTCGGCGCCCACAATCCACTCTTCCACGAGCACGCACTCATCGTAGTGAAGAGCCTGCGCGCAAGTCTCCAAAAACTTCGCCCGTGCTTCTGCGGGCGCTAGGCCGGTGGCGTCGAAAGGATAAACCCCCACAGTCGAGCCCTGGCGGGCGGCTTTGATGAAATAACGGTGCGCACCAGAAGACTCGAACAAGGTTTTTGCCAAGGCTTCAGCGCCTTCGCGCCCCAAAATCTCGTAAGAGGCGGGCGTGGGTAGACCAAAGTTCACGAGAGCTTTTTTGGTAAGACCTTTGTGAAAGCAAAGCGCGGACGAAAGCACGCCGCTGCCCACGTAGGGAATTCCGACAGCCTCAAGAAAGCCCTGCATCGTGCCGTCTTCACCAAAGGTGCCATGCATGCCGATAAAAACCACGTCAGGCTTGTGCGACCAATCCAAATTCAAAAGCTCGCCAGGCTTGACGTCGAATCCGCTGACCTCAAAATTTTTCTTTTTGAGGGCCTCAATCACGTTCGCGGCCGTCTTGACACTGACTTCGCGCTCGCTGGAGGTTCCACCGAAGAGCACCCATACATTTTTTGGTCTTTTTTGATTCATCTTAGCTATAAAGATTATTTTCTCACGAAATGCGCCGAATGCAGCCCAGTGGGCGCGAAAAAATCCTCCACACGCTGCGCTTGCGAAGCGTTCGCGTGGGTTTTAGTATCGTAGCCAATGTCACAAAAGCAAAAGATGCCCATCCAACTCGCCATCGTCTTCGCATTGCTTGCGTGGGCCTCTTCTTTTTACGCTCTCTGGCACCAAACCTCACTCACCACCGGCGCTGCGGCAGAAACCGCATTCTGCAACATCAACGCCTATATCAGCTGTGACACGGTGGCCCTGAGCCCCTACGCCACACTCCTCGGCATGCCGCTCGCCGCCTTCGCAATGGCCTTCTACGCGGTCTTCTTGATCGCAGCGGTGCTTTTGTACTTTGCCGAAACCGATAAAAAAGGCGACGAGGTCAAACACCGCGCCAAGTGGCTCGTCATCCTTTCCCTCGCGGGACTACCCGCCATTCTTTACTATGCTGTCGTTTCGCTCTTCGTGCTGAAAGCGCTTTGTCTGAGCTGCACCGCGATTTACCTGCTTCATACGGTGCTCCTCGTGCTTTCGCTTAAGGCGCTCAAAAATGCCAAGCGCTACGAACCCACTGGCACACTGCCGCTCTTTCACTTTGGCAGTGGCACGCTCATCACCGCAGCGGTCTTGGTAGGTCTCAACTTGCTTGCGCCCAAAGTGCTTTCCAACTCGCTGAGCCAAGGACCCCAAATTGCCGAGTCCACACTGAGCCTTTATGTCGCGCAGCACCTGAACAATCCGCAGCACACCTTCAGCACGGACAAGTCGCCGAGCAGCGGCTCTCCACAAGCGCCGATCACGATCGTGACCTTCTCGGATTACCAATGCCCCTACTGCAAACTCGCCTCGACGGTGATTCCCGCGGTCACCCGCGCCTACGGCGACAAGGTGCGCATCGTCTATAAAGACTACCCGCTGAGCTCGGAGTGCAACCCTTCGATGACCAACTCGGGCCACCCCTACGCTTGCCAAGCCGCAAAGGTCGCCAAGTGCGCGCTTCAGAATCTGGGCAACGAGGCTTACCTCACACTCTCCAAATCTCTCTACGCCAATCAAGAAAAGCTCGGCACCGACACGATCAAGGCCCTCGCCGTGCAAGCCGGACTCAGCGACACACAGATCACGGAGTGCTTGAACAATTTGAGCATCCACGAGGCCATCGTTGCCGACGTGCGTGAAGGCAACGCGGCGGGCGTCGAAGCCACACCGTCGATCTACGTCAACGGACGCCGCCTGGAATCGGCGGTCAACCCGCAGATCCTGCGCATGGCCATCGATCACTATTTGAAGCGTCTTTAATATAAGTAGTATTTTTTAGCTTTGGCTCGCCACGCAGTTTCACCGGGAGCGAGCAGCTGCTCGAGCTCGGCCATGCCCGAACGAGGGTCGTCCAACCACTGGCGCACTTTTACCGTGCCGTTCAGCAGGTCGATGGGCAGCTTTTCGTATTCGTATTCGTAAGGCGGGTCCCGCCATACGAGTTGTTGCGGAGCCACTCGGCGCAGCGCCTTGAGCATCAAGAGCGCCAATCGGTAGGGCTGAAACGCATCGGGCTGGTAGCGCGAGTGATCGGCGTGAATCTGCACACCTTCGCAAAGCTCGCCCTTGTACTTATAAAAGGTGGGCTCAAAAAAGCACGCGCGCAGCGAGACGGGGCGACAAAGATTTGGCGCTAGCTTTTGCATCTCTTCGATCACAGCCGTGGCGGGAAAACCGGGCCCGCCGAGGAGTTCGAGTGGACGCGTCGTGCCGCGACCTTCAGAAAGCGTGGTGCCCTCAAAAAGAACGGTGCCACAGTAAACGCGCGCGGCGGCGAGCGTGGCGATGTTCGGGCTTGGGTTTACCCAGGCGAGTTCGCCGAGCGGCCAACCGCCTTCGTGATTCACGTCATAACCTTCCATCGGCACCACGGTGAGGTTCACGCGTTTGCCCGTTTCGGCAAGGTACATCTTGGCCATCTCGCCCGAAGTGAGTCCGTGCCGCATCGGCATTCCGGCCCAGGCACCGACAAAAGACACGAAGCCAGATTCCAGCGGGAACCCCTCAATGGGCCTTCCCACGGGGTTCGGCCTGTCGAGGACCCACACTTCTTTGCCGTGCTTTTCGGCCTCGTCGATCACATATAATAGAGTGGTCAGATAAGTGTAGATGCGGCAGCCCAGATCCTGCAGGTCATAAACCAGCACGTCGCAGTCGCGGAGCATGGCTTCGGTGGGACGGCGGTGGGTACCGTAGAGGCTGTGCACCGGAATTTTCCATCGTTTGTCCACAAAGTCATCGGACTCGATCATGTTGTACTGCTTGTCGCCGCGGATGCCATGCTGCGGCCCAAAGGCACAGGTCACCCGCAGGTCGGGGTGAGCGGCCAGCACGTCGAGGCTGTGCTGCAGGTCGTGGTTGACCGAAGCCGGATGCGCCACGAGGCCGAGGCGTTTTCCTTTTAATTTCGCGATGAGAGAGGGGTTGCTGAGTAGTACTTCGATGCCTAATTTCATGTGGGTGTCTCCACGGGACTTACGCCCCGCATTGGCGCGAAACGTTTCGCTCCTCTTCTTACTTTAGTTCTTATCGGAAAATTCCGAAAGCGACTGTAGTACCTGCATCTAGGAGGATTTGTGTCGTCAAAATTTAACCACTCCATTCGGCCCGCCTTTGCCGCACTCGTTGCGGTCATCGGTCTGAATGCTTGCTCCTCCGCTCCGCGTGACGACCAAAGCGTCATGCCCGGCGACGAAGGATCTGTATCCGAAATTCAAGTGGGAGAGAGCGATTACTCCGCAGCCGTGAAAGGCTCGAGCGATCATTTCTCCGGCGGCGCCTACCGCAAAAGCGTTCGTCCCGTGGTGCACTCAGTGCCCGTCAAGAACGGTGATCATTGGCTCAACGCATTCTACTTCATCACTTCAGAGTCAGAAACTTGGCAGTCTCTTGCGACCAAGTTCTACAACCGCCCCGAACACGCCGACATGCTGAGACAGTGGAATGGCCACGATCACCTGGCTGTCGGTACGGTGGTTTATTACAATTCCCCCTTCCGCCCTCAAGACCGCGACCAAATGCTTTCTTTCGCCGAAGACTTCGGTCAGCGCAACGAAGCCTACCAGGTGGTCGCCGGAGACTCGCTCTCCCTCATCGCCAGCCGCCTCTGGGGCAACGTTCACGCCTGGCCCGCCATCGCGGCGATCAATCCACAGCTCGCTCACCCCGACCTCATTCAGATTGGCGAGACGCTTTACCTTCCACCCACGGTGGACACGCAAAGCGTCCTAGCCAAAATGGTCAACGACCCTCTGAGCCTTCAAGGCTCGGGAATGGACGATTCGCTCCCCCAACTTGACCAACCTGCACAAGCTCCGGTGGCCGCAACCATCGATGCGCCTCCTCCGCCGCCTTCGACTCGCACGCCCATGCGTTCTTCAACGCTCGTGGCGCTCGCGGGTGCGATCCTCGTGCTCGCCTCTCTTGTGTACATGTTCTGGCGTCGCGCTCAAACGCAAAGCCAAGACCCTTACGCAGGTGACTCTTTGAGCAAGATGGATAAGTTGACCAGCTTCTTCAAAACGAAGTCTGGCTTCTGATCTGAATAGCCAAATAGCTAAAGATTCAATTTGTTAACCTTGCTCAAAATGTCCAAAATGGCCACAGCAAAGCCCTCGGGCTGGTCGGCGTGCACCCAGTGCCCCGCACCCGCAACGTAGGCGAGTTCTGTCGCGCGTCCGCGCTCCGTGCGCACGCGTTGCCAATGCTCGGCCCGGCTCGCGTTCAGATGTGCCGAGCGATCTCCCACCACCATATAGACGGGTCCCGTGTAGCTCAGCCATTCGGGCTCCAGCGATTCGGCGCGTGAGGAACGCAGGAGCTCCAGCAAGATCGATTCCGAAAAGCGCCAGGTATGACCCCCGCGTTCGGGGTCTTCGCGCACGTTGCTCAGCAGAAATCTCGACATGGCAGAAGAGGCGCCAAAGGTGTCGTCAAAATACTGACGTGCGGCTTCGCGCGTGGCGAAGGGAACCGGCGTCTTGCCGAGGATGAGTTCTAGTTGGTCCGAGCCGTGGTCGCTGAGCACGGGGCTCGAGTCCTCGGCGATGAGGCCGAGAATTTTTTTGTCCGGCAGCATCCCGTGCGCCACGATCTTAAGCAGCGGGCGAAGGCCAAAGGAATGCCCAAGCACCAGCAGCTCTCGGGCCTCCACCTGCGCCAAAGTTTTGGCGAGATCCTCGGCCACCGCCAAGGTGGTCGGCCGGAGGTCCGATTCCAAACGCCGCGGATCGCCCGAATGCCAGCGCAGGTCGGGGCAGATCAAATCCCATCCCGCAAAGTCCGCGCTCGCGCGCAGCTTGGAATTCACCCCGAGCCAATTGTTCGAGGCGCCCAAAAATCCATGAACCAAAACCAGGGCGCGTGAACTCATCGCGAAAGCCCCCGCAAGGCTTGAGCCTGAATCCAGCCTTGCAGACGGGTGGAGACTTCGGGGTTGGCCTTCAGGCCGGGGCGCAATGCCAGTGTCAAAAACCCGTCTGCAAAAGAAAAGACGTATTCCGACTTTTGTCGTTTCGCGGCGGCAGCCAAAAAGGGAACCCACTGCCACGAGATGTTCACAAGACCTTTGCCCGCACCCGCCTCTTCCGAAAAGGGCCACACAAAAAGCAGAGCGCGCTGGGCCTCTTGGCATTCGAAATGCGCGGCGCCTTGGCAATAATCCTTGGACCAGCGAGAGGCTTGATCGGGTGCAAAGACGAGCCAAGTCACCTTGGCGTCAAGTTCTTGGCGCAGCGAGGAGTCTTTTGCGGGAGCGATGAGAATCACGCCGCGCGTGTTGGCCCACGAAATTTTGTTCTGCACGAAGGCCCGCAGCGAGTGCTCGCCCGAAACGATGAGCCAATCCATATGCCTAGCGCTCCACTCGCGGAGTTCGTTTTCGGCCACGGCCAGGGTTTCCGGACGCGAGACGTAGCGCTTGGCATCGGGAAAGTTGCGTTCCACGCTATCCAAAAAATCCAGGGCAAGGGCGCCGGGCCCTACCCGGTCGGCGATCACATAGATCTGCGTCAGGTGATCGGAGCCCGGGGCGGGGATTTTCGCGCCCGCGGCCTGATGGTCCGCCTTGGAACAAGCCCCCACAAGCAGCAGTGCGAGGGTCGAACGAATCAAAATTCCAAACATGTTAAGCCTTCTTTCCACGAAAGCGTCTTCACGCCTTCGGTCCAAAAATCCGCGAGCCGGTGAGTTGTCACAATCAGGGCGGCCTCGTGATTTTGCACATAGTTTTGTAGGAGCGCGCGTGTTTTGTCGAGCGCCGCCGCGTCGAGCGCCGAAAAGGGCTCATCGAGCAGTATCAATGGCGCGCGGGTGAGTAGCGCGCGTCCAATGGCAACGCGCTGATGCTCGCCGCCGCTGAGCGTGTGCGCCGGAGCGTCCAGCTTATCGGCAAGCCCCAAGGAGGTGAGCAGCTCCAGCATCCGCTCGCGTTTCAATTCACGCGAGAGGTCTTTGAGAGCGCTTTGACCCTCAAAAGCGACAAGAAGATTTTCAAAAACACTGAGATGCGCAAAGAGCTGCGAACCCTGAAAGGCCATCGCCAGAGCTCGCGGCGCTCGGGTGCCGGCCACGTCGCGTTCAAGGATTTTTAGAGATCCGGATTCCGAATCGCTCGCGAGGCCCGCCACGTAGCGAAGCATGGTCGTCTTGCCAATGCCCGAAGGGCCAGTGATCAGCAGCAGCTCGTGCGCGCCGAGCTGGCCCGATAGCGTGACTTCCGTGCGTGGACCTTCGATCCAAAAAGAATAACGATCAAACTCAACGAGATTCTTCATAACGACGCCTCAACCAAACTAACACGCCCCAAAAGGGTAGCGTGAGAAGTACCAAATAACCAAAGAGCGTGAAAGCCACGTCAAAACGATAGGCCGAGATTTGCGCGTAGACAGTTTGCGAAAGGGCCGGCGAGGTGGATCCGAGTATCGCGCTGACAATGCCCACGTCACCGAGCACGGCGAGAAGAAGAATCTGAAAATAGCTCACCACGGGCATCAAGAGAAAGGGCGCGATCCAAAAACGCCAGCGATACCAAGCTCCCGCACGGAACACCGTTTGAGTGTCGCGGGCGCGTGCGTCGAGCTCTTCGCGACGGGAATACACCCACAGCGCGAGCATCGGCAGCGTGGACCACACGCACAGAGCGGCGCTCAGCCACAACCGCGCCGAAAGCGTGGTGCTCAAAAACCACTCGCTCGGTGTGACCAGCGCTACCCACACCATGGGTGAGATCACGAGCGCATCACTCACACGGTGCGACACCTTGCTGCGCATCCAAGTGCCTAGCGCAACGAGCACCGCGCCGATCACAAGCGCGCGCCACACGATGGAAATCGAGATGCCGAGTGGCGCGGCGGCTTGGGCCCAGGCAAAAGTGGTTCCCAGCGAGCGCAGCGCTTGCACCAGCGCAGGCAACCAAAAGAGCGCGGCGAGCGTCGCAAGCACGACACCGATCGTGCGCAAAAGCTTTTCACCCGTTCCAAGGGCGGGCGCCATGAGCGGTGGCACTTCGAGGGGAGCTCCGGGAACGCTCAGTTCACCGCGATGACGACGAGCCCAGCGCAGCGCCAGCAGTCCGAGAGCCATTTGCAAAAGGCTGAGCAGCCAAACACGAGCGGGACGATCGCCGGCGCCGACCAAATAAAAAAGCAAAACTTCGGGTGTCGAATACTTCGGCCCGCCGCCGAGCACCAGCACCGTGGTGAACGAGGAGAAGGACCACCAAAAGATGAGTGGCCACCAACGCAGCATTTCTCTGCGCAGAGGAACGGCGAGCGCGTGATAATAAAATCTCCATTTCGAAATGCGAAAGACCTGCGCCACTTCAAAGAGCCGATGACCCGCTTCGCTTTCTTGAATCATGACGGCAGCAAAGGCATGCGCCAAGAAAAGCACATTGAGTGCGGCGTGCACGAGCACGATCGGCACCCAGCCGAAATTCGGCAACCAGGTGAGGATCTCGGTCCACTTGAGATACGCAAGGGCGGCCACGAGCGAAGGCGCAAAAAAGATCACGAGTCCCACAAGACGCAGGGACTCAAGATAGCGCCGCTGCCAGCGAGCGGGAGCGCGCAGCACGGAAAAGGCGATGATCAGCGCCGCTAAAGTCGCCACGATCACCGAGGCGCACGACTGGGCAAGGGCAAAAGCCACAGCGCGCGCGAGCATCGAAAGATAAAGTCCCGAAATGTCCGAGAACATGAAGTCTGCCCGGAACAAAAACCCAGCTGCGATGAAAAACGCCGCTACAAAAGCTGCCATTCATCGATCCATTGATTCACGGTCGTCGCCGAGGGCGAAGCGGCCTTGGGCAAGCGCGGGAAACTCTCGCGTGGCACGAAACATTTGGGCAGCGTCACCGCGCCCACCGGATAAACCCAATTCAACTCGCTGAGCTTTTGCTGCGCGGGCCCCGAGAGGAGAAAGTTCAAAAGCACTTCGGTCGCAGGCACGGCACCTTGAACAACGGCTGCGATCTCATCCGAGCTCAGATAACCTTCGTCGACCCGGAGAGCGACGAGTTCGTGCGGCTTGCCATCGCATTCGTAATAAGAAAGCGAAGAGCTATAGGTCCACACGGCAGTGCCCTCACCACCATCGAAAGCGGCAAAGGTCGACGACCACGAGGGAAAGACCCGGCGCACGAGTCCCTGCGCCGCATTTGGGGTGACACCCGCGAGCGCGTGGGTCTGCAGGAGCCAACTAAGACCCGGTGCCGAAAAGCGGGGATCTTGCACCACCAAAGATTTCTCGAGGAGTTTGGAATCCACCAGCTCGCGCCAAGTGGCAAAGCGAAACTTACGAGCGGCAAGCGCAGCACTCGCTCGCTTGCGATGCACGAGGATCGTCATCGGCGAGGAGGAGATCGTCGCAAGGCGCGCAAAATGTTCGCGGCCCACGCGACCCACGGTGACTTCGTCGAGCCCCACAGCGAGATCGATGCGTCCGGTGGCGTCGCCGCGACGACGCTTGAGCTCGCCCGCAAGGCCCGCGCCATCTTGTGCCTCGACATAGACGACTTCGAGATGAGGGTGTTGTGATTCAAATTCACGCTTGAGCCACTCACCATAAGAGCCTTCACCCAAAAACGATGAGTAGGTCAGCACGCGCAGCGTTTCGCGCGCGGAGGACGAAGGCTTTTTAGCCGACTCGGGAGTACAGGCGATCGCCAGGAAACACGCTGCCGAGAGCAGTCGTCGGGATAGCTTTTTCACGGGGAGAGGTTATATACCAGAAACGCTCTTTTGGCGGCGCCATAAACGTTTGATTAACGTCATCATGAAGTAGAGACTCGTGAGCAAGAGCAGGCCGTTTCCACGGCCGATATCCACGTTTGTGATCGAGCCACACCCGCCACCGCCCCTTTGATCTTCGTCACTTAGCGAGGTGGGCTGGAATCCGTGACCTGCTACCGCTCGCTGGGACACGAGCGGGCGCTCGCCCGAAGTGACCACGGTTTGGGCCTCTTCAAATGCGGCCTGGGCGTTGACCATCGCGCCGCCGGCGACCTTGTTCGCATCGAGCACCTTAGAAGAGGATTTCAGGATGAGATCTTTGACCTCATAAGCCGAAAGTCCGGGGTTGATGGCGCGCACCACAGCGGCCACACCGGCCACTACAGGAGCAGCCATCGACGTACCCTTCTTGGTTTTGTACTTGTTGAAACTCGACGTGTAATTGGCGTTGGCGCTGAGAATGCCGTCTTGATATTCAGACACGTAAGAACCGGGAGCCGCGATGTGCACCGAAACGGCGCCTACGTTAGAGAACGAGGAAATGTCGTAATCCACCATCTGACCGCCCACGTAGAAAGACGTCATGGAAGCTACGGAGAGCAGCGAAGGGATGTTGTACGATGCGGGGAAATAGGGAACCTTATCATTGTCATTGATACCTGAAGAGTCCATGTTTCCTGCAGCCGCAACTACGACGATGTCACGATAGTAGAGCTGCACCATGGCGTCGTAGAGCGCCTGCGAATAGGCTTCGCCGCCAAGAGCCCCCCACGAACAGTTGATGACTTTAGCGCCGCGCTGGGCGGCGTACTCGAGAGCGGTGATCGCGCCGCTCGTGGTGCCGTAGCCACGGTCATCGATAAAACGAATCGGCAGGAGGGTCACGTTCGCGGCTTCGGGATGAGTGGGAATGGCTTGGTCGCGTACGATCTTCACGATGCCCGCCACGTGAGTGCCATGGTCGGTGCCCACTTCGGAGACATCTCCGTTGCGTGCGATCACGTTGCCGCCGATCACGTCGTCCACGAATCCGTTGAGGTCATCGTCGACTTGCACGGCGCCATATTTTTCATCTTCGTTATAATCCCAAGAAGAGAACAAGAAGGGGTGATCAAGTCGCGCGCCGGTGTCGACGATCGCGACAATGGTTTTCTCCTGTGCGTCGGGGGTGTTGGCGTCGTTAACGGCGTTGTTGGTGAAACCTAGAATTTCACGCAGCCAAGGTGCTTTGGCCATCGACGAAGGTGCTGAGAGGGAAGTTTCGGTAACTTTCCAGGCGCGGTCCTCTTCGATGTATTCCACGAGCGAAGATTCTTCGGAGATGCGACGGAGCTTCGCGACATCGCCTTCGGCGATCATGATGCCGAGGTTTGGCAGGGCACGAGTTTTGGACTGCGGGGCCTCTTCGGCGATCTTGTCTCGAAATTGCTGGAGAGCTGCGGCGCGAACGGCGTGCTGAGAAAAGACGTCACGGGCCACGCCACGTTTCATGCGTACGATGAGGCGCGGGGGTTGAGCGGGCGCTTCGGCGGCCACGAGCGGCGTTGGCACAACCAACGCTACAAATAATGCGAATGGAAATAGCAGCGTACGTACCGCAGCCACCCACCCGAGAAATATCCCACCCATCTAGAATATTTTTGCATGTGCCACTGGGCGAGTCCCGTTATTTTTCAAAGTTCAATCTGCATAAGTCTTTGATTTTGCGTGGCTTTTTCGTTAAACTTTGGTTAAGCCCCCGAAAGATAATGAACCCAGGTGCCAGGTATAGGTTCCAGGAACCTATACCTGGCACCTGTTGACTGCCGAAGACGCCGGGGGTGTAACGATGCGCATGTCGACCAGCCCCACTTCCAAACCCCAAGCTTCGCAGCACATGCTGTGGTTTTTCGTGATCCCCGCGCTCGCGTTCATCGCGTTCGTGAGCTTCAAGCTTTTCAACTCGTCGACACAGCACCAACCGCAAACGAGCTTCGAGCAAAAGCTCGGCAACATCGAAAACGCCAAGAGCCCCGGTGATCGCTGGCAGGCGGCCTACGCGCTGGCGCAAGACCTGCAGCAAAAGATCCGCTCTGGCGAACTCGAAAAGATGAGCTCCGAGCAAAAGGCTAGCGTCTATGCGCGACTTGATGCGCTCCTCGAAAAGCACACCACCGACTCGCGACTCAAAAAATACCTCCTGCTCACTCTCGGTCAGATGGGAGATGCGCGCGCTACGGTGTCGCTTAAAAAAGGCATCAAAGACAGCGATCCCGAAGTGCAATTCTTTTCGGCCTGGGGATTTCTAGAAATTTTGCAGATCATGCAGAAAAACGGCCAGGCGATTCCCGAAGCCGATCTCGCCCTTGTCACCTCGTGGCTCAAATCCGAAGACCCAGGTTTTCGTAAGATCGCTTCCACCTACCTCGCGCAGCAAAGCGCGCCCAAATACCGCGACGAAGTAGCCAAGCTTTTGCGTGATCAAGACGCCGAAGTGCGCTGGAACGCTGCCATCGCCCTCGCCTCAGTAAAAGACCCACGCGCCAAAGCGACGATGCTCGAGATGTTCGACCTTACAAAAATTCGAGAATTGGAGATGCGCTCCACCAAAGATCTCAAGCAACTCGTTGAGATCTCCCTGCAGGCGGCCAAAAAAATCTGGGACAAAGATTTCGAAGCGGCTCGCGCGCAGCTCGAACTGCGCGCCGACCCTAAAACGCCCGAAGGCGGCGCGATTCACGCCGCCCTGAAAACGCTCTAAAGAGAACGTGCAACGATTTCGGCGATGTCGAGCACTTCGACCTTGTCGCTCATGTGTTTTTCTTTGACGCCATCGATGAGCATCGTCTGACAGAAGGGGCAACCAGCCGCAATCACATCGGGCTTTTGCTCGAGCGCTTCTTCCACGCGGTTGACGTTCACACGCTGCCCGATGGTCTCCTCCATCCACATTCGCGCGCCGCCCGCTCCGCAGCAGAAACCTTCTTTGCGATTGCGCGGCAGTTCCACGAGTTCTACGCCAGGCACGGCTTTGAGAGCTTCGCGAGGTGCATCGAAGATGTCATTGTAACGACCCAAATAACACGAATCGTGGAAAGCGATACGCTTTTTGCCACCGCATTCTTTTTCACTCGACATGCCGGCCACCTCACCGCCCATCTGCGGTGAAATCTTGCCCTCTTGAATAAGTTTCTGGATGAATTCGGCGTGGTGGATCACTTCGGCGTGGAAACCGAAATCAGGGTACTCGTTTTTGAGCGTGTTGAGACAGTGCGGGCAAGTGGCGATGATCTTTTTCACGTCGTAGCGCTTGAGCACTTCGATGTTCATGTCGATCATCACCTTAGCAAGGTATTCGTTGCCAGCGCGACGTGCGGTCTCACCGTTGCAGAGCTCTTCTTTGCCGAGAACGGCAAAATCCACACTTGCTTTTTTGAGGATCTGCACGATCGCGGTGGAAATCTTCTGGTTACGCGCATCAAAGGAACCCGCACAGCCGACGTAAAACAAATACTCGGCGTTCGGCTTGTCGGCGAGGCGTGGGATGTCCAGTTCGCGGCACCACTCGTCGCGCGCGTCCTGCGGCATGCCCCAGGGGTTGGACTGGGTTTCCCAGTTTTTCATGGTGTTCTGCAACTCACCTGGCATCGCCGACTCCATCATCACAAGGTTGCGACGCATATCGACGATCTTGTCGATATGCTCAATTCCCACGGGGCAAGCCTCGACACAAGCGCGGCACGTGGTGCACGCCCAGAGCGTGTCGTGCGTGATGCCCGACTCTTCGCCGATGAGCGGCTGCGGGGGTTCGGCCGTCGGATCTTTGAGCAGCACATCGCCCACGGTGAGCAGGTGATGTTTCAGGTCTTCGATAAGTTTCATAGGGCGAAGGGGCTTTCCAGTGTTCGCCGTCGGACAAAACTCGTTGCAACGACCACACGAAGTGCAGCTATAGGTGTCGAGCAGATCCTTCCACGAAAAATCTGTGATCTTGGAGACTCCGTAGGCCGTCACGCTCTCGTCTTCGAAATTGATCTGCGAAAAGGTTCCCTTGTTGTCGAGACGGGCAAAGTAAAAGTTCGGGCCCGCCGCCACCACGTGCAAATGTTTGGAACGCGGGATGTAGGCCATAAAGAAAAATACCGTGAGCAGGTGCACAGCCCAACCCAGGTGACCGATGGTGAGCGCCGACTCGGGCGTCACGATGCCATTTTGCAAAAGGAATTCGGCTACCACTACAGAGACAGGACGTGCTTCAGGTACGGAGTGCGCGGTGTTCGCCGCCACATAACAGGCGAAGGTGACAATGTTTGCCACCATCAAGATGCCGGTGAGGCTGAGCACTACCAGCGCATCTTTTTTGTGACTCCAATCGTCAGCAAGGCGCGCTGGCTTGGTGATGAGACGACGCGTGAGACCATAGACCACCGCGAGCAGAATGAGGGGGTGGAAGATCTCCTGCATAAAAACGATGGCGCGATAGAGGGGCCCTAAAAAAGCAAAAGAGAATCCGTGTACAAAGCCTTCAAGGATATGCTCTGTGGTGCCGATCGTGATGATGATGAAACCCCAAAAGATGATCGCGTGCTGCAAGCCGGGCAAGAAGTCTTTGAAGAGCTTTTTCTGACCGAGCACATTGACGGTAAACACTCGCAAGCGCTCGGCCACGTTGCCGCAGAGGCTCTCCGCTTTGCCGAGTTTGAGGTAGTCGAGTTTCTGCTTGAAGGCGCGATACGCGAAGTAGCCAGAAACCAATACGCAAGCCAAAGTGAAGAAGAATCTAAAATCGAGTGTCATAGTCGTCGCTCTCCGACCTACTAAAGAACCCTAAAAAGTGGACGACTTCAAGCTCCCCAGGCTATACCCTCAATTATGGGTCTTCTGGGCTTTGAACTTCTTTTTAGACTGGCTTGGGGCTCGCTTTTCGCGCTCCTCTTTGTTTCACGCAGCGAAACCTCCGAGCGCTTTGTGCGCATCTGGTGGCGATTTCACCTGGGATTGAGCGTTGCACTGCTCTTTATGATTTGGGGACAATCAAGTGTCACACCTGCCTGGAAAGAAGGCGCCTTCCTTGCCACCATGGTGGGACTCGCTGGGGCAACTCTCTATTCGCTCTTTCAAGCTCGCGCGGCGCGCCTTGTTGGGGCGCTCCTCATTGTGGCCTCGCCCTGGTTCTACGGTCCGCACCATCACCTGGGACACGCGATCAACTTTCTAAGCTCTTCCCTCGTGCTCGGCCCCATCTTCATGGGACAATTCCTAGGTCACTGGTTTCTCAACGTTCCCAACGTGCACATTCGCGAGCTGATGCGCATCACGCTCTTCATCATCGCGGGCCTCGTTGTCAAGCTCTCCGAACTGGTGTGGAATCTGGCGACCTTTACCCCTCGCCACGTGTTTAGCATCGACAACATGGGTCGTCCGCTCGCCGAATTCGTAGAACTCGACGCCGTCACCCAACTCGGCGCGCTCGGCGAAGGCATGCTCGGCCTCGGCTTCTTTGGCCAGATTGTGCTCGTCTCGCGCATCCTCTGGGGAGTCGTGGCTCCTCTCGTGCTCGCCTTTCTCGTATACCGCACTGTGAAAATGCGCTCGACCCAATCGGCCACAGGAATTTTGTACGCCATGTGCGTGATGGTACTCATCGGCGAAGGTTGTGCGCTATACTTGCTGATACACGCCGGACTCTACTTATGAAAAAAACTCTCAAGATCAAACAATCCGCAAACTGTCGCATCGATTTGGCCGGAGGCACACTCGACCTTTGGCCCTTGTATCTCTATTTTGGTGAACTGAAACTCGTGAACATGGCCATCGACACACGCGCCCACTGCGAGCTTCAGATCGCTCCCGCCAAGGGACTCGAAATTTGGATCGAATCCAAGGACATGAACACCAAGTCGCGCTTCGATTCCATCGACGAACTCGCAGAGTCGCTCACCAAGCCCACCTCCATCAATCCACTGCGCTGGGTGAACCGTCTCGCGTGGCACTTTTTGAAATCTACCGGAGTGAAGAGTGGCAAAGTCTCCATCAAAACCTGGAGCGACGCACCTCCCGGATCGGGCCTCGGTGGGTCCTCAGTACTCGGCATCGCGGTAGCCAAAGCCTTTCAAAAAGCTTTTCCCAAAAACGTGGGCAAGGATCTCTGGGCAATTCAGCAAACCGTACGCGACCTGGAGGCTGTGGAGATCGAGCATCCCGCGGGCGATCAGGATTATATCCCAGCACTTTTTGGCGGCTTGCTAAGCGTGAAACTCGGGCCCTACCACCGCTCCGTGAAAAGAATCTCACCGAGCGTCGAAACCAAACTCAAATCGCGCATCGCGATTCTCTACACCGGCAAGCCACACCACTCGGGCATCAACAACTGGGAGATCTTTAAAAATTTCCACGAGGGTGACGACGAGCTCAAAAAACTTCTGCAAAAGATCTTCGACATCTCGGCCGAACTCTCGGCCCAGCTCGAAGCCAAGAACCTCGACAATGTCGTAGACCTCGTGAACCGCGAATGGGAACTGCGCCGCCGACTGGGCACCTCGGTCGATGCGCCAGTGCTGGGTGAAGCCTGGACTTGGGCCCAACAAAAGCTCGGCGCCGTGGGCCGCAAGGGATGCGGCGCGGGTGGAGGCGGTTCGATTTTCTTTATTTTTAAGAATTCTGCCGAGCGCAATCGTGCGATCAAAACTACACCGCCCAACAGCGAGTGGAAGTGGCTGCGCTGCTAATGGCCTAGGAATTGTGCGGAATTGCGTCCGAGGGCCTTCTCCGCCATGAAGTTGCGTTTGATGGCGCGAAGAATGTCGATCTGGGTGAAAAGGTTGAATCCCGGCCCCTCGACCACGTTCACGGTCGTTTTGGAGTAACCAACGATTTGATTTTTGTCATTGCGTTCGGCATGGCTCGTGACCGCTTCGAAGATATCGCTCGCTGCCGCTGTGTTAACGCGAATGCATCCCATCGAAGCCGGCTTGCCTAGGTTTTTATAATTTGAATAGCCAGTGGTTTCGTGAATTGCGATGCCACCAAAAAAGAAGAGCGCGTAGTTCATGCGCGCGTCGCCAAAGGAGTCCGAGGTCTTTTCGCGAAACGAACGTTCGATGCTATAGGTGCCCACCTTAATGTCATCGCCCCTCGCCTTCGTGGTTCCGATCTTGTTGCGGTTGTCGTCGTAAAGAGTTTTCTTGGCGATGCGGTTGGGGTTTCCCGTCGATGTGAGCGCCGCAGTGATGAGTTCGCCGTCGACCACAAGCAGCAGCACACTGCGTTTTTCGTGATCGCGGTTCTTTGGTGCGTAGGTCACAAAATCTGGCTTCTTTAGGATGTAAATTTCAACCGGCGTACGGCGATGCGCGGGGAGCTTGGCGGCCATCAGGGCGCTCGACTGAATCTTTTGCAACGCGGTTTGAACTTCGGCGGAATCCGCCCGGTCGCGAAACTCACGGGTCGCTGTGGCATCGCCCTGCACCGAGTCCCCGCCACCACAGGCCGCGAGGACTAGGAGCAGGAAAAGCTGGGCGAAGGCCGAAGCACGAGTCATGACGCCGTGTGTTAGTTCGCGGGGTTCCCCAAGTCAAGACTTAGTCGCGGGTGACCACTTGGTTGTGATCGGCCTCGCGGCCCACCGTGGTGAGCGGTCCGTGCCCCACCACCACAAGGGTCTCGTCGGGTAAGGTATATACCTGTTTTTTAATGGAGTTTTCTAGCTGCTCCATGGAGCCCTGCCAGAGGTCGGTGCGCCCTACAGAACCGCGAAAGAGCACGTCTCCGGCAATGAGAAAGCCCTGGCCCTCGGACTCCACGCCGCGAAAGAGCGAGGTGTTTCCGTCAAGCCGAAAAGGCGCATCAAGGTAGAGCGAACACGAACCCGGCGAGTGGCCGGGCGTGTAAAGCACCCGCGCCCCGGGGAGCTCGGGATAGGTGTCGGCGGTTTTGATTTTGATATAGGTCTCGGGCACCTCAAAGGGAGGCACCCCCCACATCTCGCATTGGGCCTTGGCGTTGCGGTAGAGAGGCTCATCGGCCGCGTGCAAGTGCACGGGCACGTCCGCCCCGCGCTGGGCCGAAGCCCACATTTTCACTTCTTGCACGCCGGCGATGTGATCCAGGTGCGCGTGCGTGAGCCAAATGCGGGTGATTTCGAGTTCGGGCGAGGCCGAGAGACGCGCGATGATTTGCGAAGCGCCCATGCCCGGATCCACCACGACGGCCTTTTTCTGGCTTTCGTTGATAAGAATGGTGCAATTGCACTGCAGAGGACCCAGCGGAAAGACTTCGAGCACGTAGCGGTCGGACATGGGTTCGGAGCCTAGAACCCACCCGCGCCAGGTGCAAGAAAGGACTCCGAGATTTGTGTTTGATCCTGGGAGAAGCCTCGGTTAGCTTTTGCCGGGTTCATGATTT
>Ga0247823_10001634_pt1 | contig 18581 bp, 19 predicted proteins | sample 13C_PalmiticAcid_2_FD_192426 | JGI IMG/M metagenome (GOLD analysis project Ga0247823, IMG submission 192426) | Soil microbial communities from agricultural site in Penn Yan, New York, United States - 13C_PalmiticAcid_Day30 | ecosystem: Environmental > Terrestrial > Soil > Agricultural land... | reverse complement strand
CTTCAGGCCGATGCCGCGCGCGGCGCTGGCGCTGGTGCGGTTCGCCTTGTCGAAGCTGGTCTTGTAGATGATGCCGAGATTCAGGCGCTCGCCGATCTCCTTCAGCGCATGGGCCGTCTCCAGCGCGTGCTGGCGGCTTTCCATCTGGCAAGGGCCGGCGATGAAGACGATGCGGGCGCCGCCGCCGATGACGACGGGCTTCTTGAGGCCTTCGGACAGGGTAATGACGGCGTTCGGAGAGGTCACGGCGGCGCTTTCAACTGGTTTCAACGGCGGTTCGCGAGCCTATGCCGCGACTTTAAGTCGGACAGGTGGCGTCGCGGATGCGTTTTCGCAACTTATCCGGCGACTCAGGCCCTGACCATCGGTCGCGCGATCATGGTAATCTGGCTTCATGAGCCCCCCCGACGCCCCCTTGATCTCGACCGAAGCCTTGGCGACCCAGTTGGGTGCGCCCAGGTTGAGGCTGATTGACGCCAGTTGGTGGCTGGACGGGCGCGACGCTCATGCGGATTTCAACACCGAGCGACTGCCCGGCGCCGTATTCTTCGATCTGGAGGCCGTGTCGGATCGCAACACCCCCTACCCGCATATGCTGCCCTCGCCCGGCGACTTTGCCGAAACCATAGGCGCGATGGGCGTGTCCGACGGCGACGACATCGTCGTCTATGATTCTCAAGGGTTGTTCTCGGCGGCGCGGATCTGGTGGGCGCTGCGGGTCATGGGCGCGAAACGGGTTCGGGTGCTGGATGGCGGCCTACCGAAATGGCGCGCCGAAGGACGGCCTCTGGAACATGGCGCAGTCGAGCCGGGATCGCCTGCAATCTTCCGCACCGAATTCAACGCCGAAAAGGTCGTCGATCTCGAACAAGTCAAGCAAGCCTTGGATGAGAAAGTTCAGATCGTGGATGCCCGTGGCGCGGCGCGTTTCCGCGGCTCAGCTCCCGAACCGCGCGCTGGCCTGCGTTCCGGCCATATGCCGGGCGCGCTCAGCCTGCCCTTCGGCCAGTTGCTGAATCCGGATGGAACCCTGAAGCGCGGCGCGGTGCTGGAAGCCGTCTTCCGTGAGGCAGGGGTCGATCTGGCCCGCCCGGTCATCACCAGTTGCGGGTCGGGCGTCACCGCCGCCATCCTCAGCCTGGGCTTGGCGGAACTGGGTCGCCCCTCGCGGCTCTATGACGGTTCATGGGCCGAATGGGGCGCGCAACCTGACACGCCGGTTGAAATCGGCTGACCCTCAGACCGCCGCCGGGACGGTCGCGCCCGAATCATCCTCGCCGCGCGATACCACAACGGCGACGACCAGATCGCCGGTGACGTTCAGCGAGGTCCGGCACATGTCAAGGAAGCGGTCCACGCCCAGGATCAGGCCGATGCCCTCCGGCGGCACGCCCACCATGGCCAGGATCATGGCGATGACCGGCAGGCTCCCCGCCGGAACGCCCGCCGTGCCGACTCCGCCCAGAATGCAGACCAGCATGACGATGAACTGCTGGCCCAGGTTCAGGTCAACGCCGAAGAACTGCGCCAGAAACAACACCGTCACGCCCTCGAACAGGGCCGTGCCGTTCTGGTTGGCCGTGGCTCCGACGGTCAGGACGAAGCGAGCGATCTTGCGTGGCAGGCCCAGGTTCTGTTCCGCCACCCGCAAAGAGACCGGCAAACTGGCATTGGACGAGGCCGTCGAGAAGGAGACCACCATGGCTTCGCGAATGTCGCGAAAGAACTTCAGCGGCGACATGCCGCCCAGGGTGGCGATACAGATTGGGTAGACCACGAACATGTGGATCGCCATCGCCCCAACCGCAACGGCGACAAAGGCCGCCAGCCGCACCAAAAGGTCCCAGCCGAACAGGGCCGCCAGATTGAACATCAGGCAGGCGATGGCGACGGGCGCCAGCCGGATGACAAGGTTGATGAGCTTCATCATCACCTCGAACACCCCTTCGATGGTCTTCTGCAGGCTCTCCGTCGCTGGCCCTCTGGCCAGCACCAGGCCGATGCCGAACATCAGTGCGAAGACCATCACCGGCAGGATCTCGTTCTGCGCCGCCGCCGTGAAAACGTTGGACGGCACCAGATCCAGGAAGAAATCGCCCGCCCGCACCGAATCCGGCGCGCTGCCGACAATAGAGGCGGCCCCGCTGCGTCCCTGATCCAGCAGTTGTTGAGCCAAAGCCGGGTCCACGCCATCGCCAGGCCGGAAGACGTTGACCATAACCAGGCCGATAATGACGGCGACAGTCGAAATGAAGACGGTGAACAACAGGCTCTTGGTCCCGGCCCTGCCCAGGGTCTTCAGGTCGCCCATCTCTGCAACGCCTACCACTAGCGCCGAAAACAGCAGCGGCAGAACCAGCATGAACAGCAGCCGCAGGAAGATCTGCCCTGCCGGTCCGGTGATGTTGGACGTCAGCCACTGAACCCAGGGCGTATCGCCTCCGATCGTCAGATTGACCAGGAGGCCGCCGGTCAATCCGACCAGAAACCCGATCAGCATCAAGACATGCAGCGGAAGCTTCTGTCTGGTCGTCGCAGTCATGCGTCCCCCGATCAGGCGACCGACCGACGCCCTATCGGATCGGCAGGGCGTAGATCAGGCCGCTGGGCCGCGCGCTCCATTGCGCGTTCAGTCCCCTGGCCAGATTCAGCGCCGATTGCTGGCCAAGGTTCCGTTCAAAGATCTCGCCATAGTTGCCGCCGGCCGCGATAGCGTCTCGCGCCCAGGTTCGGGGCAAGCCCAGAGACGGGCCGAATTCTCCCTCCTCACCCAGCAGGCGTCGGGTGCGCGGCTCCTGGCTGTCGCGGGCCAGGGCGGCCACGTTAGCCTTGGTCACGCCCAGCTCCTCGCCCAAGATCAGGGCGTTCAGGGTCCAACGGATCACCGCTGCCCATTGATCGTCGCCGCGCCGCACGACCGGCCCCAGCGGCTCCTTGGAAATGACGTCGGGCAGGATGGCGTGCTGCTGCGGATTGGGCAGGGTCGTCCGCGCCGCCGCCAAGGCCGAGATGTCGGCGGTGAAGGCGTCGCATTCCTCGCGCGCATAGGCCTGTCGGGCTTCTTCCTCGGTCTTGACGATGACGGGACGGAACTCGATCCCGCGAGTTCGGAAATAGTCTTCGACGTTCAACTCGGTGGTCGAACCCGCCTGGACGCAAATGCGAGCGCCGTTCAACTCAGACGCGCTGTTAAGGTTCAGAGCGCGGCGCACCAGGAAGCCCTGACCGTCGTAATAGTTGATCCCGGCGAAGCTCAATTCCCCGCCAGCGTCGCGGCTCATGGTCCAGGACGTATTGCGCCACAGGACGTCCACCCGTCCGTCCCGCAGAGCCTCAAAGCGCAACTCGGCGGTCAGGGGAACGAATCGCACGGCATCCGGATCACCGAAGATCGCCGCCGCCGTCGCCCGACAGAAGTCGACGTCAAAGCCGCGCCAGGCGCCCCGATTGTCGGTGAAGGCGAAGCCGACCAGCCCCTGATTGACGCCGCACTTCAGATGGCCGCGTTGCTTGACGGCCTGCAGCGTGGGGCTTGTCACATCGGCCGGCATGATGGTCGTGGTCGGTCGCGAGGTCGGCGTCGTCTCGGCGTGATCGGTCTTGCCCCGTCGCTCGCAGGCAGCCGTCGCCAGCAGCAGCGCCAGCGATAATCCCGTCACGATCTTCGACGCCCGCATTCCGGCACCCTCTCCAGCTTGCGCCCCCGCCTTCTTTAGAGCCCTCTAGGGCCAGAACCGCAACCCGCCGGAGCCGTCATGCCTCGCCTTTCCGACCGCACCCGTCTGATCGCCTCCGCCACGCGACGCGGCCAGGGGCGGCGGCCGGTCAATCCGCCGGTCGAGCGCGCCTCCACCATGCTCAGCGACGACCCAGCCTCGATGCAGGACCCGACGCCGGGCCCGGTCTACGGCCTGGACGGCACCAGCGCCGCGCGCGAACTTCGCGCCGCCCTGGCCGATCTGGAGGGGGCGAGCGAGGCCTTCCTGGTCCCGTCCGGCCTCGCCGCCGTGACCGTTCCCCTGCTGGCCCTGCTGCGCCCCGGCGACGAGGTGGTGACCAGCGACGCCGTCTATGGCCCGACCCGGCGCTTTCTGACCCGGCACCTGGCTGCGCGTGGGATCGTGACGCACTTTCACCCGGCCGACGCCTCGACCGCTGAAATCCTGGCCCTGTGCGGCGAGCGGACGCGGCTGCTGTTGATCGAGTCACCCTCCTCCCTGACCTTCGAGATCGTTGATGTTCCGGCCCTGACCGCCGCCTGCCGGGCGCGCGGCGTGCTGACAGTGATGGATAACACCTGGGCAGCCGGGCTGGCGTTCCGGCCGTTGGCGCACGGCGTCGACATCAGCGTCCAGGCCGTGACCAAGTACGTCGCCGGCCATTCCGACCTGTTGATGGGCGCCGTGGCGGTTCAGGACTGCGAGGTCGGCCGCGCCATCCTGCACGCCATCGAGGACATGGGCTGGCACGTCTCGCCTGACGACGCCTGGCTGGCCCTTCGCGGCCTGCGCACCTTGCCGCTGCGCTACAACGAGGCGCTCAAATCCGCGCTACAGGTCGCCGAATGGCTGCAAGCCCGACCCGAGGTCGAGCGCGTCCTCTTCCCGCCCCTGCCCGGCTCAGTCGGTCATGACCTGTGGCGGCGCGACTATTCCGGCGGCGCGGCCCTGATGGGAGTCGTCATGAAGGGCGGCGACAAGGCATCGGCCCATGCCCTGATGACCGCCCTCAGCCTGTTCGGCATGGGCTATTCCTGGGGCGGCTTCGAAAGCCTGATCACCCATGAAACCCCGCAACTGGCCTGGCGCCGCCATGCGCCCGCTCTGCCCGGTCAGCTGCTGCGCCTGCATATCGGTCTGGAAGATCCTTCCGATCTGATCGCGGATCTGGACCTCGGATTGGCCGCCTGGCCGGCGCCCTAGACGTCTTGGCGTAGCGGAATCCCGGATTTCCTGCGATCAAGACCATGAAGCAGGAGGACATCATGGCGGGTGCGATCAGAGTCGGTGTCGGCGGCTGGACCTTCGAGCCTTGGCGCGGGGTCTTCTACCCCGATGGCCTGACCCAGAAGCGAGAGCTGGAGTTCGCCAGCCGAGCCCTGACCAGCATCGAGATCAACGGCACCTATTATTCGACCTTCAAGCCCGACAGCTGGATGAAGTGGCGTGACGAGACGCCAGAGGACTTCGTCTTCGCGGTCAAGGCCAGTCGCTATTGCACCAACCGCAAGGCGCTGTCGGAGGGTGGCGAAAGCTTCGACCGCTTCCTGTCCCAGGGCCTGACCCTGCTGGGCGACAAGCTCGGGCCGATCAACTGGCAATTTATGGGGACCAAGAAGTTCGACGCCGAGGACTTCGAGGGCTTCCTCAAGCTGTTGCCCAGAGAAAAGGACGGGGTGCGTCTGCGTCACGCCCTGGAGGTCCGCAACCCGACCTTCGCCTGCCAGGAATTCTATGACCTGGCAGCCAAATACGGCGCAGCCATCGTCTATGCCGTGGATGACGAGGAACCGACCTGGCCCCAGATCGATGAGCCCACCGCCGACTTCAGCTACGCCCGACTGATGTCCAGCCGCGAGGATGAAGCGACAGGCATGACGTCCGACGAACTGGACGCCGTAGCAGCCCAGACTCGCAAATGGGCCGAGCACGGCGAGGTCTTCGCCTACTTCATTTCAGGGGCCAAGGTGCGCAACCCGGCTGCCGCCCAAGCCTTGATCGCCAAGCTGAAGTGACGACAATCGGCTAAGTAAAGCCGAACTTCGTAATCGCCTCGTCACCGACATCGCGCAGATTGAGGACGCCGTTCGTCAGACGTCTTCTCCTGTGAAGCTTGCCAAGCTAAGGCTTGTTTCCGAGGGTGTGGCGTACGTTCGCAAAACGGCGTCAATCAGGGACAGGGAAACGCATCATGGCGCGAGTGGCGTTGGTTACAGGTGGCACGCGGGGCATCGGCAAGGCGATCGTCCAGCGTTTGAGAGAGGACGGCATGGCCGTCGCCGCCGGCTATTCCGGCAATGACGAAGCGGCTGCCGCAACCGCACGCGAGTTAGGCGTTATGGTCATCAAGGGTAATGTCGGCTCGTTCGACGACTGCGCCCGCGCGGTTCAAGCGGTCGAGGCCGAACTCGGCCCCATCGACACCCTCGTGAACAACGCCGGCATCACCCGCGACGGCTTCTTCCACAAGATGAGTCACGATCAATGGTCAGACGTGATTCGCGTCAACATGGACAGCGTCTTCAACATGACGCGCCAGGTGATCAACGGCATGCGCGACCGGGGCTTCGGCCGCATCGTCAACATCTCGTCGATCAATGGTCAGAAGGGCCAGATCGGGCAAGCCAACTATTCCGCCGCCAAGGCCGGCATGATCGGCTTCACAAAGGCCCTGGCCCTGGAAAACGCGCGCAAGGGCGTGACGGTCAACTGCATCGCGCCCGGCTATATCGACACTGAAATGGTCGGCGCCATGGATCAGAAGGTTCTGGACAGCATCGTCGCGCAAATTCCGGTCGGAAGACTCGGAAAAGGCGAGGAAATCGCCGATATGGTGTCCTGGCTCTCGGGCGAGCGTGCCGGATATGTCACAGGCTGCACCCTGTCGCTGAACGGCGGCCAGTACCTGGTTGGCTAAACTCGCTTTGCCTAAAATCCGCCGTTCGGGCGTTCCACCACTGCAACCATGATGGCGACGGTCGAGGTTGAGGCGGAGAATCCGCCATGCTTCGCCGCCCCGGCGCCGCGCGCCAGGGCGGTTGCAGGCGTGCGCCTCGATCTTGCCGCCCTGATGTTGCTGACCGCCTGTCTGGCGGCAACGCCGGCTACAGCCCAGCTGCGCTCAAATGTGCAGGCGGAACAGAGCCGGGTGATCCGCGATCAATCGGTGACCCGCACCCTGCCGCCGCCTGGACGCTATTCCTCGGAAGCTGGCCAGACCTTCATGCTGGATCGGGCAGGAACGCTGACTCTGTTGCGGTTTGAGCGCTCGACCGAAACCTGGGCTCTGCGTCCGTCTTCGGCGCCGCGGGGCGACACCATCTATCGCAACGACGCTGGCGAGCAGGTGCTGCGCGTCACGCCCAGCGGCGGCATCACCGTCTATACCACCCGCAATCCCGGCGGTTCGCCCGTCTCGCTGACAGGGCCCGCGGTCAGCCTGGAGCCGACCAGCCTCGGCCCAGTGCAGATGTTCAACCTGATGACCCGCCGCAGCGGCCTCGTCAGCGAAGCCCTCGGCCGTTTGGTGCGGATCAATGTCGTCGGCCAGGAATCCGAAGCCCTTTGCATCGAGGCCCTCATCGTCACCACGGACGCCGTGGTCCGCATCGCCCGTTCACCCAGCGCCCGCCCCTTCCTGGACCGCCTGCGCAGCATCACCGTGATCGAAGGCGCGCGCGCTTCGGTCAGCTATTCCAACGGCGACCTGCGTGTCGTGGTCGATCCTAAACGCGGCATCGCTGGCCGCCCGTCCTCGGCCCGTGTCATCCGCGCGGTGATCCCGCAAGACTGATAGGGCGCTCAGCGACACGCTCGCCGATTAGCGCTATTGCCCAAAAAATCAGGAACGGCGCATGAGCCAGGACTTTGAAGAGCACGACGAAGACAGCGGCGGTTTCGACGTTGACGATTGGGCGCGGCTGAAGCCCTTCATCGGCTCGGTGGCGACTCTCGAGGATGTCCAGGCGCGTAGGGCCATCTTCGCGCTTGGCGACACCGAGGACGGTGCGACCATCGACATGGACCTGCCCCAACCCGTCATCTGGTGGGAAGAGAGCGGTGAACAGGCGGCGGTGATTGTGCAAGCCGAAGCTCATGTCGGATCAGACGGTGAGACCATGGAGGTCCTGGGCCTGATCCTGCCCGACGGCAGCGGCGTCGTGGCCCTGATGGACGATGTCGATCTGGTGGATGACACCGATCCGACCTGGCGTGATCTTGTCGCCAGCGCGATCATCGAATTCGACGATGGCCTGCAAGACTAGGGTTTCTGTCGCAGGCTAGACTTTGAAGCGCTCGCTCCAACCGTCAAACGCAACCTCGACATTGTCGGGAAGAGACGCCGACAAGCGTTTGTAATCCAGATCAATATGCAGGTTCGTCAGCACGGCTTGCTTGACCTCGGCCCGTGCGATCCACTCCAGCGCCTTGTCGACGTGGGCATGGGTCGGATGCGGCGTGTAGCGCAGGGCGTCGATGATCCAGAGGTCGGCTCCGCGCACCGCCTCCAACGCCGTCTCATCCAGATCGGACACATCGCTGGAATAGGCCACTGACCCCAGCCGGTAGCCGACAGAGCGGATCGGGCCATGAGTCTGATCAAAGGTGACGACCGGAATGTGACCGCCGGCGCCGTCAACGCTCCAGTTTTCGCCGTGCGACGGAATCCGCTGGGCTTCCAGGATGGCTGGATAGCCGTGGTGGCTCTCGAAGATGTAGTCGAACCGCCGGGTCAGGGCATGGTGTGTGGCCGGGTCCATCCAGGCCTGAATCCGTCGTCGCGCATGGATGGCGAAGACCCTCAAATCGTCGATGCCATGGGTCTGATCGGCATGGTCATGGGTATAGAGGACGGCGTCGATATGAGTGATCGCCGCCATCAGAGCCTGCTGACGCAGGTCCGGCGAAGTGTCGATCAGGACGCTGGTGGTCCCATCCGGCCCGTGACGGCGCGCCAGCATGGAGCAGCGGGTGCGCCGGTTCCTGGGCTCGTTGGGATCGCAGTCGCCCCAGTCGCCGTCGCCGCGCGGCACGCCGCCGGACGAGCCGCAACCAAGGATGACGATCTCCAGTTCGCCCGCTGCGGTCATTCGGCGGGCCGGGGGATGCGGTCGAACAGGGCGAAGAAGGCGTCGGTCGTGCGGCGGTCGGCCTCCTCGGGCGTCCAGCCTCGGATCTCGGCCAGCTTCTGCAAGACCAGCCCCACATAGGCCGGCTCGTTGCGTCGCCCGCGATGCGGGATGGGCGCCAGGTAGGGGCAGTCGGTTTCGACGATGATCCGGTCCTCGGGCATCCGGCGAATGACCTCGCGCACGTCTTCAGCCGCCTTGAAGGTGGCGATGCCGGAAACGGAGAACCAGGCGCCGAGTTCCGCAGCTGTTTCAGCTAGTTCCATGCCGCTGGTGTAGCAGTGCATCAACAGCTTGAACGGCCCGCGCGCGTGCTCCTCGCGCAGGATGGCAGACATGGTCTCGTCAGCTTCGCGCGTATGCACCACCAGCGGCAGGCCGGTCCGGCGTGCGGCGTCGATGTGCTGACGGAAGACCCTCGACTGCTCGTCGCGCGGGCTGAGATCGTAGTGGAAGTCCAGGCCGCATTCACCGATACCGATGACACGCGGGCGCTGGGCCAAGGCGACCAGTTCGTCAGCGGTCAGTTCGACATGGTCCTTGGCTTCGTGCGGATGGGCGCCGACGGTGCACCAGATGTCGTCGTGGGCCATGGCCAGGGCGTGCGTGGCCTCGAAGGTCGACAGCTTGTCCGAAATCTCGACCATCAGGCGCACGCCCGCCTCGCGGGCGCGGGCGATGACCTCGTCCCGGTCCTCGTCGAACTGAGGGGCGTGCAGGTTGACGTGACTGTCGATGATCATCTCAGGGCCTTGGTGCGGGCGATGTCGGCCAGGGCGCCAGCCAGAACGTCGGCGCGGTCCAGGTTGATGGCTGCCGTGCGGTCGGGCAGTTCGGCCAGACGGGTCCACAACTCGGCCCAGCGCGCGCCCTGCCCCGCCGGCGCCTCCAGAGCGCGGGTCTTCACCGCCGCGATCAGCCGGTCCATCAGGGCCTCGAAGCGGGCCTGGCCCTCAACGCCGCGAAAGCCGTCCGCGACCGCCAGCTGCTCGGCCCGGTCCACGGCGTCGCCCAGCACCCAACTTCGGGCCACGGCGTCGACCTCCTGCATGGCGCCGGAGGACAGGGCCAGGGCCGCGCCCGGCGACCCGCCGGCCATGTCGGCGGCCAGTCGCACGTCGTCGGGGTCTGCGCCCGTGCGGTTGCGCACCAGGGTTTCCAACTGATCCGGGGTCCAGATCGGGAAGCTGAGACGGCGGCAGCGCGAGCGGATCGTGGCCAACAAACGACCCGGCGCATGGGTCACCAGCAAGAGGACGCCGCGCTCAGGCGGTTCCTCCAGAATTTTCAGCAAGGCGTTGGCGGCGTTGACGTTCAGATCGTCGGCGGCGTCGATGATCGCCACGCGATACTGGGCCTGCGACGGGCTCTTGGCGAAGAAGCCGGGCAGATCGCGCGCCTGTTCGACCGAGATGGTTTTCTTCTGCTTGCCGCCTTCGACCAGCCGCTCCATCACCAGAAGATCGGGATGAGACTGCGCCGAAACCAGTTGGCTGACCGGATCATAGGGCGCGGCGCCCAGCGGCCCCCGCAACGGGTCAGGCGCGGCCCCCAGCAGGCGGCGCGCGGCGCGGTAGGCGAAGGTCGCCTTTCCGCTGCCCTCAACCCCGCACAGCAGCCAGGCGTGGTGCAGCCGTCCCCGGCTCAAGGCGTCCAGAAAGGCCTCTTCGGCCGCGACGTCCGGGACCAGGTCGAACCGGTCGCGCGGATGTTCGCTCACAGCAGCCGCTCGGACACGGCGCTCCAAAGGCGTTCGGAAACGACCTCAAGCTCGCCGGTGGCGTCGATCACGACGCAGCGCTCCGGGTGACAGCGCGCTACGTCGAGGAAGCCTTCGCGGAGTTTCTCGTGGAAGGCCAGACCCTTGGACTCGAACCGGCTCTCGAACAGGCCTCGGCCGAAGGCGCGCTCCAAGCCGACCTCGACCGGCAGGTCGAACACCAGGGTCAGATCCGGCTGGTCCTCGGCCACGATGGCGGCGTCCAGCGCCTCGATCAGGCTTTCCGGCGCCCCCCCGCCCGCGCCCTGATAGACGCGGCTGGAATCGGCGAAACGATCGCAGACAACCCATTTCCCGGCGTCCAGCGCGGGGCGAATGGTGCGCTCCAGATGGTCGGAACGTGCGGCGTACATCAGCAGGGTCTCGGTTCGCGGCGACCAACGCCCCGCGTCACCGGCCACGACGATGTTGCGGATTTCCTCGGCGCCCGGCGAGCCGCCCGGCTCACGAGTCTGGATGACGTCGATGCCAAGCGAGCGCAGATGCTCGACCAGCAGGCGCGCCTGCGTGGTCTTGCCGGCCCCCTCGCCGCCTTCGAATGTGATGAACTTACCGCGCTGCACCCGCGCACAATGGCGAGCGCGGCGCGACAGGCAAGCCCTAACCGCCTGATATCAACAGAGCGTCGCCAAACCCGCGTGCGATGACCGCTTGACGCGCCTGTTCGGCCGCATTGGCGTTGGACCAGGGACCGACGATCACGCGAAACAGGGAACGGTCATCGATGCGAACATCCTGCACCGTGGCGCGATCACCCAGGCGGTCAGCGATTCGCTGTGCTGCGCGTCGATCGGAGAAGGCGCCGGCCTGAACCCAGTAGGCCGACGCGCTCGCTACGGGCGCAACAGTCGCTGAGGCCTGCTCATAGGGTGTGGATTGCGTCGACGGCGCCGCGGCTTCCGCCCGTCGCAGCGCGGTTCCGCCCCCCGTTCTCGGCGCGCGGCCGACGTAGCGCACCCGCACCTCGCCCACGCCCTGCTGCAACAAGCCCAGTTCCTCGGCCGCCGCCCGCGACAGGTCGATGATCCGACTGTCGACAAAGGGGCCGCGATCATTGACGCGCAGGATGACGCGACGCCCGTTGGCGCGATTGGTCACCTCCACCAGGCTCGGCAGAGGCAAGGTCTTGTGAGCCGCCGTCAGGGCGTTCATGTCGAACCGTTCGCCGGACGAGGTCGGACGACCGTTGTGTTGCGCCCCATACCAGGAGGCCATGCCGACCTCGTCATAGTTGGGCTGTTCGGCCGGCCGATACCAACGCCCGCGGATCTGATAGGGCCGCATGGTGCCGGAAACGATGGGCGCGGGATCGGTCACGACCGGCGGTCTCAGCGGCGCGTCACGCCCGCCCCCGAAACTGGCGCAGGCGGCCAGGGTGGAAAAGGCGGCGGCGACCACAACGCCCCTCAGCAATCTCGCCATCATGGCCAACGCACTCCAGTTCACTTGAAGTGATCATTACTGAGGACGTTTCCGGTTTGGTTAACGGGACGTTTGAAGCTATGCGTCCCCGCGTCGCGGCGGTCTCTTCGCGCCGCGCCAGTTCTTGAAGCGAGCGCCTTGAAATCCTCCCTCTATCAGACCCGATCCGGGGTCTTCGCCCTGGCGACCCTGTGCTGTGTCCTGTGGGGCAGCGCCTTTCCAGCGGTCAAGAACGGCTATGCCTTGCTGCACATCGCGCCGAGCGACATCCCCAGCCAGATGCTTTTCGCCGGGTGGCGCTTCGCCCTGGCGGGGGCGATCCTCCTGGGCGTCGCCGCAGCAATGAAGAAGCCGATCCTCGCGCTGAACAGTCGCCAGATGCGCCAGGTCACCCTGCTGGGTCTGACCCAGACGACGATCCAGTATGTCTTCTTCTACGTCGGCCTGGCGCACGCCACCGGCGTGAAGTCATCGATCATGAACGCCACCGGCGTCTTCTTCAGCGTCGTTCTGGCCCACTTCCTCTATGCCAACGATCGGCTCAATGGCCGCAAGACGCTGGGGTGCCTGATCGGCTTCCTGGGCGTGGTAGTCGTCAATCTGGGCGGCGACGCCCTTGGCTTCGACTTCAGCCTGCTGGGCGAGGGCTTCATCATCATCGCCGCCTTCGTGCTGGCGGCCGCCTCCATCTATGGCAAGCGCTTGTCCGTCGGCATGGACGCCATGGTGATGACCGGATGGCAGTTGCTTGTCGGCGGGATCGGCCTGACCGCCATCGGCGTGATCGGCGGCGGCCATCTTCAGGCCCTGAACCTCCAGTCCGGAGCATTGCTGCTCTACATGGCCCTGCTATCGTCGGTCGCCTTCGCCGTATGGAGCCTGCTGCTGAAGCACAATTCCGTCGGCCTGATCGCCGCCTTCAACTTCCTGATTCCGGTCTTCGGAGTCAGCCTGTCAGCGATCTTCCTCGGCGAAAGCCTGCTGCGGTGGAGCTATCTGGCGGCACTGGTTCTGGTCTGCGCAGGCATATGGCTGGTGACGCGCCCATCGTCTCCGGGCAAGGCCTGATTGTTCGTGCTGCATGACTGCGCTTTCCGCTTGGGCGACGGCTCACTTGCCGCTATGCACGCCTCCGCGCGCTGTCTCGACTCGCGCTGGACAGGTGGCCGAGTGGTTTAAGGCAGCGGTCTTGAAAACCGCCGTAGGTGAGAGCCTACCGTGGGTTCGAATCCCACCCTGTCCGCCAATTATTCCGGCGATCGAACCAGTTTCTCCAGGCGAGCCATTGGCTCTGGAACGGAACTCGCTCTTCCGGAGCGGTGGCTTTTCGATTTCAGTTCCGCAGGTAGACCGCCATGACGCCGCAGCCCGTCATGGAACTTCCTCCCGCCAACAGCCCTTCAACAGTCACCTGCACGCGGTGCAGATAGGTCCTGCCGGTCTTGAGGGTGCAGGGCTCTCTTCTGATCTCTACGGTAACGGGCAGCGGACGCCCGTTAACCGGCATTTCGCCGCTGAGAAGGATCAGGTTTGAAGGCCCTTCGCTCGGCAGGACGTTATAGGTCAGCTTGAACTCGTGCTGTCTCGCCCCGTCTTCCCGTACAAGCCTGACATCGTGTTCCCGATTCTTGTCTGGCCTGATGTTGATGGTCCAATGCTCGTCTCCGCCGTAAAATCGGGAAGTGAGTTCAACCCGTCCGCATGTCGTTCAGGTGACGGCGTTGGAGCAGCAACACAACCCGCCAGTGCAGTTACTGCGAATGCTGACAGGATGCGCATGCTGTCCTCTCTCCAGATGCGAGAGAGAGGCACGATCTCCGAAGTTTGGGCAAATCCCATACGAGAGATATTGGCGCGCCCTGCAGGACTCGAACCTGCAACCCCCTGCTTAGAAGGCAGGTGCTCTATCCGGTTGAGCTAAGGGCGCGTGAGGCCGAAGCCGATCAGACGCGGGCTCAGTGAGTCCAGGACTGCTTGCGGTTGGTGGCGAAGTTGTCGGCGTAGGCCTTGAGGATCAACGGCGCGTCCTGCGGCTCGTGCAGACGGAAGGCGATGCCGTGACGTTCAGCGTATTCGACGGCCTCTTCCTTGGTCTCGAAGCTGAGACGGACCTGGCCGTTCATGTCGGTGGTGCTGGTCCAGCCCGTCAGCGGGTCCTGGGTGCGCGCCGAGGCGGGTTCGAACTCCAGACGCCAGTCGTGAGTCTTGGCCTTGCCCGACTGCATCGCGGTCTTGGCCGGGCGATAGATGCGAGCGAGCATGGGCGGAATCCTTCGGCGACGTGTCTTGGTCGGGTCCATAACCCGCCGCCGCCGCCCGGTCCAGACGTCGCCGGCGACTTCAGGCGGCCAGGATGGTCGAACCGGCGTCGATCCATCGGCGTGCGGCGCGCTGAGCCTCGGCGATCTCGTCGTGTTCCATCTCCTGGCTCAGATCGCGGCGATATTCCCGCGCCTCCAGCGAACCCTTCATAGACGCCAGATTGAAGATCATGTGAGCCGAGACCCGGTCGATCGGACACCCGTCCAACCCCGATGAATAGGCCAGCCCCAGTTTGAACAGGGCGTCGCCGTCCATATCGACGGTCGGCAGCGGCAGGGCCGCGGTTTCGATAGCCTCAGGCGCGGTTTCGTGCGCGGTCATAGCCAGTCCTCCGGGCTTTGGTCATTCTGACCCTGCCGTTCGAACCGCATTCAAATACCGACGGTTTGAAATTAGCGTTAACGCGCCCGTTGGCCGAAAAGAACAGCGCGCGCGGCTTGCCCCGCCTTGTTCGATGCACCGAGATCAGCGCGCCATTCCTGGCCCACCGCCCTCCCCGCCTGAACCGCCGGCCGCGCCCCGACCCGTTCCATCCAGGCGTCCAGGTGCGGGAACTCAACCAGATCCTGTCCCTGAAGCGCCGGCAGGAGCCACGGCCAGATCGCCATGTCAGCGATGGAGTAGTCGCCCGCGACATAGTCCCTGTCCGCCAGACGCCTATTGAGCACGCCGTAGAGGCGGTGCGTCTCATTGGTATAGCGGTTCACGCCATAAGCGATCTGACGCTGGTCCTTGATCATCGCCGGGGCGTATTGACGGAAGTGATGCGTCTGCCCCGCCATCGGCCCCAGACCGCCGACCTGCCAGAACAGCCACTGATCAACCTCGGTTCGAGCCCGCACGTCCGATGGATAGAAGCGCCCCGACTTCGCGCCCAGATACTGCAGGATGGCGCCGGATTCGAAGATCGACAGCGGCTGACCGTCCGGTCCGTCTGGATCGACGATGGCCGGCATCCGTCCATTTGGGCTGAGAGCCTGAAACCCCGGCGCGAACTGCTCACCCGCACCGATGTTCACCGGCTTGACCACATAGGGCAGTCCCATCTCCTCCAGCGCAATGGAGATCTTCCAGCCGTTCGGCGTGGGCCAATACCAGAGCTCGATGGGCTGGGTCATCGCGGTCGCCTTCATGCGTGTCGAGACGTCCAGAGATGGCGCGTGCAAGGTGAACGGACAAGGCTGAAACCTGACACCACCATTCAGCCGGAGTTCATGCGCCAGGACCGACCTTGCCCCTCTGTTCAACGGGCCGTCCGCAGCTTTCCTTCGGCGCCCAGACCACGGAGACATGCAGATGAACCGCCTCACCAAGGCCGCCATCGTCGCCCTGGCGCTGACCACCACGGCCGCGCCGTTGGCGGCGCAGGCCCAGAACCGCGATCACAGGGAATATCGCCAGGACCGCCGTGAAGACCGGCGCGAGGATCGCCATGACCGTCGCGAATGGCGTCAGGATCGTCGCGACGACCGGCGCGAATGGCGTCAGGACCGCCGCGATGATCGGCGCGAATGGCGACAGGATCAGCGCCGCGCCGACCGCTGGGATCGCAACAACCGCGACTGGTGGCGCGGCCGGCCCGAGTTCCGCGACTATCGCGGCGCTCGCAACGGCTACTGGTATGCGCCGGGACGCGGCTATTACCGCGTCGATCCGCGCTATCAGAGCTATCGCTGGCGTCAGGGAGCCTACCTGCCCTCGGCCTATCGCGGCTATTACGTGAGCGATCCCTATTATTACGGCTTGCGTCCGGCCCCGCGCGGCTATCGCTACGTCCACGCCAACAACGACATCCTGCTGATCGCGGTCGCCACCGGCCTGATCGCCAGCGTGTTGCACGACGTCTATTAAGACGACGCGCAAGCATTGAAATCGGCCCCGCAAAGCTCGACTTTGCGGGGCTTTTTCGTGGGCTTCCTGCAAGTTTCCATCGACCAGCGTTCAGCCGTGGTTCATGGCACGGAGGCCAAATTGATGCCCAAGCCGCCCTCTCGGCGTGCGAGGAAGAAGACCATGAAACGTTCCCTGATGGTGTTCACGGCCATCGCCAGCTTTGTCCTTCCGGCCCTCGCGCCGGTGGCTAGTCTGGCGCAGTCGAGGCAGGTCCAGCTCGAGGACGGCGCCCGCCGCCAACGCCCTCAACATCGCGTAGATCGCAACGAGTTGTCTGTTTCTCCCCAGCAGAGGCGTGATAGCCCTCGCGCCGAAACACGCCCCGACCGCCCCGACCGGCCGCAGCGCCCCACGGATCAGGACCGTCCGCAGCCCCCCCGTCCCGATCAGCCGAACCGCCCCGGCCGTCCGGACCGTCCGGATCGACCCGATGTGCGGCCAGACCGTCCCGGTTCGCAGCAGCCCAACCGGCCGAACCGGCCGGACGGAAGTCGGCCCGACCGACCCAATCGTCCGAATCAACCGAACCGACCCGACAGGCCTGACTGGAATCGACCTGACCGACCGGGCAACCAGCAGCCCAACCGCCCGAACAGACCTGATCGCCCCGACTGGAACCGTCCGGATCGTCCAGATCGGCCCAATCGTCCGGAGCGGCCAGACCGCCCCAATCGACCCGACCGGCCGAACTGGAACCACGACCGCGACTACCGCGACTTCCACAACCGCTGGAACCGCGACCAGTGGCGGCGAGACTGGGATCGTCGCCATCGCAGCGACTGGTGGCGTCACGACAACCGCTTCCGGGGCTGGAACGGCGTGCGGCTCGGTTTCTATTTCGCGCCGGGCTACGGCTACTACAGCGTGCCCCGGACCTATTGGAACCGGCAGTATTACGTCGGCCAGTACCTGCCGGACATCTTCTGGCGTTATCAGGTCAACGACTGGCGAACCTACGGCCTCGGCTACCCGCCTCCGGGAACCCGGTGGGTCTATGTCGACAACTCGATCTACCTGATCGACGACTACGACGGCTACATCATCGAGGTCGTCCGCGACGCCTGGAACTGGTAGCCCACGCCGAAACAAAGAGGCCCCGGAGATCGCTCTCCGGGGCCTCTTCTTAGAGCATCTGACTTTTAATCAGAGGGTCTTACAGGCCCAGCTTGGCCTTCAGGATGTCGTTGACCGCAGCCGGGTTGGCCTTGCCGCCCGTGGCCTTCATCACCTGACCGACGAACCAGCCGAGCGCCTGGGGCTTCTCGGCGACGGCGACGGCCTTGTCCGGGTTGGCGGCGATGATGTCATCGACGGCCTTCTCGATGGCGCCGGTGTCCGTGACCTGCTTCAGGCCGTGTTTCTCGACCACCTCGGCGGGGCTGCCCTCGCCGTTCCAGACATAGTCGAAGACCTCCTTGGCGATCTTGGACGAGATCACATTGGTCTCGATCAATTCGACCAACTGAGCGACGTGCGCCGCCGGCAGCGGGTTCTCGCTGAAGTCCTTGCCGTCGGCGGCCAGACGCGCCGAGACCTCGTTGGTGACCCAGTTGGACACCAGCTTGGCGTCCCGGCCCTTGGCGGCGGCCTCAAAGTAGTCGGCCTTGGCCTGTTCCGAGATCAGCACCACGGCGTCGTATTGCGACAGGCCATAGTCAGCCATCAGACGGCGACGCTTCTCGTCTGGCAGTTCCGGCAGGTCAGCCTTGATGCTGTCGATCCAGGCCTGATCCAGCTCCAGCGGCAGCAGGTCGGGGTCGGGGAAGTAGCGATAGTCCATCGCCTCTTCCTTGGAGCGCATCGAACGCGTCTCGCCCGCCGTCGGATCATACAGGCGGGTTTCCTGGATGATCGAACCGCCGTCCTCGAGGATCTCGATCTGACGGCGCGCCTCGTAGTTGATCGCCTGAGAGATGAAGCGGAAGCTGTTGACGTTCTTGATCTCGCAGCGCGTGCCCAGGAAGCCGAAGTCGCCCGTTTCCTTGAACTTGTCGTAGTTGCCGACGCGGCAGACCGAGACGTTCACGTCCGCGCGCAGGTTGCCCTTTTCCATGTCGCCATCGCAGGTGCCGAGATAGATCAGGATGGTCCGGATCTTCTTGACATAGGCGACCGCCTGTTCCGGCGAACGGATGTCAGGGCGCGAGACGATCTCCATCAGCGCCGTGCCGGCCCGGTTCAGGTCGACGTAGGATTCCGTCGGCGACAGGTCGTGGATCAGCTTGCCCGCGTCCTGTTCCAGGTGCAGGCGCTCGATGCCGACGTTGAAGAAGCTGCCGTCCTCGGCCTCCACCTCGACCACGCCCTCGCCCACGA
>Ga0247823_10001631_pt1 | contig 18620 bp, 33 predicted proteins | sample 13C_PalmiticAcid_2_FD_192426 | JGI IMG/M metagenome (GOLD analysis project Ga0247823, IMG submission 192426) | Soil microbial communities from agricultural site in Penn Yan, New York, United States - 13C_PalmiticAcid_Day30 | ecosystem: Environmental > Terrestrial > Soil > Agricultural land... | reverse complement strand
GCGCGGGCGATACGTCCAAGCGGGCGCGGATGCTGGAAGTGGGCGTGGAGACGCCGCGCTGGAAGGATGCGTGGCTGCGGCTGGATGCGGGGTATACCGATACGCCGGTGCTGACGGATACGGGGACAGACAGCTATTCGTACCGGTACCTGCGGTTGCAGGCGTTTGTGGCGTTCTGACCACAGCCTTGCATCGGGCATGAAAAAAGCCGGCGCAAGGCCGGCTTTTTCAATTGGTCGGGGAGACAGGATTCGAACCTGCGACCTCTACGTCCCGAACGGCTTCAATAGGGGTTGTGAGAGTAGGGCTATCGCCTGAAACCCTTGATATACAGTCTCATTCAGTCCCGTTGTGTCTCACGGTACAATCGCGTTTGCTGGCATGGTGCTGGCACGGGGGAAGAATGGCACGTGTTGCACTGACGGTGCAGATGGTGGATTCGGCCAAGCCGCAGGCATCGGCATACCGCCTGCACGATGCCAAGGTGCCCGGCCTCTCGCTTCGCATCCTGCCTTCCGGCGTGAAGTCCTGGAACGTCACTTGGGCCCGTAACCGCGACCTCGCGATCGGGAAGTATCCGACCGTCACGCTGGAGGCTGCGCGCACCCGCGCCCGCCGGAAGCTGGCCGAGGCCGACGAGCACGGGGCGCCTCTGGTTCTGATGAAGGCCAAACCGCGGCACCTGACCTGGGGCACCTTCCTAGCCGACCACTACAAGCCGCACGTGTTCGCCACGGCGAAGGCCGGCGCTGCGACCGTGGCGGCTCTGGAGGCGCAGTTCGCGCACCTCGCCGACACGCCTCTTGCCGGCATCACCCGCGCTGACTTCGACGCCTTTAAGGCGACCAGGCTCAAGGCGAAGATCAAGCCGGCCACGGTCAACCGCGACCTCGACCGGATCAAGGCGGCGCTGGCGCAGGCGGTGGCGTGGGAAATGCTGGACAAGAACCCGCTGGCCGGCGTGAAGCGGATAAAGCGCGACATCGAGCAACGGATCCGCTACCTGACGAAGGACGAGGAAGTCGCTCTCCGCAGCGCTTTGGAGGCTCGCGAAGCCCGGGCGCGGTCCCAGCGGCAGTCCGGGGACGCGTGGCGCGCTGAGCGCGGCTATGAGCTTCTGGGGCCCATCGAGGGATTCTCGGACCACCTCAAGCCGATGACGCTGCTGGCGCTGAACACCGGGTTGCGCCGCGGGGAGCTGACTCAGCTGAAGTGGGCGGACATCGACCTGGACGGCAAGCGGCTGACCGTGCGCGCGGGATATGCGAAGTCGGGCAAGGCCAGGCACGTGCCGCTGAACACCGAGGCGCTGCAGATCCTGAAGGACTACCGGGGGCAGCACAGCGGGAAGGGCGAGCTATTCGGGGTTGCGTCGGTGAAGACGGCTTGGGCGGGCCTGATGCGAGAGGCCAAGATCACCGGCTTCCGGTTCCACGACCTCCGGCATAGCTTCGCCTCGAAGCTGGTAATGAGGGGGGTGGATCTGAACACGGTACGGGAATTGCTTGGCCACGGAGACATAGCGATGACGCTCCGATATGCCCACCTGGCGCCGGAGCACAAGGCGGCGGCTGTTCAGGCACTGGTCGACTAATGGCCGCCCGTTCAATCGGCTGACGTTTTGGCCGATAGGAGTTCTATTGGGGAGAAGCGGCATTGACGATCAACATTGCGTTGGCGACCTACGACGGGATCATTCTGGGCTGCGACAGCTTGTCGAGCATCACCTCTCAAGTGATATTTCCGTTCGGCCCGAACTGTGAGTACGCGAAAGATGCAGATGGAAACGTCCTTCTCGACGCGAGCAACAGGCCTTATGTGGCAGTAGCACCACCGAACGTGCAGCAAGTACCCACCACGGTGTTTGGTGGCGTAAGCAAGATGTTCGCTCTGTATCAAGACGATGACACATCGGTTGCGGCAGTCACAGCGGGTATGGCGGCGATTGGTGGGGTGACGATAGCGGAGCAAGCCCGTCGCTACAGACGAAAAAACGAACTGGAAGGTCGCACGTTCAACTCGGTTCGCGGCGTTGCAGAGCACTTCCTCGCGTACATGCGGGAACTCTGGGAGCGCGAATTCGAGGGCACGCCAGAGCAAGCACGAATCTATCTTCCGACCATACTCTTCATTGTGGCGGGCTTCGGCGATGGTGATGACCACGGGATGGTATTCAAGCTAGATGTTGCGCAGAACATCTTCCACGAGCAGTTCCCTGACGATGATCATGTGGGTGTCTGCTGGACTGGGCAATCCGACTACGTCGAGCGTCTGTTGAAGGGTGTGGATAATCATTTGGTTTTCACAGCGAACAAGCAGATACTTGAAGCGTTGAGCGCCCAGCGGGCTACCACTGTTCAGGACATCTCGGACGCATTGGAGGCCGCTAACGTTGAGCTACCAGAGAACCTGGAGCTGAACATCACCGAACATGTGCCGGCTGGTATCCCTTGGGACTCCACGGCGGCGGACATAGATTTCGGGAACCTGTCCACGCAATACGCGGTGGACCTAGTGGAGACACTTGTCAACACGCAATCAGGCATGCAACGATTTGCTCGCGGCATTCCGACGGTAGGCGGCAGGACACATATTGGTGTACTGAAGCGTGGTGAGAAGTTTGCTTTGCTGAATGAGCCCAAGCTCCAACATAAGCACACTGGATACGCCGATGAATATTAACTATGCACTCAATAGTGGCCGTCAGGTCTTCAAGGGCGGACAGACCGCCCCTGTAAAGCAGGGTGAGCGAAGCGGTGCGGTGACTGGTGTTAGCACTGAAGCTCAGCCGAAGGTTAGAAGTTACACCGTGACCGTAAAGGGTGGCGAGTTGAAGATCACGACTCCGCCAAGGAAGTCTCACGGAAAGTAAGAGAAAGCCCCGCAATGCGGGGCTTTTTTTATCTAGTCTTGAAGGGTTCGTACCACGATACGTCGACGAATCTCTCGGCAAGATCTGCAGGGGCCTGGAACTGAGGGTCGGCAAGAAGAATTGCTTGCGCAGCCGTGGGCTGAATTCCATGAAGCCGACTAGCAAGAGCGCGAATGATAACTAAGCTCTGGTCCATATCGGGATGGTCGCCATGGCTGAAAGCGAGGTCAGGAAGGGTCCTGTTGTACGCCTCAATAGACATGAAGTTCTGAGCCAACAAATGACCGCTCTTAACTTCGTAGTGGCCGATGGTCCACCTAACCGCCGCGAGCGCGTCAACGGATTTCAGGCTGAACATTGCTGCGAGCCGCTCTGGGCGGATGGGCAATTCGAGCCTGCCATCAAGTGCCATGGCAAGAATCGAGCCCTTCACGCCACATTCCAGCGCTACTCCACTAAGGGCTGATGAAAGCCATCCTTTAGCGATAACGAACTGCCGGTCCCTCTCCAGTTGCTGTGAGCGTTCCGACAGTTTGAACTCGTGTCTGGCAATCAAAAATGCCGCGAATATGGCCAGCACCGAACCTATCGCCTGAAACCAGGTCGCTTGGACGGTGGCCATGGTGGCATCGTTCGCTGACAGGGGAGTCGTCATCCTTATCCGCGAATAGTGTGGGTAGATAACCAACACGAAGTACGCGACCGCGATGGCCGCTAATGCCCAGACCCACCAGTAGCGTTTGAACATGCACTCTCCCTGGAAGGCGCTGATGACTTACTTCGTACACGACTTGTTTGAGCGGCTACTGGACGAAGTCGAGCGCCTTCTTCAGGGACTTGGAGAGTTCTCTCATCTCCGCCCACATTGATTCCCATGCGCCGCTCGCGACCAACTTCCGGTGCATTTCCACATACTCGGGCGTCACTTGATCTGCAGTTGGCTGCACCGTGAGCACATTGATCAAGCGATTCTGATTTTCCATCGCCATATGTGCTGCTTGCAGCGCAGCCTTCAATACCTTCACTTCGCTCTGGAGTCGTATTGACTCCATGTCCTGGCGGTCGTCGAACGAGTCCCCCAGCCGCTTGACCATCTCGCCGTTGAACGATCGTCCCCAGGCTTTTGCTGCCTCGTGCAGGCGCTCATAGAGCTCTGTTGGGAGCCTGATTTCGGTTCGGGTCTTGGGATCAGCCATCCCGGAATTCTAGCGCTCACAGGGAAACAGTGGGAAATGCTGCGGGACGTATTGACACTGAAACCACGTGAGCGTAGGTTCTGTATCAACCACGTGGTTTCAGTGGGATATCGGCAACCTATGGGGCTAACTATATGACTGCAAACAGGATTTTGGCCTACACGATCGAGCAGGCCGCGCTCGTGAGTAACTTCAGCCGCAGCAGGATCTACCGGGAGATCAAGTCTGGGGATCTGAAGAGCTTCACGATCGGCCGGCGTCGAATGATCTCGGACGAGGCTTTAAAGAAGCGCATTCGCGAGTTGGAGAAGCAGGCCGAAGCGGCGTGAAGCAAGCGCGGCCCGCCCCGGGTACGAACCGGAACGAGCCGCTGACCACAACGATCTGATTGGAGAGCGTCATGGATCTAGCAAGTTTAGAGCACACCGAAACCACCGGCGGCGACACCGCCGAACTCTTCCACGCAGCGACCACCGTCGAGGCGGCAATCAGGTTCGCCAGCTGGTGCGACCAGCAGCGGTACCTGACCGCCCAGGCAGCGATGGAGTACTTCGGCCTACAGAAGGCCACCGCCTACCGCTGGATAAACGCCTATCGCGCGGCGAGGGGGATGCACGCATGAGCACCGAGCGTGAGAAGGCGATCACCGAACTCGTCGACAACAGCTTCGACCTGTCCTGCGTCCTCGGCATGGTCCAGGACATTGTTGATATCTGCCTGGAGCGCCTGCCGGGCTCCCAGGAATCAGGCGCGCTATTCGGCGCATGTCGCCTGATCCACCAGGCGGTGGAAAAGGCGAACGCCATGGACAAGCTGGCGAACGCGATTCGCTTCGGGGAGAAGCAGCCATGACCGACGTCCCGGCCTTCCAGCCCGAACTGACCCCGCTCGTGGCCCAGATCGATGCGGTGCTCAACAGCGCACTGGACGCGCTCAACTGCCTGACCGATGCCACGCCGCCTGCAGATCGCCGCAGGGTGACCAATCAGGTCGCCTGGCTGATCGATGCCGGCATCACCATCACCGACAAGCTGGCCCACGAAACGAGGCTGCGCTGAGGATCCTATGACCGAATCCGACACCAACATCGTCGCCGACACGGTCCGCCGGCAGTTGGACGACATCGGCGCCGGCCTGGCCTGCCAGTTCACCGACCTGCAGCGCGACTGCACACCGGAGCGCGCAGAGCGCTTGGTGATCAACCTCCGCGGCGCCCAGTCGACGATCCTGCGCCTCAGGGAAGCGCTGCAGCGGGAGGAGAAGAGCGCAGATGCCTGAGGGCGACAGCAAAGCGCGCATCGCGCCAGTCGATGAGGTTCGTCTGCTCAGGGCAGCGAGCTGTGATCGCCGGCTGTCTCGAGGTGACCTCGGCGTGTTTGCGGTGCTTTTGCAGCACTGCGATGACTCTTGGCTCGCCTATCCGGGTATCCGCCGCCTCTCGACAAGCGCGCGCCTGGCCTTCTCGAATGTGCTGGCCAGCATCGAGCGATTGGAGACTTTCGCCTACGTCAGGGTGATCCGAAGGCCACAGGGAAGCCGACAGGACTATCAAGTCCTGCAGTCTCCAGAAATTCCTGAAAGTGTTCCTGCCCGCAGTAGCGGCGGAATAACCCTCAACCGTTCTTGCCAGCAGGAACAGTCATCTGTTCTCGTCAACGAGAACACTCGGACGCCACCGACCGTGAAAAGTGTTCCTGTCGGCAGGTCGAAAAGTGTTCCTGCCAACAGAAATGAAGTGTTCTCGCCCACAGGAACCGAAAGCACTTCTAACATCACTCTTGAAGACACAGAAGCAGAGAGCACGCGCGAGAAGCCGTCGACAGTGATCCTGCCCGACTGGATTCCTGCTGACGCTTGGCGGGGTTGGAAGGACCACCGGAAGCAGGTCGGCCGGAAGTTCACCGAGCAGGCCCAGCGTCTCGCGATCCGACGCCTGGATGCCCTGAGGGCGGAAGGCCACGATCCCCGGAAGCTGATCGATTTGGCCATCGAGTCTGGCTGGTCGAGCTTCAATCCTCGACGTGACCGAACCCTGGCCAACCCGAGAGGCTCCGGCACCGTCGGCACCATCGAGCGCGATGCCAGGACCGACGAGGAGATCGAGCGCGCGAACGCTGAGCAGCTGGCCAGATTCGGCCTGAAGGACGCCGCATGACCGACGACACCGACAACCAGCCGCGGGTCTGGACCTGCCCGGAGCACCAGGTCGAGTACGGCCCCGATCGCATCGGCGAGCGCGGCCACCGGATGGACTGGCACTGCCCGGACTGCGAGTGCGAGCGATTCCGCACCGAGCGCGCCCTGCAGGCCGAGCACCTGCGCTACGAGCATTGGAAGCACTCCAGTGGAATTCCAACGCGCTACCGGTGCGCGGTGTCGGCCAGCATCCAGCCACTGTCGCCGAGCGCCAAGTCGCTGCGTGCAGCCGTGCAGGCGTACACAGGCGACCTACGTGCACGTTACGAGGCCGGCTCGGGCCTAATCCTGATCGGCCCGCCCGGGCTCGGCAAGACGCTGGCGCTGGCGGCGATCATCAACGAGGCCTGCAAGGTCTACCGGGGCCCGGTGTATGCGACATGGCCCGACGCGCTGGCCGCCCTGAAGGCAGGCTTCGGCGGTGCCAAGGACGACCCTCGGCGAGAGGCGGTCGAGCGGCTGCGCGATGCGCCCTTCCTGGCACTGGACGAAATCGCCGGCGTCCGCGAGGCGAGCGACTTCGATCACGGCGAGTTGTTCGGGCTGATCGACTATCGCTACCGGGAAGAGCTGCCCACGCTGGTGGCGGCCAACGCCACGGCCACGCAGTTCGCCGGCCTGGTTGGAGAACGCGTCGCTGACCGCCTGCGCGAAACCGGACCACAGCTCGTGCTGATCGGCGAGAGTCAGCGCGGGAAGGCAGCCCTCGATGGCGCGCCGGCGTTCGAAGAACCAGCCAGCTCGCTCAAGGTTCGCACGCACAACCAGGGCGCCTGGCGCGAGCGCACGATCACGATGCGCGACGGGCGGATCGCTGCGTGACGCTAGTGCATCACCCTCTTCTGCTCGCGGGTAAGCGGACGGTATCGCCTATCCACTTCGACAGCGTCGGCGTACGCTTGGCCTATCCTCCCCGCGTAGACCTCAAGCCGATCGGCCTCTGCCTGAGTGAGCGGAAAGTTCGACTTGCAATGGTCAATCACCTTTCCCAACAGAGCGCAAAAGTCGGATGCGGCATCGGTCGCGCTGAGGACCGGATCAACCAGCATCTCGTCAGGCAGGTCATGCACTGCAATCCTTCCGAGCGCCTCTCGGGCGGCGTTGAGTTGGCCGGTGGTCCAGTGAATCGGCGCGATGCCGCCGATCGAGTTCTTCGAATCTTGCGAGTAGCCATCGGCCAGGTCTGCGACGTGAGCGAGCAGAGCGACGACCGCCCCCACGCGCTGGGCGATCTGCATTCGGTGCTGCTTGGTCGCGAGGCGGCCAGTGGCATATATCGCAACGCCAGCGACCACGGCTTGCAAGATTCCGGTCCAGACCTCCGGCTTCCAACCGGCCCAGTCGAGGTAAATGCAGAATTCGTTCATGGTCCCTCCAGTGGGTGGAGCATGACGCTCGCCGGAAACCCTATCAAGCGAACCATCCCCCGCGGGGGGGGGATCGGCAGATTTCCGGAACAGGCCCACGGACACCGGCCGCCGACCCTTTTTTCGCCCATCCACAATTGAGATTTCGACCCTGATGGCACGCTCACGACTACCCGCCAAGAAGGCACTGACCTCCGGCGCCGCGATGAAAAATCCAGGCAGATACCGGGACCGCAAGGCACTACGCGGCGCGCGCCCGCTTGGCACGCCCTACGCATCCATGACCGCTGTCGAACAGCGCTACTGGTGGGAATTCGCGTCTGGCCTGCCCTGGATGACCGCGCGGCATCGCGTTCTGCTTCGGGTGGCGTGCCACCTATCGGCGAAGATCGACCGGGGCGAACTCGGCGTCACAGCCGCGCGCGCACTGAGCACGGTCCTGTCCAAGCTGGGGGCGACGCCAGTTGACGAGGCACGGGTTGTCCAGGGTGTCGACGAGCACGAAGATCCGGCAGAAGAGTTCTTCGGCGCAGGCGGTCGCCACTGATGACTTCGCCGCCAGATCCACGGCAGACGCTGCACAAGCGGGCAGAGGAGACCGCGCAGCTCTGGCTGGTAGCCGCCCGGGACGCTCGCTTCTGGGTTTCGTCTGACCTTCGGATCGGCGTCGACGACGGCGCCAAGCTGGTGGGCATGTCGTCGAAGGGTTTCGCGAAGCGGCTGCCGTCGACGGGAATTCTCGTGTATCAGGTCGGTGGCGGCAGGCACAAACGCTCGATCAAGATCTATGACCTCGCCCTGTGGCTGGAGTCGTTGGCTACCCAGGCGGATCGCGCAGCCTAAATCTCGCGTCACTCTCCGTCTCCCTTACGCCCCCTTCCCCCCTCTCAGACGCCGTAATGCGCGAGCCGGCCATCCAGACTGGCCAGCATGACGCGTTCCTCCCTCTTCGACTCCGGCGCATCCGCCAGGCTCAGCCTGCAGAGCGCGATCCGGTCCAGCCAGCACGCGCGCCGGCTCACGGCTGCCGAAGCCGAGTTGGTGCTCCACTACTGCAAGTGGATGCGCGGCAAGGTGCGGCGCCGTGAGCTTGACCAAGTGCTCGCCAAGTGTGGCCAACCACCACAGGCCAATCCGGTGTTCTTGCAGGAGGCCAAAGCGTCACCCCTGTATCACCTCATCGCGCGCGAGATCACTGCCGACCTGGGTTACACGCTGCTGGGTGCCAGCGAAGCTGATGCCGTCGAGGAGGCGATCAAGGAACGTAAGTTCACCGGCGCGACAGTGAGCGCCAGCGCCACGACCAGGGTGAAGCGCGGCCACGTACAACTCTCGAACATCACGAAGTTCGTCGGCAATGGGAAGCGAACGATTCGCGGGGTTGCGAACAGTGGTGGCGTGGACAGAATGGGCGATATCGTCGAGCCCAACGGCGGCCGCTGGACGCTTCCTGTGCCGCTGCTCTGGCAGCACAAACACGACCAGCCGATCGGCTGGGTGCGCGCCATCGAGGCGAAGAGCGACGGCCTCTGGATCACCGCGGAACTTGCTGAGGGCATCGGTAAGGCGGACGAGGCCTGGCGGATGATCGAGGCGGGGCTCGTCGATTCCTACAGCATCGGCTTCCGGGCGGATGACTGGGATCCCCTACCAGGCGGCGGTATGCGCTTCACTTCCTGGAGCCTGCTCGAAGTCTCGGTGGTCACCATCCCTGCGGATCCGGCCGCCAAGATCAGTCGGTCAACTTCAGCGGCGCGGTCTGTAGCCACAACCTCAGGTCGAAAGGGGGCTATCCCCGGCCACCCCGGCGCAGTGCGAATCAACGCTCGAGGGAGCTATTGATGTCGAGGTTTCAGATAAAAGCAGTCGACACGAGCATGGGAATCAATGGTCAGTCGATCTTGCAGCATTGTGCCGATGAGGCGAAGAAGTGGCTGGTCACCAACCGAAAGTCCGATGGCAGCACTGAGAGAGGCATCTTGCTGGCCAAGTTCGCGCATCTCATTTGCTTCGCATTGCTGCGAAGAATGATCGATGTAGAGCGGCGCCTGGCCAGTGTCGAGCACGTGAAGATCTCCAAGTCGCTGGATGTCGAGGCCTTCGAATCGATGACCGAGATGGCAGAGCGGCTCCAGCGCCTTGAGGCCGACATGGCCGACTTGCAGAACACTGGCTTCCGCTATCGCGGCTACTGGCAGCAGGGCAAGTCAGCCAAGCGCGGTGACGCCTATACGCACAACGGCAGCATCTGGTGGGCATTGCGCGACACGCAGGAGACACCGGACCGCGACTCGAACGACTGGCACGTGGCAGTGCGGAAAGGGAAGGACGCGAAATGAACCAGGTTCCGCTCACTGACGAACAGGTCGCGTGCATGTCGGACGACGGTGACTGGCTGAAGCTCACGCCGGACCAAGAGAAGTTCGTGCTGGGGTGCCCTAAGGACCACGTTGTGATGGTGCTCGACAACACGCTGGTCCAGGTCAATGGCAACCGTGCAGCATCGGTGATGGCCACGGCATTTGGCGCCGCATGTGAGGCCGCAGCGAAGCAGCTTGGACTTACACGAAACGAACAGGTCGCCGACATCGCCTGCGATACGCCGGGCCTGGGTGCGCGCTACCTGAGAGTGACCATGCGAGACGTGGCCGGACGAGAAGCCAGCGCCATTGGAATGATCCCCGACCCGAGGGCGCACTGATGCCGAAGAAGCTGACCTTCCTCAAGCCACGAGTGCCAGTTCTGAGCAGCAGCATCACGGGCGGGCCGAAGCAGCTGGCCACCTATGGCCAAGGACGCGGTGGAAGACCATGGCGACGGAAGCGAGAGCAGATCCTGCTGCGCGACCAGTACCTCTGCCAGTGCGAGCAGTGCGGCGGCAAGCGCCTTCTGGCCGACGAGATCGACCACATCGTCCCGCTGAGCCAAGGCGGCACGGATGACTTGAGCAACCTGAGGGCGATCAACAAGGACTGCCACAAGGCGAAGACCGCACGCGAGGCGAGCGGCTCATCTGGGGTGGCAGCGGGAGCCGATGGTCGGCGTACCCCGGGGGGGGGGTTCAAAAGTCTAGGACCTGACCGGCGGACACCAGCCGCCCAGCCACGCGTAGGTTTTTTTCCAGCCAGAAATTTCGGCCAGAAACCGAATTTTTGACCAAAAATCCGATTTTCGCTCCGAGGCCTGTTCAGGTGCTCCGGAGCCCTGAAAAAAAGGCAATTCACGAGGAGTCATCATGAGCAACGGCAGTCAGATCGGCGGCATCATCGGCGCGGCAATTGGCGCCTACATCACCCAGAGCCCGCAGGGAGCCCAGTTGGGCTACGCGATCGGTCCGGCGGTCGGCGGCTATGTGGATCCGGAGGTTGTCCTGGGTCCGCGCGCAGAGGCAAGCTCGTTCATCGCTGCAGAGGCCTCCCCGCAATGAGCATCCTGAACGTACTGTTCCAAGACCCGCAGACCGCCTTCGTCGGCGTCGACAGCCTAGTCACCACCATTGAAGGTGGCAGCAAGTTCAGCGACACGAACAAGCTGATTTTGATCCCTGCCGCGGCGACGGTCATTGCGTGCCGAGGCGAACAGACGCTTGCCCGCTGGACGATGAGTGAACTCGTGCGACGCACCGGTGGTCTGGACTTCGACGAGATGCTCAGCATAACGCCGAGCGTGCTGGAGACCTGCCACGCCGAAGCGCTACGGCAGGCGCAAGCTGCAGGTATCAAGATTGATGGCTTGGACGCCGAGCTCGCGCTCGTGGGTTACTCCGAGCAGGCGGCGCGCGTGCTCTGCATGCACTTCACGCGCAGCGACAGGCAGGCACAGTTCTCTGCCCATCGACGCGATACAGGCGTCCTGAGTCCACCGGTCAGCCAGGCGCCAGCGAACGGGGCCTCGGATCCTTTCGAACTGCAGCGGGCCCTCGCCAGAGCGCAGACCGGAGAATGGAAGGCCAAGTCCCCGAATGACCCTATCGGCGGCCGACTGGTGGTGGCTAAGGTCATGAAGGACGAGGTGATGGTTCGGAACCTCGGAGAGGTGCACGCATGAGTGGAGTCATAGGTCACGTGGCGCTACTGATGGCTGCGGCCCAGAACAACACTCCATGGACCCCCGCAAACCTCTCCTCATTGGTCGCCTGGTACGCAGCCGACGAGTCTCTGAACACGCTCGCCAGTGGGCTCATGGATACTCTCTACGACAAGAGTGGCAACGGAAACCACGCAGCGAAGTACGCAGGCAACACTGCCAACCGCGGCCAGGTCTATCCGGCAGAGCTGAATGGGCTGCCGGTGTGGGGTTACGACACCACTGCGCGCCAAGCCTATTTTCGTTCTACGAACACGCACGTTTTGGCGTCTGGCAATGCAAAGGCAGGAATTTCTATCTTCGCCATGAGCGCCGGCATAGTCGCTCACAACTCAAGCATCGTCGGAACGATCGCAAACCTCACGACGGGAACAAGTGATGCCAGTGGGCGCGCCCTCCTGTCGCGGGGAAGCATTGGTCTCAACACCATATACGGCGGCGGTCGCCGGCTGGACTCCGATAGCTTGCAGTCGATCACGGATTCAGTGAATTACGGGACGGGTTATGGGATCGCCGGAACCGTCCTCGATTACGCCAACAGCGACGCTTTTACATGGGTGAACGGGTCGGCAGCCGGGTCCAATACCTCGTTCCAAACTTCAGGCAACACGTCGGCGACGAACAGCCAGGCATGGAACATCGGCGCTACCGGCGCTAACCTAAACCCGCATCTCGGCAGGATTGGCGAAATCATCATGTGCAACTCTGCCCTGGGGACCTCTGACCGCCAGAAGCTCGAAGGCTATCTGGCGCACCGATGGGGGCTCACGGGCTCGCTGCCTGGCGGCCACCCGTACAAGACGATTCCGCCCACGGCTTGATTGGCGATCTCAGCCCCGGCGACAGGCCAGCGCAATGCTGGCCCCATGGAAAACACAGGCGAACCTAAGACGCTCGGCCCAGGCTGGGATCACCTTTTCCTGAGGGACAGGCGCAGCGAGGAAGAGAAGCGCGCGGCCGAAGCGAAAGAAAGTGCACGGCGCCGCGGCCGCAAGACCAAGGGCTGGCACCTGAAGTACTTCGACGAGAACGGCAGGCTTAAAGACTAGGTCGAGCCATGAACCTTCAAGCGCCCTGATCTTGCGCTATGACCGGCACGGGTGTCAGATTGTCCAATCATGACACGGGGGTGACCATGGAAGGGGATCTGCAGAAGCAACGTCGTAACTTGCTGGTGGTCAGCGTCTTGCTGATCATTCAGGCACTCGCAGAAGTCGATATCTCAAAGATCAGCTTGCTCGGAACAGAGTTGAAGACCGAGAAGGTGGGCGTGCTTCTCGCATGCTTCTGGGTGCTATGGCTGTACTTCTTACTGCGCTACTACCAGTACTGGCGCGAAGGAAATCTCGCGACCAAATTCCGAGAAACAGTTGAGGTTCGACAGGCCGTGCTGTTGAACGAATGGGGCCAGCGACGCGCGAATGAGTGGTTCGGAAACTCAAGAGACGGGCGCTGGACGCTACACAGGAGCCCCGACGCCAATCTCGAGCTGCACATGGAGAGGCGAAAGAGGAACTCGGAAGACACGGAGAACTTCCAGATAAAGCAGGTCCCCATGAACGTACGGTCGATCACGAAAGCTCGTGCGCTAGTTTGGGTTTCCTTTCAGACTACGGAGACTACCGAGCATTTCCTTCCATTCGCCTTGGCCCTGGTCGCCCCAATCGTTTCCTTAGCTATCAACTGGGGAACAATAGCGGCAGTCTCCGCATAGCCCACCACCTGCGGTGCCGGTCACGTAGGCCGGTACACTTCAAAAGCTCACTTGCACAGAACATCTCGCTCACCACGCCCGCCGCCTCATCGCCAGCAACATTGGGCGCTTAAAGCAGATATTTACCGAAGGGAAAGATGCGCAACCGAGAGGAGAATCCTCAGTGGAGGTCATTTGCCGAGATAGATTTGACCTTCCAGATCATCTTCATTTGTGACCACAGAAGGGCCAAGTTCGGGATCATAATGGGCTGCTGAAAAACGCCATACACGGCATTCGAGTGAGTGAGCATATCCATATGCAGCTTATGGAATTCATCGATGTAACGATGCACTCCCTCCGTGTTGTAGCCAACCAACATAGACCGGGTGTAATCGTCCGCTCCATCTAGATTCGGTATGTAGAACTGCGCGAGCACGCTCAATCGGCTTAGCGTTTCCGCGGCCTTAGGTAGTGCGCGTTGTGCAAAGAAGCTCGAATTAGTAAGCAGCGCCACCTTGTTTGTTAGTGAGTAGACATTGCGCCCCAGCTTCGTCAGTTCGTCGCGGGAAACCATTGCTTGCCCAATTTTTCTTCTGAGAACCAGAAGACGCCACCTCTCAGACTCAAGCTGGCCACGCTCCGCTGCGCCGCTAGCCTGTATCAGGCTCTCAGCGAATCCGAACAAGGTAAGCGCGTGATCGGCACCTTGCTGAAAGAAGTCCCTAATCTCGGATCCAGCTGTCAGCCTCAGTTCCAGGATCTTCTGGCGCCGCCAGGTCACCAAAGCCAAGAAGTAGGCAGCGAACAGTCCGACAATCGTCAGCAGGGTGTCCGGCTCCAAGCTCCCTATGAGGTCTGCCAATACTGCGAACGATGGTTGAATCCCAACTGCAGGCGCAAGCCAGTAGGCAGCGATCGCCAAGACAAGAATTCCGACTAGCGTGTTTGTTAGAAACCCGAACACGATCAGCGGTAGAACAGACACAAGCATGAATAGGAGTCGGGTCTTCCTGCTCTTCAGATGGTCTTGCCACGAAATCACCATGGTTTTTCCTCGGTGGACGGCCCTCGCCGTAAGTCCAAGTTACGCATGCGTTCTGTGGGCACGCGACGGAACAGCCTGTGGATAAGTGACAGCACCTAGAGGGCACATTCGGTGCTCAGGATCGCTGTTAGCGCGGCTGGAGACAGAGATGCTAACGGGCGCCTTTGAGCGCCCGTGATGTCGCGGACGATCTCGTTGACGACGTCGGCGCGCAGCTTCACAACGATGTCGCACTCGCCGATGTTGTCGGTGACCTTGGAGTCGAACAGCCTGAGGTCCGCCGGTGCCTGCTCGCTCTGGTCCGAGTGGACCAGGAAGACGCGATGGCAGGCACGGCCCCGCTCTGCGGGATTACTTCACTTCGGCTTCTTTGAAGTTTGTATCGGCACCTAGAAGCAAGATCGTATGTTGGCCTTGCAGGCTTCGTGCCGGTCACGGAAGCGCTTTATTTGCGCGGGATCTGGGGCTTTTCCAAAAGTGGCCTGAGCGTCTTTGTACTGCTGAATGTGTCGCTCTGTCCTCTTGGCGCTTTGCTCGATGGCCCACTCATGAGATGCCTCAGCCGGATCCTTTGCGGGCTGCGCTGGTGCTGGTGCTGGTGCTGGTGCTGGTGCCGGTGCTGGTGCCGGTGCCGGTGCCGGTGCTGATCCCGGTGCCCGAGGCGGGTTTGTTTCACCTCCCTCTCCTGGGCCTTCTCCACCTGGAGGTCCATCCCCAGGAGTTACATGACTACCGCCGCCGCACAACCGGTCCCCAACAGAACAAGGCAGCGAGGGAGGCCATAGGATGGCGAGGCGGGCCTCTAGCCCATCACGGCGCTGATACAGCTCGTCAATATCACTATTGATCGATGCAATATCTTCAAGGAACACACTGGCCGCAGCTTCTCTAGGTCCGTCGCTCGGCGCAGTTCTAGACTCTGGCGACGGCTTTTGGTGGTGGACACAGCCTGCAAATAGAACAGCCGCGACCGCTAGGCTCAAGCCTCTCATCGAACGCATCATGTTTTTCCCCTCATGATCTTCGAAATCTCGTTACTCAACCATTGTGATCTTGGTGAGCCATTTCCCACTTCCCGGGCACTGCTGGAAGGTTTGATTGATCTCCGCGATGTAGATCTTCTTGATAGATGCGGAACCCATGCCTCCCTCGCACGCCATGGTCCAGCTCCTAGACCAGGTGCAGTTGTATTCCCTGTCGTAGTTCCTCAATCGTTCTGTTAAGCAGTACTGAACTACTGGACGTTCACTACTTACTTCTTCCTGCATAGCAACCGCGCTTCTGGTTGCTGAGCACGCGATCAGGGCGGCAAACGCTATCAAGGCAAAGGTCGTGCGATTGACGTTCATTGCGACTCCTCGATGTGTGGATTTCACCGGGGGAACGAACACGCACAGATACCGACGGCCACCGCTTGTCGGCATTCGAGAGGTAAATGCATTTCCTGTCCTATGCCCAGCCCACAAGTTCGGAGTAGGTCCCGTTCGAACCCAGTCCTGTGAATCTCATCCTGTGACATGACCCCGCGTAATCGTGGTTCTATGCCACTACCCGATGCCTATCGATGGTCCGACAGCGCCGATGGCAGCAGCCACCGGTACTGGAACTACGGTTTCGTGGCGAGCGTTGCCTCCGACGGAGCGACCAAGATCAAGCTCTGGGACAAGCGGGAGATCCATGCGAAGGCGGGGAGCACTGCGCAGGCGAAGCGCTTCATCGAGAGGTGGATCTGGGCGCAGACCTCGCCCCGCGCGTACGAGTGCAAGCAGTGGCGTAAGCGGCATTTCAGGCCGCATCGCCCCATCTCTCCAAAGCACGAGGACGCCAGCTATGCCAGCCTCTACACAACCCAAGCCTCACGCCGTTCTTAGGATCGAGGTTTACGTGGAGTCCTGGCCGGATGCCTTTGGCAGCCCTCCCGCGGATCAGGTCGAAGCCATCACCGCAGCAGCCCTATCGAAGGTGGCTAGCCAACTGGGGGTTGCCGCAGCTGCGACCCCTTCGACGATTGCAGCAGCGGAGCGAGCGATCGGAGCAGAAGAGGTAGGGAAGCTGCTTGGACTATCGCCGAGAACAGTCTTGGAGACAGTCGCGTGCCGCGCTGACTTCCCGGTGCGCCTGACGATGCGGCCGGCCACGTGGGTCGCCGGCGAGGTGCTGGCCTGGCGCGACGCTAACCGAGTCGGTCGGCAAGCTCGTCCACGGCAGCGTCGGCGTCGCAACGGGTAGGACAACTCCTACAGTCGGCGGCGGCATCGTCTGGCTTGAACGTGACAGCGGTTCTGCCGGATGCTGGCATCGCCCAGCGCGGGACCAGTACGGTCGCTCAGCCGCGTCATGCGCCCCTTGAGCCGGGGCGCCGGGCACGACGGTGAAGCATCACTTCAGGGGCCCCCAGTACGGCTCGGCCTTCTTCCTCGGTGGTGTGGGTAGCTTCGGATACGTGAGCACCGTCTTCCGCTCTACCAGTGGCCGGCCTGCCGCGTTGGCGAGATACGGAATACCCATGGTCTCAAGCCGCTGGCACTGCAGTGACCAGCGTTCCGTCGCGGTCAACTCGACAATCTCTGTCGGGGTCAACCATAGGCCGCCACAGGTTGGATCGAAGTCGGTCAAGGCTTCGGCTTCTTCGGGGGGATCGCATCCCAGTTGGGCCCAGCCCAAGCCCGCGCCTGCTTCGAGGTCCGATACGAGGTCATCACCGCTGCCCGCTCTACTAACGGGCGGCCGATTGCGTTCGGACGGAAGGGAATACCCATCCTCGCTAAACATCGGCATTGAGCCTTGTAACTAGTCGGCTTGAGCTCGGTCAGCTGTCCCACCTCATCCGGGGTAAGCCAGGTGCCGGAGTACACAGGTTCATGCACGAGCGCGCCCTCTTTGACGACAGGAGAAGTCTAGGCGTAAGGGAATCCCCGATGGGCATCCCGCCGACGCTAAGCCAACATCCTTCCCGATGGAGAACTCCGACCGATCTTGGGATACTCGATCCGCATGAGTGTTATAGCAATCATCATCCTCGTGGTAGGGCTGGCTTACGCTTTCCACTGTTTTTTCTCGGCAAACAGGATCGAAGAGTCAGAGGCGAGAGCACTGGCGGACTGGGAGGCGCTGCCTACCATTGATCAATATCTGGAAGGCACGGACGGAAGCGGGCGCGGATGCCGCTGCACGAAGTGCGGCTCCAATAGCATGCGCAACCGCGGCCTATTCAGTTCGGCGGACCCTCGACGTCAGTTCAACTGCAATCACTGCGGGACCGTGCTCTACCGCAATACGACCGCCTGAACGTGTTAGCGAGGACTGGCGATCCGACGCTCGTCATCGGCCCAGACCATGACCTCCGATCGCTTCCACTTCTTCTCGCCACCGAGCTGCAGCGGCTTTGGGAAGCTGGTACGCACCGCCACGCGCTCCAGGAAGCCGCGGCGATTCACCTTGCCCTTCGGCGTCAGCATGCCCAGCAGGAACGCGCAGGCGTCGGCACAGAGCCATTCACCCTCGCGCGCCATGGCCACCAGCGTGGACACCTCCGGTGTCATGTAGATCGGTTCGGCTTCGGTCACTGGCGATCCTCGCGTTCTGCCAGGCGAGCAGCTATCCAGACATCGATGTCCGATTCGAGCCACACGCTGCCGTAGCCGATCTTCTTCGGCTTGGGGAAGGTGCCGGCCGCCACCCAGCGGTAGATCATCGCCTCACTAAAACCAATCTTCGCCTTCAGCCCCTTCAAGCGAAGCAATCGAGGCCCGGAGGAGGGAGCATCGATCAACGGCGCTGGCGACCACATGCGCTCGCGAACTTGCTCAATCGAGATCCCGCGCTCTTCAGCGAGTAGGGCAATTGTCAGTGCGAGGAGGTCTTCCAACCTCTCTGCTCGAGATGGATTCAGAAGCTCTGCCATGACGGGGCTCCTATGAGGAAGCGCGCACTCTGAGGGCTGATCATCTCATCGGCCGCGACGCAAAAAGTGCGGCGACGGGTGCTATGGAAATGCTGGCACCCTACTGGCATGAAAAAACCGCCACTAGGGCGGTTTCGTCTTAAGGCCTTGATTTTATTGGTCGGGGAGACAGGATTCGAACCTGCGACCTCTACGTCCCGAACGTAGCGCTCTACCAGACTGAGCTACACCCCGACTGAGCGCGCCATTGTAGTGAAC
>Ga0247823_10001630_pt1 | contig 18623 bp, 14 predicted proteins | sample 13C_PalmiticAcid_2_FD_192426 | JGI IMG/M metagenome (GOLD analysis project Ga0247823, IMG submission 192426) | Soil microbial communities from agricultural site in Penn Yan, New York, United States - 13C_PalmiticAcid_Day30 | ecosystem: Environmental > Terrestrial > Soil > Agricultural land... | reverse complement strand
GTCCTGGGCAACGGCGGCGTCGATCCTGCGGCAATGGCCTGCGTCATATGTCTCTCCCGTGGCACCAGAAAAATGCCGGGATCCGTCCGAACGAACCCCGGCAAGGGTGGGGATGGCTAGAAATTCTGTTCGTGTTTCTGCGCAGTCTCGACGATCTCGCCCGCCGCCGCGTCGGGCGCGCTCTCGGCCGGCGCGCTCGCGCCTGGGACTCCCGCAAGCAGCAAGGCTCCGCCAATCAAAGGCCGCGCCGATGCGCTATCAAAAAGGAAGGCCCGCATCACATTCTCCGCCAAAGGTCCGGACGCTTTCCGCGCCCCTCTCTGCAGCCTCCATAGAGATTGGTCAGACCGATTGCAATAAGTGGCTTGTCATACATTTGCCAGAAATGCCAAACGGGCCTTATAGATCGCGCACAGCCAAAACCTGCCAATGTTGGTGTAATTTGATGGAATAGGAGAGAGTTTTTCGACGACCGAATTGGTCATACTGAATGGGAAACGAGCATTTTCTGGATTTGGCGTTGCCCCGGCCACGAGGCCATAAAAAGCGATTGTCAAAATTGGCCATACCAAATAGGCTTGTGCATGCTCCGAACCGACCGCCGGAAGAAGCAGGTCGAACTTGGAGAGGACGATATGAGCGGACCGGCATCAGCCGAGATGCCCGGCGCGGCCGGGATTCCGACCGAAAGGAACTGACCAACATGGGACGCTTTGTCGCCTTCGGCGAAATCCTGCTGCGCATGTCGCCCCCGGGGCGCGAACTCCTGCTCCAGACGTCGCGGCTCGACGTCTGGATCGGCGGCGCCGAGGCCAATGTCGCAACCGCGCTCGCGCGGCTTGGCCACGACACGGCGATGGTCAGCGCCGTGCCCGACGATCCGCTCGGCGACGCGGCGATCGCAGCGCTGCGGGGGCACGGCATCGATTGCTCGGCCGTCGCGCGGCGGCCCGGACGGATGGGGGTCTATTATGCCGTGAGCGGCGCCGGTTTGCGCGCCACAAATATAATCTACGATCGCGCCCATTCCGCTTTCGCTGGCGCCTCCGCGACGAACTGGGACTGGGATCGGCTCCTCGCGGGCGCCGGCCGCCTGCACCTGTCGGGCATCACCCCGGCGCTGGGCCCCGGCGGAACGGCAGCGGCCTTTGCTGCGGCAGACGCGGCGACGCGGCTTGATATTCCTATCTCATTCGACGGCAACTATCGTGCGCGCCTGTGGGAAAGCTGGGACGGCGATGCCAGGGCCATCCTGTCCCGGCTGGTCGGCCTGGCCGATATCATGTTCGGCAATCATCGCGACATCGCGCTCCTGCTCGGCCGCGACTTCGGCGATGACGGGCCGGCACGACGACGGACCGCGGCAGACGCGGCATTTGATGCCTTTCCCAAGCTGGCGCTGATCGCCTCGACCGCGCGCCATGTCGAGGATGTGGACCATCATCGCCTCGCCGCGCGGATCGATACGCGCGACAACTTTGCCCAGACTGAGGAAATCAGGGTGGCCGGTATCGTCGACCGCATCGGCACCGGCGACGCATTCGCTGCGGGCGTGTTCGATGCGCTGCTGCGCGATCAGTCCATCGCCGTTGCGGCGCAGACCGGGCTGGCCCTCGCAGCGCTGAAGCATTCGCTTCCCGGCGATGCGAGCCTGTTCGGGCGATCCGATATCGAAGCCTTCCTGAGCGAGGGTTTCGATGTCAGGCGATAGAGATAGCCCAATTTACTGCGCGTAGCGGCTCCGTTCGTCGGCGACCCGCTTTCGGGCCAGTTCGACCTCGTGCACTTCGGTTGCCTCCAGCAGCGCTTCGAGCGCGCGCGCCAGATGCTTTTGCATCGCTGCGCGCGCCGCCGCCGGGTCGCGCGATTCCAGCGCGAGGACAATGTCCTCATGTTCGGCAACGCTCGGGGTCACTCCCGCGACATGCGCCTTGCTGCTGAGCAGGCGATAGAGCGAAGAGCGGGCGCGCATGTCCCAGAGCGATTCCACGACCGCGACGAAGGCGCTGTTCAGGCTCGCGCTGGCGATCAGTTCGTGGAACTGGCGGTCGGCCACCTCGGCACGCGCGCTGTCACCGCCTGCATCGCCCATCGCTTTTACGAGCACACGAAGCTCCGCCAGCTGTTCGTCGGTGATCCGTCCGGCCGCGAGCGCGGCAACCTCTCCCTCGATCTGACGGCGCGCTTCCAGCAGTTCGAAGGGACCGACGTCGGCGGAGGGGCCGTCGACATCGGCATGCGACGTTGCGGTCACATAGACGCCCGATCCCTTGCGTACCTCGACCATCCTGTCGACCTCGAGCGCGATGATCGCCTCGCGAACCGTCGGCCGCGATACGTCGTAAGACTGGGCGAGTTGCCGCTCCGACGGCAAACGCGCACCGATCGGATATTCCCCGGCCTCGATCTTGGCCGCGATATCGGTGGATACGCGTTCGTAGAGCCGTTTTGATTCCATGCCATTCCCCATGAGGAAACCGCTATCTTGTTGGCCTAACCGTTACAAGGTCGCTTGTTGCCGGACGGGCTTCGCATGCGCCTGCGCCGTCAACACCAGTTCGGCGGCGAGCAACGCCCCCGTCTGGTCTTGCGCCACCGATGTGCCTTCCACGACGTCGGTGATGAATTGCGGGCCAAAGGGCAGAGGCACCTTGGAACAATCTAGATAGCGAGTGCCCTTCCGATCGGCGACAAGCAGGTGATTTCCGCCCGGACGGCCGGCGATGTCGACATATTTCCTGAGCTCGATATAGCCCTCGGTACCGAGAATGAAGAGACGTCCATCGCCCCAGGTCGGCAAGCCATCCGGCGTGAACCAATCGACACGGACATAGCCCGTGCCGCCGTCGCCGCTCAGCAGCATGTCGCCGAAATCCTGAAACGCCGGATGTTCGGGGTGCGCGAAATTGCCGGTCTGCGATGCGACGACATGCGCACGCTTGCTGCCGGTCAGAAAGATGAACTGATCGGCCTGGTGGCTACCGATATCGGTGAGGATCCCGCCGTTACGCGCGGTGTCCCAGAACCAGTCGGGCCGGGACGCCGCGGCCAGTCGATGCGGGGCAAGGTTGACCGTCTGGATGACACGCCCGATCGCGCCGTCATGGACGAGCTGCCCCGCCATGACTGCCGCGGGCACTTCGAGCCGTTCGGAATACATGATCGCAAACTTGCGGCCGGTTTCCTTGATCGCGCGGCGAACGTCGGCCAGCTGCTTCAGCGAGGTAATCGCCGCCTTGTCGCTGAGATAATCCTTGCCTGCGCGCATGACGCGGATGCCCAGCGGCGCGCGCAGCCCGGGAATCGCCGCGCTGCAGACCAGCTTGATCGCTGGATTGTCGAGGATCTCGCCTTCCGAACGCGCCAGCGCGATATCGCCATATCGCGCGCGGAACATCGCGATCTGTTTGGGATCGGTCGCATGGAAGGTCGTGAGGACGCCGCCGCCCCGGATCATGGCGTCGGTGATGCCATAGATGTGATTATGATCGAGCCCGATCACCGCGAACGGTACGCGATATTTCGCTTCGGGCACCGGGCGCGCGGGTGCGCCCTCGGTCGGCGCATCGCCGCGCGCTGCGGACTGCGCCAGCGCGTCGGCCGCGAAGCCCGCGGCGACCCCGGCCGCGAGGCCAAGCCCCAGAAGATCGCGTCGGTTGGTATCGGTCATGGCGTATTCCTTCTTCAGATGGCGACCAGCGACGTCGGCCAGTTCAATATCTGGCCGCTGTCCATCGCCTGTTCGCCAAGCAGCGACGCGACGCTCGCGGAATAGGCCTGCGACAACAGTCCGGGCAGCGGCTTGCCGGTCCGTACCGCCTCGCCAAAACCCTCGAACTGCAGCATCGTCTCGTCATATTCGCCCCAGCCGAGCGGCTCCCCGGGGGTCGTGACAGGAAGCTCAGCAAACCAAGTCGCACCGCCGATCGGGACCGCACGCTTGTGTCCGCTGGCCACATCGGCCTGCATCCGCAGCAGCGCCAGCTCCTTCGGCGGCAGTTCCTGATAGATGCGTCCGAGTTCGGGCTCTATCGTCCCCTTGCTGCCCTGAATCTGTTCCTCGCAGCCATAACGCGCGTTGTTGAGCAGCGAGGTGTAGATCATTTTGCGGCCCCCCGCATATTCATAGATCAGCGCGACATGGTCATAGACCTCGCGCCCGTCCTTCCAGAAACAGATGCTGCCCGATCCCATCACGCGGGTCGGTACGGCGTCGAAGAACAGGTTGCTGACCTGAATCTGGTGCGTCGCCAGTTCGGTCATCAGCCCCGCCGAGCTGTCGCGATACAGGCGCCAGTTGATCTGCCGATCCGTCGCCCCGGCGGGAACCGGCCGGCGCCAGCTGCTTTGCCGGTGCCAGCTGGCGCGGATCTGCGTGATCGCCCCGATTTCGCCCTCCTTCGCGCGTTTGACCGCGTTCAGATAGGTGGGTTTGAACATGCGCTGATGGCCGATCTGCAGCACCTTGCCGCTGTCCTGCGATCGTTTCACCATCGCGCCGCAATCGTCGATCGTGCGCGCCATCGCCTTTTCGCACCACACATGGAGCCCGGCGTCGAACGCATCGAAACTGTGCTGCTTATGAAGGTCGAGCGGGGTCGCGATTACCACTGCATCCAGACCGCCCGCATCGAGCATCGCGCGGTGATCGGTGAAGGTGCGCGTTGACGGATCGACCAGCGCGCGTCCCTTTGCCAGATGCAGTTCGAAATTGTCGCAGATCGCGGCCACGGTGCAGTTGCGGGTCTTGGCGATATTCTGGATCAGGGCGCGGCCGCGATCGCCCGTGCCGATCACACCCAGCCGCACGCGATCGCTCTTTGCCAGCGGTGCGGCGCCGACGGCCGCACTTGCCCACGGCACCGCTGCGGCCATCCCCGCGCCAGCCGTCGCCATCAGCACGCGATCGATGAACGATCGCCGTGACAGGTCGAAATCTTTGTCAGTCATTAAACTCATCCTGGCTGGTTAATCGGGATCGCCGCTCCACGGGGGAAATCGAATAAAAACCGGCGCGTCCGGTCGCCGTGCAGCAAGCACTCCGCCTGAGCTTCATCGGCGACGAGCAAAGCGGTGCTCATCGCCTCGGCATGCGCGCCGAGCCGGTCGACGGCAACCGAGCAGCGCGGCGCAGACACGATGGTGGCATCGATCGGGCGGATCATCGCGGCGCGTTCGGGCGCCGCTGTCCCCGCACCGACGGTCGACGAGATCGATACGGATTCGTCGATGAGTTCGAGTTCGACCAGAATCTCGTCGGGGCGCAGCGGGTGGGGGATCGAAAACGGCCAACCGCCGCCAAGCGGATGTTCGCCGACCACCGCAATCGAACTTTCCCCGGCCGACAGGCACGCCGATACGACACCCTTCGCGCGCAAGACGGCGCAGGCACGATCGAGCGCGAAGCCCTTTCCAAACCCGCCGAAATCGAGCGCGACGGGCATCGACGCTTCGATCCGCGCGCTATTCCGATCAAATGCGATGGCGCTCCATCCCGCCGACGCGAACCGGCGATCGGCCGCGGGATCGAACAGCCCGAGCGTCGAGGCGTGTAAATCCTCGATCGTGACGAGCGCGTCGAATAGCAGCGCATCGTCGATGGCCGACCCCCGCCCCGCCATCAGGCGTTCGTTGAGCGCGGTCGTTGCCGAGGGGCGATGAATGGTGAGCGCATCGTCGACCGCCTCGATTGCGCGCTGCGCCGCTGCCAACGCGTCGTCCGCACCCGCACCGAACCGGTGCAGTTCGACGCGCGTTCCCATCGACGCAAAGCGCACAACGTCGGCCATGATCGCGCCTGGGGTCAGCCCTTGACCTCCCAGCCCGGCTCATAGTCGACCGACCACAGCTTCATGCCATCGGCGCTGGCCGGCTTGCCGGTCGCGGGATCGATCGTCAGCGTGCCGCCGGTGCGATAGGCGATATTGCCGAGATGGCAGAGCGTGGTGCTGATATGCCCTTCGGCGATCGGCGATGCGAGCGCGCTGGCGCGGCCGCGGATGACGTCGACCAGATTGCCGGCATGAAACACGTCGAGCGCGCCCTCGCCGACCGTTCCGGTGGTTTCCGAACTGGCCGGGGCCTTCACCTCGCGCGTCAACTTGCCTTCCAGATCGTAGAGCTCGAACCCGTTGCGATCGACGATGGCCGACCCTTTGGTGCCGAGCAGCAGCACGCCGCGGCCACGCCCATAGGTCTTGATGCCATTGCAGCTTTGCCCGTTCCAGCGGATCGCGCGGCCGTCGTCATAGATCAGGTCGAGCGCGAGCGAATCATACATTTCCCAATCGTCGCCACGGTGGAAATGCCGTCCGCCCTGCGTCGACACGCTGGTCGGATAGGTCAGGCCCATCGCCCAGCGCGCAATGTCGAGTTCGTGCATCGCATTGTTGCAAATCTCGCCCGTCCCGTATTTCCAGAACCAGTGCCAATTATAATGCACCAGGTTCGACCGGTACGGCCCGCGCGGGCGCGGTCCCTGCCACAAATCCCAGTTCAGATTGGCTGGCGGCGCGATTTCCTGTCCCTTGCCGATCGACCCGCGATTGTTCGCATACCAGGTCTGCGCCTCATAGACATCGCCGAGCTCGCCGGCCCGGACCATGTCGACAAGCTGCCGTGTCTCGACGCTCGAGCGTTGCTGATTGCCCACCTGCAACTGCCGCCCAGTGCGGCGCTGTGCCGCGATCAGCGCTTCGCCCTCGGCGGGGGCGATGCCGATCGGTTTTTCCAGATAGACGTGGCGCCCCGAATTCATCGAATCGATCGCGAGCTTTGCGTGCCAATGATCGGGCGTCGCGACGCTGACGATGTCGACGTCCTTGCTGTCGAGCAGCCGGCGATAGTCGCCCACGATCTTGGGGGCCGGATGGCCTTTTGCGGCAAATTCGCTCGCGCGCTTCGCGAGGATGGCCGAATCCACATCGACGAAATGGGTGACGGCCACGTTCGGCAGCTTCGAGAAGGCGGCCATATGCGCCTGCCCGCGCCCGTTCACGCCAACCACCGCTACTCGCAGGCGGTCGTTCGCACCCTTAATCTGCGCGTAGCTGCGCGCGCTCATCGTGGCGCCCAGCGTCGCTGCTGCACCCGTCAACATCGTACGGCGGTCAATCATGTCCTGTTCCCTTAGAATTCGCGCAGCTTGATCGAGCGGAAGTCGACCCTGTCACCATGATCCTGGAGCAGCATCGGTCCCTGCTCCCACTCGCCGAAGTTCGGCCATTTCGCATATTTGCTGAGCGCGACAAGCTCGCGAAAAGCGGGCGATCCCCGTTCATATTCGACGACCTTGAACCCGTTCAGCCAATGCTCGACATGCTTGCCGCGCACCACGATCACCGCCCGATTCCATTCGCCGGGCGCGTTGACCCGCTTGCCCGGACTATCGGGATCGGAGAGGTTGCGCGCGGTGATCAGATCATAGAGCGAGCCGATCGTCCGATTGCCGTCGCGGCCCATCTTTGCATCGGGATGGCGCTCATCGTCGAGCAACTGAAATTCCAGGCCGATCGCCGATCCGTCGCCCTTGAGCAGGTTCGGATCGACGAAATATTTGATCCCGCTATTGGCGCCCGGCGTCAGCCGGAAATCGACCGACAGCTCGAAGCTCTTGTAATCGCGGGTGGTGATGATGTCGCCGCCATTGGTCGCTTCGGCGCCGCCCGATTTTTCGACCGACAGGATGCCGTCGGCGATCGACCAGCCCTTCTTCGGAAAAGCCGGGCCCTTGGCGCTCCGCCAGCCCTGCGTCGTCTTGCCGTCCCAGAGCAGCTTCCAGCCCGCGCCGCGCTCGGCCTCGGTCAGGCGATTGGCGAGCCAGCCTTGCTGCTCGACCTTCGTCGCCGGCAAGGCGAAACGGGCGGGCGCGTCGGTGATGATCCGCACGTTGCGGAACCGCGCTTCGGGCTTCTTTGCCGCGACCGCATCGGCAACCGAGTGCACCTGAAAAGCGATGAAGCCGCGCGCGTCCACATCGTCGACAACGTCGGCGGCGGGCACGCCGTTGATCCAGGTGCGCAGCCGCGTACCGATCGCTTCGACCCGATAGTGATTCCAGTCGCCCGAGCGAAAGGCCTGCCGCGCCGCGTCGTTGCGGCCAAGCGTATAGAGCCATTGCCGGCGCTGCTCGTCATAGATGCCGGCGCTCCAGCGCCGCGACGAGGGATCGATCTCCATCTGATAGCCGTGAACCACCCCGTTTCGATAATCGGGCCGGCTCTGGCCGCGGATCATCACCCCCGAATTCAGCGTCGGATCGGTCTTGGCATCGAATTCGAGGATGAAGTCGCCGTAAATCGCGTCGGACACCAGCCAGCTGTTCGCCGAGTTCGGCACCGCGCTGCCAACGACCTCGCCATCGACAACGCGATAGGGCGCCTGCCCCCCCGCGCTGTGCCAGCCGGCGAGTCCGGCGCGCGGCGTTACGTCCTGCCAGGGAGCCTGCTGCTGATCCTGCGCAGCCGAAACGGGCGCCAGCGCGATCAGCGGCGCGGTGGCCAAAGCGAGAAATGCGATCTTTCGAAACATCATGGCTCCTCTCAATTTTTTATCGCGAGGGCATCCCGAACACGCTTCATTTCCTGACACGCCATGCTCTCGCATTATATTGCCGCTAGCGTGAACACGCGAACACAGCTTATGCCAGCAAGCATTAATATGTGGTCAGGCCACTTGCAATAGATATGTCAGACCGATTATGGTTCGCGGGACGGCGAGCGGACCGGGGCGGCCAAGATCGACGGTTGAAAGCAAATCAGGGTCTCGCAGATGAGCGACGCTTCTCCCGTCCCAGCTATTTGTGCCTTGCTATCGTGGCGACGCGCTTCTGAATACCACGACCTTCCTCGCAAGGACGCGATCGGCCTGAACAGAATCGGTCACGCACGATGCCATTTGCCCCTTCAGTCGCGGCTGTGCCGAAGACCCCGTCCGCATCCCGTCGAGAACGCGCTCAGTGACTGGGCGCGGAACCAGTTGCCGGGTTATAGAGGGGATTTACGGGGTCAAGCGGGGACGGATCAACCTGAGCGGGCGGTCTGGCGCTCTCGGTCCATGCGCGGTAGATCATGTCCCTCAGCATCGCAGCGCCTGCTGCCGCCCGGCTGTAGACCAGAGCCCGCGCGTCCCGATCCTCCGGATCGTTAAAGCCACCTCTCTTCTCGAGGATGTAGACAGTTTCCATATGGCTCCCCGCCTCGTCGAGGAAGGACAGGACGGCTCCGAACAGATCGCCTTGCTGCCGGCCCGGCGCGCCGATCCGGTCGGCGAGGTTCTCTGGCTCCAGCGCGATCGCATCGACGAACTCGCTCTCGAAACGGCCATGGATGCTTCGGTCGGTCGTATAGTTTTTCGGATTGGCGCCCAGCCATCCATCGCTGTTGACCGAAGCGTGGAGCGGTTGCGAACCATCGCCGATATAATGCCCAAGGCGCGCAACCTGATAGGCGCAGTTCTGTTCCGGCACACTGGCGTCGGCACCCGCTTTTTGCGCAGCGCGAATCTGGCGCATGCAAACGACAAGGCGCCCATAGCTTTCCATTGCCGCATAGGGCAGCGTGCCAGTCCAGCGCACGTTGGTCCGCTTGGCCCGCTCCGGATCGCTGTCCTTGATCCGCAGATACTCGTCATGCAAGGCGAGGATAAACTCGTAGCGCGAGCGCGGGATGGGGCTCAAAAATGCGAACTGCTCCTTGAACCATCCGTGATTGGGATCCTCCTCGATTTTTGAAAAGGGCTCGGAGGCGTTGCGCCAGCTGTCGGGCATGGTCGAAGACGCTGCGATATAGTCGGCATATCTGTGAAGGAATATGGGCCCGTCGGCGGGCAGCGCTGCGATGGCCGCCCTGTCGATGGCTGCGTGGGCGCGTTCGCCCCAGGCGAGGACGGGGGCAGGAACGGCGGCCCACGCGGCCGCAGCGAAAGCTAACAGGAAATGGCGCACGGACTTTGCTCCGAACAGGACGTCAGGGATCGAGCGGATCGGCCGGTTCGACGTGAAACGCGACCGGGTCGGGGACGAAGCGCAGCGTGAAGCGATCGGGGCCGGGTGCCAGACGACCCGGCTGCACCCCCATTTCCTTCAGGTTGCGGAGCGCCAGTTCCTCGCCGCCGATATACTGGATCGTGCGATGGTCCGAGACGATCAGCGCCGGCCGATCCTCTGGAAAGCCGGCGGCGAGCAGAAGTCGCGCGCAGTTGCGCAGGTTGGTGGTGGTATGGCGCGCATGCGGCTCCATCAGGATGCGGTCGGCCGGAATTCCATATTGCGTGACCAGCAGGCGCTTCATCTCGACCGCTTCGTTGAACGGCGTGCGGTTGGGGTGCACATTGCCCCCCGATACGATGATGAAAGGAGCGGAACCGCGCGCGAACAGATCGGCCGCAATGGCCAGACGGATATGCCCCATCACGCCCGTGCGCGATTGCACGTCTTCCGGACCATGGCCGAACACCAGCAGCGCAGTATAGGGCTTTGCACGCCAGTTCATCCTGGCGACCGCCCGGGCCGTGGCGGCATTGTCACCGCCCAGTAGCGGACGGTAGAGGCCCGCGTCGATACGCTCGTTCATCTGAAGCAGGCCAGCCGCGTACCGCAACGATGGATCGAAGAAAAGGTCATCGGCCCTGGCCTGCGCGGCTGTGGCGACGCCGTGCGCATTCAGCACATCGGCCATCTTGGGGTCGGTCATATTGAAGATGATGGAGTCGATCACGGGATAACGCGGCGGTGCCCCTTTGGCATAGACGGCGATGACCTGGTTCACCGCTGCCGCAGTTTCGGCCCAGGCCGTGGCGACAAGGTCCGCATCGGACAGTGCCGCATAGCGGGCAAAGCGCCCGGAAGCGCGTATTTGCCGCGTCACAAGCGCCCTGGCGCGCTTTTTATCACTCATCATGAGCCGCAACCGCGCCTGCACCAGGGCGATATCCGCCTCGGTCCATATCCACGCATCGGCCAGACATTGCGGAGACGGCGCACAGGTGTTTTCCGGCACACGCCCGGCGCGCGCGACCGCAAGTTCCACCAGAACGGGATCGTCACGCAGTGCCTGCGCCCAATCTGGCGCCGTCCGCATCATTGCGAACAGCGGAAACACACGGGTCGTCAGCGTGTCGGCAAAGGGTGATGCGTAGCCGGCCGGGTCCTGCGCCGCCGCCGGTCCCGGATAAAGGGACGAGGCGACGGCCAGGCATATGCTCAAGGCTGTGGTGCGAATTGCGCGCACCCTTACCAGCTGCGGCTGAGGATAAAGCGGAAGCTGCGGCCGAACAGCGGCCGTCCATAGATCGCATCGCTCGCGCCCTGGCCGGCGAGCTGGTCGGTCCGCGGGTTCCCCTCGGTCAATCCCTTGGCGTTGGTCAGATTGTCACCAACCACCTGGAAGCGCCAGTTGCCAACGCTCGCCGACGCGCTTGCGCCGAATGTTTGATAAGCGGGCAACGCCGTCAGGTTGAAAAGATCGACGTAGCGGCGGCCCACCCATTCGTAACGTCCTGCAATCTCGACTTCGCCTCCGCCGACCGGGAAACGGACAGACGGACGCACATTGCCGAAAAACTTGGCCTCGCGGATGATCTGGTTGCCGTTCACCGCGGTCGGATCGGCGCCCGACGTGTTCGCGAGATTACGATATTGGGGGTCGGCCCAGGTGACCGAACCGGCCAGTTCGAACCAGCTCACCGGCTTGATCCGGCCGTCAACCTCGACGCCTTTTGCGACAGCCTCGCCGATGAACGGCACGGGCTGGTCGTTGCGGCCGGTCACCGGGTTGAACGCGATGAACGTCGCGTTGAAAGGATCGAACTTGGTGTAAAAGCCGGTGACGTAGAGGTAGTGCGGGCCGAAGCTGGCCTTGACGCCCAGTTCATACTGCCGCGCCTTGGTTTTGATGATTGTCGGGGCGGTGCTGGATACCACGCCCATCTGGGGCGGCACTTCCAGGTTCGAAACGCGACCGTAAGCGCCGAAATTGTCCGTGAAGTCATAATTGACGCCGGCCGTCCAGTTGGTCGCCGAGGGTTTGAGCTTGTTCGACACGATGGCCCCGCTGAAAGCGCGGGTGGCGTTGTCGGCCAGCGTCGTCGTATCGCCCAGATCAGCGGCGGTCGACCACAGCGCAAAGCCTTCATAATCATACCATTCCTTACGGATGCCGCCGTCGACCCGCAGTCCGTCGGTAATCTCCCAGGTATCATTGGCATAGACGGCGACCATCTTCGCATCGGCCTCGCCCTGGTTCAGCGTGGTGGTGTATCGCAACACGCCGTTCTGGGTGACCGAGCCGAGCACGGCGCCCGTCGCAGAATAGGCGACAAGGTCGATCGTGCGGGGCTGGCTCTGCACTTCGATCAGCATGTCCTGATAGGCCTGAAAGAGCGTATTGCCATAAGCCGCCCCATAAACGCCTATGCGTACGTCATGGGTGCCCAAGCCGGTCTCGAACTTGCGGGTAACACTGAGATCGGCCTGCCCCGAATAAAAGTCCGATTCGGAAACGCGATACTGGCCCGACATGATGAGGCCCGAAGCCGCGCCCGGATCATAAACCGTCGCGCCGTTGGTGCCCGCAACGGCATAGCCGAGCCGCGCCACGTCGGCGCCGAAAGCGGTGCGAGCGGCCGTCAGATAGCTTGCCGCAAACGTGTTCGCGCTGACCGGGTTGGTGGTCGAATAGAAAGCGTCGAAGCTGCTCTTGCCTTTGGTGAAGCCGCCCTTTGCCGAAACCAGCCAGCCATCGAAATCGCCTTCATATTGCAGGCCGACGTTGAAGAAGCGCATGTGCCGGCCATCGGCAAGATCCCGGTTCAAACCCCGCAGCACGCCGGCACCATCGCGATATTTGACGTTGACGTTGCGGAGCGCCGGAGAGTTCAGCGTACCCGTGTGATAATCGATATAGGGATCGAGCGAGAGAGTGGGATTGCGCGGATCGGCGACCGGGATCGGAAGGTAGAAGATGTTGTGATCGTTGGTATACTGCATCGATAGTTTGACGAAGCCATTGTCGAGGTCGTGCTTCAGGTTGGTGCGGATCTGACCACCCTTGTCGCTGGGAAAGCCACCGTCGCGATAGCCGTCATGCTGGCGCAGGAATCCGCCAACGGCGAAATAGGTGCGCTCGCCGATCGGCCCCGACTGCATCGCGTCGAGCCGGTACAGCCCGGTATCACCCAAGGTTAACTGCGCTTTGCCACGCGCATCGGGCCCGCCTGACACGGTGATGTTATTGGCGATCGCGGCGGCGCTGCTGGCATAGATCGGCGCCGGACCGCCGCGCACGATTTCGATGCGCTCGGTCATCAGGTCGAAGCGGTTCATGCCTTCGCCGGAGTTGAAAAACACGCCGTCAATCTCATGGTAGAGCGGCAGCCCGTCCTGCTGGAAGATCAGGTATCCGCGATCGGTGGGAATACCGCGGACGCGCGTGATGTTCTGCACTTCGCCGCCTGTCGCTTCGACCTGAATACCCGGAACGGTGCCGAGCAGGTCGGCGAAATTCTTGGGCGCGATCCGCTGGACTTCTTCTTGTCCCAGGGAGTTCACTGCATAGGATACATCGAACCGGCGCTGGGCGCGGGCGCTCCCCGTCACGACGATGTCCGATTGCGCCGCCTCTTCTGCTTCCGCTTCCGGAGCAGCCGTTTGCATTGCATCCTGTTCCGCCGCGTTGCTGGGCATTGACCATGCCAGCGCGGTCAAAGAGGATAGCAGCGTCAGAGCGGAAGTTTTTTTGTGTGCGAGTTGCATTGTCCGAGTCCCCTTGTGGAACTCGGCCGGTTAGGGGCGCTTCGCGTCAATGCGGTTACACGCTGTCCATTCAGATCCTGACATGAGCGAAATTTTCCTGTCGGCGCATGCCTCGACGGATAGCGGTTTATTGCGGCACCCCCGCCAGCAAGGTCGTGCGCAACCGGTCGATCGCGGCATCGTCCAGACCAAGCCCCTCGCGAACATAGCGATCGAACGAGCCATAGCGTTTATCGACTTCGGCAAAGGCCGCCTCGATATAGGCGGCACGCACGGTCAATGCCGGCTCGAGATTTTCCCGCGCGATCGGTGTCGGCAATCTACCGAGCATGGCGATTGTCGCCTCGTTCTTGGCGCGCAGATAGTCGTTGCTGGCTAGATAATCGGCCATCACCGTTTCGCGCGGCACGCCGAGCAGCGTCAGTATCACCGCGCTGGCCCAGCCCGTGCGGTCCTTGCCCGAAGTACAATGATACAGCGTCGGCCCGGCGCCTTCGGCGCCGATGCGGGAGAGCAGCGTGTGGTAGGCACTGCGCGCGCTGTTCAGGGAGACGAAATCGCGGTTGGCCTCGGTCAGCATCTCCGCGCCCTTGCCCGCGGCGATCGCCGCGATCGCCTGACGCATATCGCCGCCAAGGCTGCCCTTGCTGTCCGCCGCGACGTCGAGCACGAGATGTTCTGCGCCGGCGGGCACGCGATCGGGTTCATGGCTACGTTCGCTGGCCGTGCGCAGATCGGCGACGAGTACAAGGCCCAGATCGCCCATCGAGCCGAGGTCGCTGTCGCTGAGGCGGTCGAGCTGATCCGAACGATAGATCAGCCCCATCTTTACCCAGCGGCCGTCGGTCGTGCGGTAGCCGCCGACGTCGCGCAAATTGGGGACCGTCTTGAGGTGAAGCCCGCGGTCGGCGATGACCAGCGGCGCGCCCCGATCGGGAACGAGCGCGAAAAACCAGCGCTTGCCGGGGGCAAGGCCCGAAACCCGGATGCTCCCCGTTGCATCACCCTGTCCCACCGGTGTCGTCCGGTCGCTCACCGCGGCATCGGTGCCCGCATAAACCGTCACCCGGCCCGCGCCCGGCGCGGACCAGTTGATCGTACCATCCGCCGATACGTTGGCCGAGGTGAAGGGAATGACGCCCGGCTGTTCGGCAACCGCATTGGCGACCGGCCGCCGGTCGACGGTGGCGCATGCCGGCAGCGTCAGGACCAATGCGGCGGCAAGGGCAGCCCGCCACATCCGATGATCTTCATTCCGCATTTTCAGCTTCCTTCCTGCGCTCAGCCGCGCTGCGACGAGATGTTGCCGCCATCGACGACGAGTTCGGCGGCGGTGATATAGCTCGCTTCGTTCGAGAGCAGGAAGCGCACGATGCGTCCGATCTCTTCGGGCACGCCGATGCGTTCGAGCAGGATCCGCTTTTCGAAATAGCCCTCGGGCAGATTGTCGACCGCAGGCTTCATCATCGGCGTCATGATCTGACCGGGCGACACCGAATTGATCCGGATCCTGTCGTGCGCCAGCCGGTCGGCGAGCGAGCGGACGAGCGAAAGCATCCCGCCTTTGGCTGCGCTGTAGATCGGGTTCATCGCGTTGCCGAGCGTCGCGTTGATCGAGGTGATCGCGACCACCGCCGAACCCGGACTGGCGGCAAAGTCGCCATGGAGCTGCTGCGTCAGCAGCGCGAGCGGGCGGAGATGCGTGTTGATCCCTGCCGCCCAGCTTTCGGGCGTAATGCCTTCCAGCGAGGCGGTGTCGACGATGCCCGCGGCGTGAACAAGCCCGCCCAGCGCGCCAAGCGCATCGCGGCTGGCGGCGATCGCGGCCGGATAGGCGTCCAGATCGGTGAGATCGACACCGACACCGATGGCCTTTGCGCCATATTCCCGCGCGATCGTCGCAGCCTCTGCCTCGGCCTTACCGGCGTTAATGTCCCAGAGCGCGACCGGCCGGCCAACCGCGGCCAGCGCGCGCGCCGAGGCGAGCCCGATCCCGGATGCCCCCCCGGTGACGATGACAGCAGTCCCGGGTGCGCCGAGCGCGGGCGAAAGATCAGTGACATTCATTGCGAAACAATCTCCATATGCGGACCATTCTCAATCCCGGGTGCCGGTGTCCGGGTCAACGAACCTTGACGACCGGCGACGGTCCCTGCTTTCCAAAAAAACCATCGAGCTTCAAATTGCTGACACGCGGCGCGCCGTCGGCGACCGAAACCCACATGACATGATCGACCACCGCGGGATCGTCTGCCGCGCCGCCGGGCATTCCGCCCGTCGTGCCGAGCTGGACGTAATCGTGCCCCCCGCGCTCCTCATAGGCATATTTGTGATAATGCCCCGCCAGCACCGTGTGGGGGCGCCCCTTCAGCATTGCCTCGATCTCGTGGAATGCGGGCGAATCCATCTTCCACGCGGGGCGGTGCATCAGCACGAAGGTCCAGCGCGCCTTCGGGGTCTTCGCCAGCGCGTCGCGCACCATCTTCACCTGATCGGCGCTGAACGCGACATTCTCCGAACCACGGATCTTGCCCGCCAGTTCGGCCAGTTTCGGGTCGTGCGCAAACAGCGCCTCGGCCTTTGCGGGATCGCCCTGGAGCGCCTCGAACACCGTCTTCATCGCCTCGCCGCCATATTGCTGAAACAGCTGCATGCGCGCGATCTTGGGCTGGGGCGGATCCTCGGTATTGAGCACGAGGAACAGCGCGCCCTTGTAGGTGAAGCTGTAATAGTCGGCGCCCAGACGCTTGCGCCATTCGCTCCGCTGCACCTCGTTGGTCAGGTCGTGATTGCCCGGCACGTAGAAGAAGGGGACGCTCAGCCGGTCGATCGCGGCGTTGACGTCCCATTCCCTGCCGAGCTGCGCCCGATCCTCGGTATTGCCTTCGATCAGGTCGCCGATGTTGATGACGAAATCGGGGCGCAGCGCCTCGACCTTGTCCATTGCATCCTCGAACACCCCGGGGCGATGCTTGCCGGTGCGATCGCCGATGACGGCGAAGCGGAACTCATCGGTGCCGCCCGCGAAATCCTTTTGCGTGCGCGCGACGTCGGTCGTGCCCGCGCGAAAGTCCTTCGCCTCCTGTCCGGCGCCGACAGCGGCGCCGGACAGCGAGAGAGCGAGCACGCCGCCGAGCAGTAAGGCCGCATATCGCATCGCGATCCCCTTAGAATTCGAAGCTCAGATCGACGCCATACGTGCGCGGTTCGCCAAACAGCGCGCCGGGGCGGCCGATGTTGAACTGCGTGACATAATATTCCTCGTCGGTGAGGTTGCGGCCCCACAGGCTGACGCGAAGACCATCGACGCCCGGAATATCGGCCAGCGTCAGCCGCGCATTGAGCAGGCCATAGTCGCCGACGATATATTTGCCGCTCGAGATGCTCGAACTGACGAACTTGTCGCTCTGCATCGTGTAATTCACATTGGTCGAAAATGTGCCGACCGGCGTCGGCGGCAGATCAAAGTTGAGGTCGAGCCCCAGCGAGTGTTTCGGCGCGTTGGAGAAGCGGAAATTGGCCGCAATGTCGTTGCCCGTCGCGTCGACAATCTCGTCATATTGCGCGTCGAGATAGCCGTAGTTGATCGTGAAACGCAGCTCGCGAACAGGCGCGAGCGTCAGATCGGCCTCGATGCCCTTCACCGTCGCCTTGCCCGCGTTGAGCACGTCGGTGATCCGGACATTGGTCGGATCGGACTGCACGTTGATCTGGATGTCCTTATACTTCGACTGGAAAGCCGCGACGTTGAAGCGCAGCTTGTTGTCGAGGAACTGGCTCTTCATGCCGAGTTCGTACGACCAGAGCGTTTCCGAATCGAACCCCTGGTTGAAGCGCGGGATCGAGCTGGCGCGGGTATTGTAACCGCCGGACTTATAGCCCTTCACCACCTTGCCATAGACGTTCACATTTTCGCCGACGTCGTAAGCGAGAATGACGCTGGGGCTGAAATCCTTGAACTTGCGGCTGCCGTCACCGACGCCGGGCACGGGCACGATCGGGCCATTATTGACCTGCGTCTGACGCGCGAGCGTTGCTTCACGCTTGTCCCAGCTCTGGCGCGCACCGATCGTCAGGTGAAGACGCCGGTCGAGCCATTCGGGGCTATAGGTCGCCTGCCCGAACACTGCCCAGGATTCATTCTCGATCGTCGTGGTCGTGAAACTGCGTGTCCGCGTCGGCGGGCTGAAGCTGTTGCTGAAATTGTCGCCCTCTTCGGAGAACCAATAGCCGCCGACAACATATTCGAGCTGACGATCGAGCGCGTCGCCGACAAATTGAAGCTCCTGGCTCGACTGGTCCTGCGTGGCGCGGCTGCTGTTCTTCTGAAGCGGCGTCGGCCCGACCGCGCCCGTCAGATAATCCTGATTCTGGAAGTTATCGAGTTTGCGATACCCCGTGATCGAGCGGATCGTGAGCGAGTCGGTGGCGCTCCACTCACCGATCAGGCTGTGCCCCTCCGACGTCACGTCGTTGGCGAGCAGATCGCGAACCAGCGGGCTGCCTGCCTTGGGGCGCGGCACCTTCAGCGGATGCAGCGGCGAGAAGGCGACGTAGATTGGCGTGTCCTGAATCTCCGAACGGTCATAGCTGTAGCGCAGGCTGAACGCATCGGCGGGTTGCCACAGCACATCGGCGCGCATCGCCTGGCGATCCTTGTCGCCCCAGCGCTTCACGCCGGTGCCGGGGTTCTTCACGAAGCCGTCCTGCTGGATGTTCGCATAGGAGAAGCGCGCCGCAAGCGTGCTGCCGATCGGCACATTGACCGCGGCCTTGAAGCGGCGATTGTCATAGTTGCCGAGCGTCACCTGCCCCTTGAAGCCGAAGTCACCGAGTTCGGGCTTTTTGGTGATGAAGTTGATCGCGCCGCCCG
>Ga0247823_10001629_pt1 | contig 18623 bp, 16 predicted proteins | sample 13C_PalmiticAcid_2_FD_192426 | JGI IMG/M metagenome (GOLD analysis project Ga0247823, IMG submission 192426) | Soil microbial communities from agricultural site in Penn Yan, New York, United States - 13C_PalmiticAcid_Day30 | ecosystem: Environmental > Terrestrial > Soil > Agricultural land... | reverse complement strand
CGCCTGGACGTCGGCGTGCAGCTCGGTCGGACCGAAGTCGTAGGCGCCGATGATCGACGGCTTGATCAGCGTCTCGTCAGCCGCCGCGCTTGCGATCGGCACGTCGACGTCGAGCGCCGCGGTCAGCGCGATCGGGTTGTTCATCGGCGTCAGCGCGTACGAGGCGCCAAGCTCGAGGCGCTCGAAGGTCGGGTCGATCGAGCTGCCTTCCGTCGAGCCAGCCGTCGCGGTCTGCTGCGAGAGCGTTACCGGAACCGCCGCGTGCACTTCGAGCTCGTTCGTGATTCCATACTCACCGCGTGCCATCATGCTCGTGAAGTCGGCGCCGTTGTCGCCCAGCTCGATCATGCTTCCGACCGTCACCTGGAACGATCCCTGCGGCTGCGTGTAGGCTGTCTGTCCAAGGAAGAACTCCTCGATCGGCTTGTCGAGCTCCGACGGCAGATACCGGCGCTCCTCGACCCCGTACCACGTTCCACTGCCCTCTCCACTTGTTCCAGCAGTCGATCCTCCACCCGTCGCCGGACCGCGACGCGTCGTGCCCGCGGTCTGCGCCGTGGCGATATCCGAGGCGATTCCGAAGCCCATCGCGCATGCGATTGCGAGCGCGAACGGAGTGCGGAGAATATTCGATGTGCTGCTCAATAGTCTGCTCGTCTTCATGGCCAGTACTCCACGTTGTTCCTTCTTGATACGTCGGGACCATCGGTCTCGACATCCCTTCCTTCCAGCGGCGTGCCATCGTCGCGAACGCCGCGTGCTGTGCTGCAATTACTCGGGGACTGACGCGTCGGAAGGCGGCGGGTTTATCGAGCGGATTGAATCGAACGATGACGCGACAAAATGCTTGACCGTTCGCCGCGACTGACATAGGTTTGCCGTTCACCGGACGATCCCCCCGCAGGCCCGACGACGAACTCCTCCGCGCGTACCCCGACGCGCCGACGGTCTCCTCCACGCCTACCCCCGAATCCCGACCTACCCCCGAGCGACGCAGCGGTCGACACGACCGTCGCGGGGCGCTGCATTCTCACAGCCTTTATCGAACAGGGACACGATGGACACGACACAGAAGGAGCTCGTCCAGGCGAGCTGGCGCAAGGTGGAGCCGATCGCCGACACGGCGGCGTCGCTCTTCTACGACCGACTCTTCACGCTCGACCCGGCGCTGCGGCCGCTCTTCGGATCGGCCGATCCAGCGGAGCAACGGCGCAAGCTCATGATGACGCTCGGCGTCGCCGTGCGCGGTCTGGACGCGCCGGCGGAGCTCATCCCCGTGCTCGAGGCACTCGGTCGCCGGCACGCCGGCTACAACGTCGCCGACGCGCATTACGACACGGTTGGCGAAGCGCTGCTGTGGACGCTCGAGCAGGGACTCGGCGAAGACTTCACGCCCGACGTGCGCGAGGCGTGGACGGCAACCTATGAGCTCGTCGCCGGCGTCATGAAGCGCGCGGCGGCCGATCCGGTCGAGGCGGGCGCGGAGCCGGTGTCGTAGCGTCCGTGATGTGCGGCTCGCTACCGCGCGCATGCCCACGCTGCATCGTGCGCGGCAACCGAAGCGACGACGGGGCGCGGACTCATCGTGAGTCCGCGCCCCGTCGTGGTTGTGCTCGGCCGGCCGGTCAGTCGATCTCTACTCCGTACCGCACGCTCGTCGGCATGGGCCGCTCGATGTAGCTCAGCGCGAAGTCCGGTGATCCCGGCACGCGCGCGGCGATCACTTCGCGAACGTAGCCGCCGCCGCTCCAGCGCCACAGCCGGCCGTCGCTCGTCTCGAGACACAGCGGCTCGCCGAGCTCGCGCTCGCAGCGACGGACGAAGTACTCGACGACGACGTCGCTGATGATCTCCATCGGCGACGGACGCCACGTCGTGCTCGCGACCTCGTGCGGTCCTGCGAGGACCACCTCGGTGCTGCCGGTGAGCTCGTGCCGCGGCGTGTCGTCGATGATGAAGTGCCTGCCGTGCTTCTCGAGATGCGCATGCTCGACGACGGCCGAGCGGAGCGATGGAAGGTGAGTGGTCGTATCGGTGCGCCGACGGAACGGGCGCAGCGCAAGCCGGCCTCCGTCGAAGGTTGTCATGGTGCCCATTGGTGCCCGTTCGAATTCGATGCTTGTGAGGAAGGTCCGTGTGCCCAGACCGATCATCACCGCAATGATCCTGCCAGAAACCGGAACGGGCACAAACACGACGGGCCGCCCCGTTCGAGAGCGGCCCGTCGCGGTGCAATCATCCGTCGGCTACGGCTTCAGCGTGATGTTGTTGGTGACGGTGGTCACGCCATCGACCTCACGCGCGAGGCGCTCGGCCTCGGTCTTCTCAGCATCGGTGGCGACGGTGCCATTGAGGATGATGACCCCTTCGCCGCCGGACTCGACGTCGACATCGCCGTAGCCCGGCGCCGCGATGAGCTTCGCCTCGACGAGCTTCTCGATGCCTTCTCCGTCAACGGTGACCGCGGTCGTGTCGACCATGCCGGTGTTGGTGCCGACGGTGTCGGGAGCGACATCGACGTCGGCGTCGACGCCGACGGAGTCGTTATCGACATCGACGTCTGCGTCGCCGGTGCAGGCGACGAGCGTCAGGGCCAGCGCCATCGGCGCGAGAAAGCGAACGATCCGATTCATGAGTCTCCTCGATCGTGCCGCGTGGGCGGCTGAATGGTGTACGGGTATCCGGGGGCTGCGTGCCCGCCGGATCGGTTCGCAAACCAATAGAAAAAGCTATGCCGAAAATCGCGCGCACATGGGCCGGGGCGCGCTCGATCATGCGCGCACTTGTGCCGGCACGCGCTCGAGCATGCTCGCACGCGCTAGACCAGCCGCGAGAACCGCGCGCCCAGGCGCGGGAAGTCGACGCCGTACGCGATGTAGACGAGCACGCCGAAGACGGTGACAGCGATGAGCGCATCGCCCGCCGGAGCGCTGATGGGCGGAGCCGGCGTCGCGCCGATCGAGCTGATCGCGGCGCCGGCAACGACGAAGCCGATCGCGAACCACTGGTACAGCCGCAGCCCGCCCCACGCCGGCGTCTGCGGCTCGCCGCGGAGATGCTCCTCGACGATACGACCGAGTCCGCCGAGCAGGAAGTAGATCCCGACGATCATCTCGACGCCCGCGCCGACGGTCCACAGGCGGAGCAGGATCGCGGCGACCGTGAGCATCCAGAGCGCCGAGTAGAGCTGGGTCGGATGCAGCGGTCGGCCGCCGAGCGTCGACAGACGGATGACACGCGATCGGGGATGGTGGTAGCGGATGCCGATCGCCTCGGCGCACTCCGCGCCGTGGCAGCACCCCTGCACGAGGCAGCGGCCGCGGCCGAGCGCCTGGGTGATCGAGCAGCCGATCGAGAACGCCGCGGCGAGCGTCCACGCGTCGAGGCCGAGCGCGCCGCAGGCCAGCAGCGCGATCGTCGCGCCGGCGACGCTGCCGAAGTACCCGTACGGACGAAGCAGTTGCGGCGAGCCCTCGATCAACTGCGCCCACAGCGCGGCGCCGACGATCGATGCCGCCGCGATCGCGACGATCGGTCCGAGACTGCCCGGGCCGGCGAGCGTCACCGCGACGAGCGTCCCGAGCGCGCCACCGAGCGCCGCGTAGATCCCGTGGTTGATCAGGCGCACGGGTCCGATCATCGCCTCGCTCCAGCTGTTCGCGAGCGTCTCGGTTCGCCGGCGCAGCCAGTCCCGGATCGTCTCCGCTCGGACGATGACGATGGTCACGACGACCGCCGCGACGATGTCGATCGCGGCGTGCATGCCCGTCGTGATGCAACTGACGGAAACGGCGGCGGCGAGCATCCACCAGAGCGCGGACAGGCGCGGCCGGCGTCGCGCGTAGACGACGGCGGCGAGGAACATCCACGTCGCGTGAAACGACGGGAAGGCCGTCACCGGCTCGTCGCCCGTGCGCTCCCAGAGCATCATCGCCGCGAGGATTCCATCCCCGACGACGGGCTTGGATTCGGCGATGACCGGCACGATCAGGTACATCGGGATGATCAGCGCGATCGCCAGCCAGCCGCGGATCATGAACCAGCGCAGGTCGGCGCGCGTCGCGGCGACGAAGGGCACCGCGAGCAGGACGGGATAGGCGAGGAAGTACACCGGCTCTGTCCACGCGAGCACCGGCAGCGCACGGTCCCACGCCATCCAGCCGTCGAGCGTCGCCGGCGGCACGCCGAGCATCTCGACCGCTTCGAACAGAACGAGCCACGGGAGGAACACCAGCGCGTACGCAGAGACGCGATCCCACGCGGTCGTCGGATCGGACGACTCTGGAGGCAGACTCAATCGTGGTCGCGGGAGCACGCCGCCGAAGTGGCTGCGCGTCAGATCGCGCTCGAAACCGAGCACCCACGCGGTGGCCGCGAGCGCGAGGGCCGGCGTGACGATCCAGAGTCCGCCCGCCGAGCCGAGCCCCAGCGAGAGTCCGAGCGACAGAATCACCGCGCCGACGTAGATCGGGTTGCGCAGGTAGCGGTAGGTCCAGCGCGTGACGTAGCGCTCGGGTGGGAAGGCGCTCATCGGCAGGCCGCGACCGTGCACGCGCAGCGCGATCATGCTCGCGAGCATGATCGTCGCGCCGAGTCCCGCGACGAGCGCTCCGGCGAGGGGCCACTCGTACGATGGCAGTCCAACGAGCTCATCGAGTCTCGCCGCCCAGAGGACCAGCGCGAGCGGCAGCACGACGACGAACAGGGCGCCGTACGCGAGCACGCCGATGCGTCGGCGACGTGCCGGCGTCGGCGAGGCTGACGGTCGCGCGAGCTCGGCGACGACGTCACGTTCGAGGTCGGTGAAGGAGCTCATCGTCGCCTCACGATTTCGTGGACCGCCCACCCCGGCGTCGCGATGCCGTCGCCGCTGTGCAGCGTGCCGCGCGAGAGCCAGCGCGTCTGCCGCGTTCGCGTGATCGGCTCGAGGAGGGGGCGAAGGGATTCGAGTGGGGAGAGGAGGCCGCCGAGCGCGTCGTCGCCGAGAACCCGATCCTCGACGAGGCGCAGCTCGCGACCGTCGGCGAAGCGAATCGAAGATTCGGAGATCGAGACGGCCGGCTCCAGTTGGCCGTCGACGAAAGCGAGACAGAGGGGATGCTCGCCGCGCCAGTCGATCCAGATCACGGATGTGTCCTTAGCGATGAAGCGTCCCCACCGGATCTCGTCGGCGGGGATCTTCCAGGGCAGCAGCGTCAGCGAGAGCCGCTCGGCGTAGCCGTCGCCGACGAGCTCGCGCTCGCCGATGCGCATACGCACCTCGCCGCGCGGCACCACACAGTGCCAGTCGATCCGGCCGGATGGCGAGTCGTACAGTCGGTGGTCGACTCCGGGTACGCAGCGTGCGTAGTCGATCGACAGCGACAACGGCCCGGAGCTCCAGCGCAGAGACCGATCATCGAGCACGGGCTCATCGACCTCTCGAGGACTGAAGCGCCATGGCGCGGGCGTACCCGAGGCGGGCGCGACGAGGAGGCCGGAGACTGGCTGTCGCAGCGGCCCCCACCGCACCTCGGCGCAGTAGGCGATCGCGACGTCGCCGTCGGGCGTCGTCACATCGAAGTACCATTTGTTCAGGCTGAACATGGCCGGTCTCGCACGCAGCGTTCGCGGGGTCGCTCGACGTCCCGCACGGAGGGAAGGTAGCGACGAGCAGCCGCCGCCGATGTCACGAACCTGTCTGGGTTCGGGCGGGATTTCGTACGCTGCCGTCGCTCCATCGGATCGCGAGGATCCCGCTGACGCGCAGATGGCGTCGATCGCCGCAAATCGCCATTCTCGCACGAACGGTCCGCCAGAAGAATCAGCAGTGACTCATCCCATGAAGACCCTCGTTCTCTTCGTCGCGCTCGTGCTCGCGGGCGATCTTCGCGCTCAGACCGTACTGCTCGAGATCAGACACCTGGGCGGCGGCTTCCACGTGTACACGACCTACCGTGACGTCGGTGGCTCCCCGTTTCCCTCCAACAGCCTCTACGTCGTGACGAAGCGCGGAGTGATCATGATCGACACGCCGTGGGACACGACGCAGACCCGTCCACTGCTCGACTCGATCGCGGCGCGTCACCGGCAGCCGGTCGTGCTCTGCGTCGTGACGCACTACCACGACGACCGCACCGCGGGACTCGACGTGCTTCGGGAACGGGGTATCCCGACGTGGTCGACGCGCAGGACCGATGAGCTCGCGGCCGCCAGCGGCGATCGCCGGGCGTCGCACGTCTTCGAGCGCGACACGACGTTCACCGTCGGCGGCATCACGCTGCGCACGTACTATCCCGGCGAGGGCCACACGCGCGACAACATCGTGATCTGGTTTCCGGCGTCGCGCGTGCTCTACGGCGGATGCCTCGTCAAGAGCGTCGAATCTCCCGGTCTGGGCAACCTCGCCGACGCGAACGTCGGCGCGTGGGAGCGCACGATCACGAGAGTCATCCGTCGCTATCCGAAGCCGCGGGTGGTCATCCCCGGGCACTTCGGCTGGCAGAGTCGCCGCGCGCTGCGACACACGCTCGAGCTCGTCCGCGCGGTGATGCGGGAGTAAGCATGATCAGAATGACAGGAATGTCCGATCCAGCACGCGCCGACTACCGGCGGGTTGGTCCGCCGATCCTCTCACGCTCGACGTTCCATTCGACCTCGTAAGCTTCCATCTCACTCAACGAGATGAGATCCTCGACATCCTGGTAGGAATCATGCGGTGTTAGTTGGAGTGCGATCTTTATCGCGATAGCCGCGCTGCGGTCCGACAGGGCGTCGCGGAACATCGCCGCGACTTCCGGCCGATCGTACCGCGCAAGTGCGATGCAGAGCTCGCGAAACTCGGCAGGGGCCTCCATCCGCTCGCGACGCAGGGTCCGGAATCGCTCGACCAGCGTCGGATAGAACGAAGCATCCGGGAACGCCGCGACGGCTGCGAGACCAGCGAGGCGCTGATCGGTGGACGCGATCGCGTCCCGAATCCTCGGGATGTCTTCCCGACGCCTGTATCGCGCGAGTGCCCTCAGAGCCGCGTCGACACGCTCCTTCTCGACGAGCTGTCGCACGCGGGAGTACCATTCGGGCCTTGGTTCAAGGTCATCGAGCATCGATGCTCGCGCAACGAGCTCAAGTCTCGGTCTGAACAGCAGGATGCTGTCGACTTTCGCATACTGATCGTCATCCATGACGAAGCCGGCAGCGAAGTCTCGGTGTCGAGGGCTGACCGTGGCGAGAAAGTAGTCGGCGGCCTTCTCACTCCATTCAATACATCCCGATAGGGTGCGCACGACGTGCGTGTCGCCGAGATGACGAACGAGGATCGGGAATACCTGCGGGCTCTCGCGCTCGGCCAATGCCCTGAACGCGTAGCAACGAACAACAACGTCCTTGTGCTCGACGAGCGCAAGCAACTCGTCCTCCGATGCCTCCTCTCGCAGTCGCTTGAAGCGCCTCCACTGTTCCGGCTCGCTCATCCCTATTCCGACCGCACGGTCCATTACAATGCTGTCGCTGATCATCGCGGAGATCAGCGTGTCTACCGAAGACGAAACCTCAACTGGTTGTGCCGGGCTCCTGTCATCGAACGACGTTGGCTCACAGGCTGCAAATGCAATGGCGCAGACGCACAGGAGGTAGGGTAAGTAGCAGGATCGGGGATGAGCGGGCATGGCGAATGCGATAGATGTTCTCGGAGAACATCGCGATGAGCGGCTGATGAAGCAAGTCCGGAGGGGAGTGTGCCAAGGGTGAGCCCCAGATGTCGACCTCAGTCATCCTTCTTGCGTAGCTTCGGAAACCTCGATACCGTCCCGGTTCCTTGCCCACGACGCGCGACCTTACCGCGTCTTGCGTGTGCCGAACGTACTCCTGAATCGTCGACCTTCAACCGCAGTCATTCCCTATGAACCGCACCGTCCGCATCATCCTCGCCGTCGTCGGGGGCATCGTCGCCGGCAGCATCGTGAACATGGGCCTGATCCAGCTGGGCTCGCAGATGATCCCCGCGCCGGCAGGCGTCGACATTACGACGACCGAAGGCCTGCGCGCCGCGATGGGACTGTTCGAGCCGAGGCACTTCATCTTCCCGTTCCTGGCGCACGCGCTCGGTACGCTCTTCGGCGCGTTCGTCGCGACATGGATCGCCGGAGATGGAGGTCGTCTGCCGGCGTACATCGTCGGCGGGTTCTTTCTGCTCGGCGGCATCGCGAGCGCCTTCATGATTCCGGCGCCGGCATGGTTCATCGCCGTCGACCTCATCGTCGCGTACATCCCGATGGCGTTGCTGGGCGCGAAGCTGGCGCCCCGGCGATCGGCGGCGGTTGCGTCGGCGTAGTCCCTGGCACCCGTCGGAGTGCGTGAAGAGACGACTAGCGCGTCTGCTGGAGCGCGAATGACTTCAGGATGCCGCCTACGCTCTCCCTGCTGGGTCGATCGGTGTTCCCGGAAGCGATCTTCACGACGCCGATGGCGGGGTCGATCAGCACGTGCGCTTCTTCACCCTCCTCGCTACGCATGCGATAGTGAATGCAGCGCGCGGACCCCGAAGCCAGCTCGACGATCTCGTCGACGGCAATGACATCGATGGTGAACGTCTGACGATCGGCGGTGAACTCGTAGCCCTCGCCCTTGGCGAGCGGGTAGCGGAAGAACAGCACGGGACCGGAGCCGAAGTCATCGCTCCATGCGTAGACGCCGCCGTCGCCGTTGCCGAACCATGCGCCGTTGCCGAGCGGAGCGCGGTACATCCGAATCCCGCTCATGACGGTGTCCCGATCGATCACGATCGTCTGCAGCGCCGTATCGACGCGGCCCCGACGCGAGCTCGTCATCTCATAGGACCACGAACTGCCGACGGCAAGCGGAAGGAGGCTCGGAGACTGCTGCGCCTGCGTGACGCAGGTGACGACAAGCAGCATCGTGATCACGAGGGCAGGCAGGGAAGTAGGGAGTGTGCGCATGACGACCTCGGAGTATCGAGTGAAGGGTGCCACTTAGAGTAACCGTACGACGGGCTTCGGTTACTTTGTGACCCTGGTGCTCGGGCAGCAGCGCATACAGTCGGAGCGCCGTGTCGAGCGCCGTCGCAGAGCCCTCGAATACATAGCCAAGCGCAATGATCACGCACGAGATTCACTGGTTCGACATCGTCCGAAACGTCGTCATGCTCGGTCTCGGGATCGAGATGGCCCTGCGGCCGCAGACCCACGGGCGGTCGTGGCAGAAGGCAGTTGGTTGGATTCTCATTGGGATGGTGATTGTCGACGTGGTGATCATGGTCGCCTAGGCCAACCCGTTCTATTTCCCATGCGCGTCGTCCACATATGCCGTGTCACGTCGTGCTCGCAATACGGGACAATTCTTACCTGGCCATGATCAGACTCACGTTGCGACGACGCGATCATGCGCGTGGCGCCATGAGCCCACGCTTTGTATCCGCAGCTATTGCCTTCGTCATCGCGCTACAGTCGCTCGCTGCCCAGGGAGGCGACGTCGTATACGTCGACGCAGCCGGGTCGCTATGCGCTGCCGATACGGCGACATACGTGCGTCACTACAGGCGACTTGATGACTCGCTCGTGCACATCGAGGATTTCTCGCGCTCGGGCCGGCTGCGGTCGACCGGCTCGATGACCGATCCGACCGGCGGCCGTCGCGTCGGCGCGTTCCGGTTCTACCATGCGACTGGCGGACTCGAGTGCGAGGCCTTCTACGTTGACGGGAAGCTCCAGGGAGACATCGCGTGGTGGTACCCGACGGGCCGGCTGCGCGGACGCGGACAGTACCAGGCCGACACGGCGGTCGGGCTGTTCTCGAACTGGTATCCCGACGGGAATCTCAAGGACGAGACGACGCTTCGCGCCGGCCGCCGTCACGGTGCCGCAACTACGTGGCATCCCGGCGGCGCCGTCAAGTCGCGCGGCGTCTATCGCGACGATCGGGAGTGGGGACGGTGGCTCTGGTTCTACGAGGACAGAGCGCTCGAGGGCTACAGCGATCACGACTCGGCGACCGGCGACGCGACGCGCATCTGGCTAGACCGCTCTGGGAGGGTCTCGGGTCGCGAGCGTCTCGTCCGCGGACGCATCGTCGACGCCGAGTACTTCCTCGATAGCGGCATCGATCGCTGCTTCGACAGCACCGCCTACGGGCCCCCGTTGCCCGTCGGCGTCGCGCATCCCAACGAGCTCCTCGCGTACTTCCAGGCGAAGGCCGACTCGCTCCATCCGATCGTCGACGACACCCGCTCGGCGACCGTCGGCGTCTGGGTCGTCGTCGAGCCCGACGGCACGCTGGCTCAGGCGATCGTCCACGAGTCGACCGATCCCGCGCTCGATGCCGCGGCGCTCGATGTCGTCCGGCGCACGAGATGGCGGCCCGGCGTCCGGCATCACGAGCCGTCGCAGATCTCCGCGAGCGTTCCGGTGCGATTCCGCCCGCACACGCCCGCGCCCCGCTGAGCCGTGCGAAGGGTTGGATAGCTATTGATTCCGGAGCCTGAAAGCGCCCACCCCATGACCGTCTACTACTCCGACTCCTACACCGTCCCGCTCCCGCCCGACCATCGATTCCCGATGGCGAAGTACCGGATGCTGCGCGATGCCTTGCTCGCGGAGGGCGTGCTCGACGAGGCCGATCTGCACGAGGCCGTGCCAGTCGATCGCGACACGCTGCTGCTGGCGCATGACGCGGCGTACGTCGACGCGTTCATCGACGGCACCGTCGACCCGGCGATCGTGCGGCGCATCGGGATTCCCTGGAGCGAGGCGTTCGTGCGGCGCTCGCTGGCGTCGACCGGCGGCACGCTCGCCGCAGCGCGCGCGGCGCTGCGCGAAGGCATCGCGGGAAATCTCGCCGGTGGCACGCATCATGCGTTCGCTGATCGCGGGGAGGGATACTGCGTCTTCAACGACATCGCGGTGGCGTCGCTGGCGTTGTTGCGCGAGGGTCTGGTGCGGCGCGTCGGCGTCGTCGATCTCGATGTGCACCAGGGCAACGGCACCGCGGCGATTCTCGGTAGCGACGAGCGCGTGTTCACGCTGTCGATCCACGGTCGAAACAACTTCCCGTTCACGAAGGTCGACTCGACCCTCGATGTGCCCGTCGAAGACGGCATCGGCGATGCCGAGTATCTGCCGCTCGTCGAGCACGCGCTCACGCGCGTGCTCGCGTTCGGGCCCGACATCATCTTCTATCAGGCCGGCGTCGACGTGCTCCACACCGACGCGCTCGGTCGGCTTCGCATGACGCACGATGGGGTCATGGCGCGCGATCGGATGGTGATCGACGCTGCGCTGTCGCTCGAGATCCCCATCGTCCTGACGCTCGGCGGCGGGTATTCGAAGCCGATCGAGGAGACCGTGCGTGGTCACGTCGGCACCTATCGGGCGGCGCGAGCGGCGATGATCGGGCTGGGCGCCTGAGCGCCGGCTAACCATCGGCGCACTACGCTCTCCGCCGGTGCGACCGCCGCGAAGAAGAACACGCATCGCCCCCATCGCGACATGCGGTGACCCGACACCAAAGAAGGATTCCCTTCGGGAAAGACAGGGGTGGGGCCCTTAGAGAGTCGAGAAACCGAAGCGCGCGACGCGCGCTTCGGTTTCTCGCACCACGACGACGCGCCCCTGTCATCCCCCTGGGGATCTTTCCTTAGATGGGACCGCCGCATGTCGAGATAGGCGCACTTCCGACCGCTCGTCGCGGCCGGTGTCGCCGCTGACACACACGCATTGCTCGGCTCCGCGCACCCGTGCTACCTTGCCAGAACTCATCCCCGGAGTTTCCACGATGCGTGTTCTCATCCCCCTTCTCGCCGCGATCGCCACACTGCTCGCCGCCCTTCCATCCGTCGCCCAGCCCGGCGCCGCATTGCGCTCGCGTTACTGGGAGCTGCAGTCGATCGAGTACCCCGGCGGCGTTCGCGACATGCCGTGGCCGTCGTATCCCCCGGGCATCTATTTCAGCAGTGACCCGATCGATGGCGACTCGACGCTGTTCTCCGTCGGGATCTACGGCGGATGCAACTCGATGTACGGCGCCTACCGACTGCACTCGGACAGCACGCTGTCGATCTACCCCGGTCCAACGACCCTGCTCGGCTGCCGCGACGCGATGGTCTTCGAGTCGGTCTATCACTACCGCGCAACCCAGATGCGCTTCTTCGCCGTGGAGAGCGATCGCATGCGCCTGTGGAGCGCGGACAGCTCGATCATCCTGCACTACGGCATCCGTCGGCCGACCGTCTACGGCTACCGGGTCGCGCTCGTCAACCTGATCCGAGGATCGCGGCGGCTCGAGCTCTTCGCCGGAGACGCGGCGTACTCGCTCGAGCAGTCGGATACGTTCGCGCGGTCGTCGCGCTCGCACTTCCTGGAACGCTCGACACGGCGGTTCGCCATCGCATTTACGGACTCGGGATACGCGAAGCGTTTCTTCGACACGACGCTGTCCGAGGGCAATCGCTCGCTTCTCTTCGTGGCCATCACCGACGCCTCCGGCGCGCCGCGCATCATGATCGTCGATCGCGCGGGCGTCGACTCGTCGGATGCGCCGGGCGTCGTGCGGGTCGTGCACGCGTCGCCGGAGCTCGGAGATGCACTGACGCGGATCGAACGGCGTGGAGGCGTGCTCGTCGGCGAACAGCGCGTCATGCGCTTCGGCGACGTCACGACGCCCGAGAGGACGCCGGAAGAATACCTGCGGCTGAGACTCGCGCTCGAGGAATCGACGGCGTTCGCAGGCTTCCGCATCGGCCGGGTTCGCGCGGGATCGGTGGCAACACATTTCATCATCGGGAGCCTCGAGGGCGGCGATCTCGAGGCGTGGCGCTTCGACGATCGTGCCCGCGAGCCGAGCTCGCTTCAGCGCGCGCTGCCGTCGCCATCGCACATCGCCGGGCGCTACGTCAGCCTCGACGACGAGGAGGTGAGCGTCTCGATGCAGACCGTCCCCGAGCAGCGACTCGCCCCGATGAGCGCCACCGCGATCGACGACGACTTCGACGAGGCGGGAGGTATCACGGTCCGACGATGGGACGGATCGCGCCTCGACTCGCTGCCGATGCACATCCACGCCGGGCGCATCCTGACGTATGTAGCGTTTCACGGCTTGCCGCGCCGGTGGAGCACGGAGCACCTGCCGCTGCGATCGGAAGACGTCAGTCCCGACAGCACGGTCCTGCGCGTGTACTACGCATCGAACGACCCGCGCCGCATCTGGATCGAGGCAGCCGATCGGACGCTCTCGTTCGACGCGGGCCCCTTGCCGGCTGCGCTTCGATTGCGCGCGGGCAGCACACGGATCACGGTAATGCGACCCGACGGGCTCGACACGCCGAGGGTATCGTTCGCCGTGCCGCTTCAAGGTGGCGCCGCGGTCACGGTCTTCGTGACCGAGCGCGGCGATTCCGTCGCGGCCCATCTCCTGGTCGACACCGATCCCCGCGCGCAGATCCCGATGCCGTCACTGCGCGTCGTGCCGACGGTGACGCCGCCCGTCCATCCGCCGATCGATTCGACAGGTCACATCCTTCTCGTCAATGCCGCGCGTGGCGACGACGAGCTCGTGCACACTCGCTACTACGTCCCGACGCGCGTCAAACCAGGCGAAACCGGAAGACGCGACTACGGCTATCCACCCGGACCGAACAACGGCTCGATCGCCGTCGCTCGTCCCGGCGACACGGTTCAGCGCGTCCTCTCGTCGAACGTGGCCGTCGCGCGCGACACGACGTCGATCCTCGTGACGGTGGGATTCGAGCCGTCGAGTCCGTGGCGTCTGCTGGCGCTCAACACGCCGATCACGCGCAGTGAGGGCGACACGGCTCCCCGCCTGCGCATCGTCGGCGCCATCGACGATCTTCCCGCGATCGACGTCGTCGCGCAGCCGGGGCCGCGCGCGGGCATCGAGCAGCGTATCATCCGTGACGACTGGACCGCGTCGTTGCCGGCGCGTGGCGGACCGATTCGCATCGACGTGCTGACGCCCGCGGGCGAGCCGGTCTTCTCGGCGCACGACACGCTGCTCGCGGGCCATCGCTACACCGCGATCCTCACCGGCGTGCGACGTTATCCCATCGCATTCCTGCTCGACGACGAGGCGGGCAACGGCCCGTTGCGCCGCGCGGTCATCTCGCTGCCACCGCCTCCGGCCGGCGTCGATGCGACCGTTCGCGACGACGCGCCGCGGGTCTCCCCCAATCCCGCCTCCGGCACGATCGTGATTCGCAACGCCGTCGGCTCGAACACGATCAGCCTCGTCGACGACCTCGGGCGCGTCGTGCTCCGCGAGACGCTGCGTGGCGACGTGCACGCCGTCGACGTCAGCGGGATCCCCTCCGGCGGATACACGATCGTGTCCTCCGGGGTCGAGGGGGTCGTCTGGACGGAGCGCGTCGTCGTGCGATAGTCTTCCGACCCCCTGAACAGCGCGCACCTGTCTTCCCCTCGGGGATCTTTCCTCGGATTCGCATCACCGCATGTCGCGATAGGCGCGCTGCGGTAAAAGAGGCTCAGTCGATGAAGGTCGAAGTGCCGGAGGATCCCGGCTCCACATCGTTCGAGAACCTGCTGCCGCCGGCGCTGCATCGCGGCGCGCTGCGTCCGCTCGGACGGATGCTCATGCGCGTCTCCGGACTCGGCGAGTTCGAGCGGATCGTCGAGCGCGCGCGGCGGCGCGGCGCGGGCGAGTCGATCGCCGAGGCCGTGCTCGCCGAGTCGCGCGTGCGGTGGCGGTGGACCAATCACGACGACGTGCGGATCCCCGGGAGCGGCCCGACCATCGTCGTCGCCAATCACGCCTTCGGTGTCGCCGACGGGCTGATGCTTCACTCGATCGCCCGTGCGCACCGGGGCGACGCGCTGACGATCGCGAATTACGCGCTGCGCTACGTGCCGGAGGCGGCCGACGAGCTCATCTTCGTCGACCCGATCGACGACCCCGTGCGACGTCGCGAGAATGCGCCACCGCTGCGGCAGACCGTGCGACACCTGGCCGGCGGCGGCGCGATCGCGATGTTCCCGGCCGGCGCGATGATGCGGTGGATGCCCCGCGAGCGCAGGGTCGTCGACCCGCCGTGGAGCCGGAGCCTCGGCGGACTGGCGCGACTCTCGGGCGCGACGATCGTGCCGTTGTACTTCCACGGCCGCAACCGGCTCCGCTTCACGATCGCCAACGCCGTCAGTCGCGACGCGGGGCTGGCGCTCATGCTCGCCGAGTTCATCGCAAGGCAGGACAGCGACCTGCTCGTGACCGCGGGCGAGCCGATTCCGTTCTCCGCGCTCGAGGGACTCGACGACGAGGCGATCACCGCGCACGCGCGCCGGGCGACGCTCGCGCTCGCGGACGCGGCCGGCTGAACACGCGCCCTCGGCCGAGCCCGCATGCTCGGCCGAGCCCGCGCGGTCGGTCGTTTGCCGTACCTTTGCCTCCCCATGCCCGACGACTCCATCATCATCACGCCCGAGCAGATCCCCGATCTCGCCCTCGCGTGGAAGCAGGCGTACGACCGCGGCCGCAGCGAGCGGGCGCCGTCGCTCGTCGAACGGCTTCGCAACCGACTGCGCCACCGCTACTTCCGGCGCCTGGCCCGCACGTTCGTCGCCGGCACGCGCACGGGCCCCGACGGCCGCATCGACGGCGCGACGATCCGCCGCATCCTGCTCGTGCGCTACGATGCGCTCGGCGACTACATCTGCAGCACCGGACTGATCACGTGGCTGCGAGCGGCGGTTCCCGACGCGGAGATCGACATGATCACCTCCCCGCGCAACGACAGCGTCGCGCGCATCGATCCGAATCTCACCGAGACCTTCGCGGTCGACTACCAGTTCCGCCAGGTGCGCGCCTCGACGCTCGAGCCGCTGCGCCGCGCGCGCGAGAAGGACTACGACGTCGTGCTCGGCCTCGCGATGACGCGCATGTCGAAGCTCGCCAGCCTCTCCGCCTACGTCGCGCCACTCGCGGAGAAGGTCGCGCTGCTGCACCGCGAGCGGGCGCACATCTACGGCGAGGTCTTCACCTGGCAGGTCGAGCGCATTGGCTGGGTCGACCACTGGGCGAACTCGTTCACGCGCACCGCTTCGGAGACCATCGCGCCGCTGGGTCCGACGCCGCCGCTTCCGATCGCGCCGTACATCGTCCTCGGCGAAGAGGCATGGAGCGCAACCGAGCAGTTCATGCGCTCGGAGGGACTCGGCTTCATCGGCTTCGGCGAGCGGGCCCTGCTGGGCAGGGGATGGAGCGGTCCGGCGCCGGAACCGTTCGACGGCGCGCGCTACTCGGTGCTCAACATCTCGGCCTTCGGCGTCGAGCGGCAGTGGGCTCCCGAGCGCGCTGCCGAGGTCGCACGCTCGATCGTCGAGCGCAGGCCGGAGGAGATCCTCTACATCACGGGGGTTCCGGCGGAGATGGCGCAGGTCGACGCGGCGGTCACCGCGGTCGGCGACGCGCGCTGCCGCCGGCTCTCGCTGCCGCTGCAGCAGTTCTTCTGTGTTCTCGCCAGCGCGGCGCTGGTGGTCAGTCCCGACACCGCGACCGTGCACATCGCCGCGGCGCACGGCCGGCCGGTCGTGGGACTGTATGGCGAGAAGGTGAAGGTCGCCGAGTGGCATCCGATCGGCACCGAGTTCGTGCTCGTGCTTTCGCACGACGAGCGGACGATCAACGTCATCCCCACCGCGCGCGTGCTCGAGGCGATCGACCTGCTCGAGCGGCGTCTGGCGCGATCACGCCCGTAACCCCAGCATGAGAGACTCGTCCCCCGTTCGCAAACCCATCACCCTTCAAGGGCTGCTCAAGCCGGTCGAGCGCGCCAACAAGGCGCTCTGGCACGCGCTGCTCGCGCGGCTCTGGCCGAACCGTCCGCTCGAGCGCCGCCTCGATCCGCGATCGGTGCGTCGCGTGCTGTTCCTGCGCTACGACAACATCGGCGACATGATCACGACGCTGCCGGCGATCCGCCTGGTCAAGCGGCTCAACCCCGCGATCGAGGTCGACGTGCTCGCCTCCGAGGCGAACCGCGCGATCGTCGCGCACGATCCGAACGTCACGCGCGTGCTCACCCTGCGCGAGCGTCCCGACCTCTTCGTCGCCGACATCGAGCGGGCGCGGAGCGTCGGCTACGACGTCGTCATCTGCTGCATCTTCGCCAAGGCGACGAAGGTCGGCATCATCGCCAACTGGATCGGCGGCGCGCGCGCGGTCAAGGCGACGATCTGGCGCGGCGCGAAGTACCACCGCTTCTTCAACGTCCAGTCGCGCGAGGCCGCGTCGCAGGCCTCGATGTGGGACAAGATGCTGCGGCTCGTTTCCGACATCTTCGAGGGCGACGTGCGGCCCGGCGACGAGTCGCCGTACATCGCGATCCCCGAGGCCTCGAGAGCCCGCGCGGCCGAGCGGCTCGCGGAGCTCGCGATGCCGCAGCGGGGATTCATCCTCATGAACATCACCTCCGCCCGAGCGCGCAACCGCTGGACCGAGGAGGGATTCGTCGCCCTCGCTCGATCGATCCTCGCCGCCGACGCGCGCAACCGCATCGTGATCGCGTGCATGCCGTTCGACCGCGAGCTCGCCTCGCGCATCGTCGAGGCCGTGCCGCAAGAGCAGCGCTCGCGCATTGAGATCTACCCGAAGACGCGCGACGTGCACGAGGTCATCGCGACGGTCGAGGCGTCCGAGGCCGTCTTCTCGCTCGACACCGGCGTCGTGCACATGGCCTCGGCGACGCGCCGGCCGACGCTCGCGCTCTACGTTGCGTCGCCGCACTCGCCGGCGGAGTGGCGTCCCTACGGCGTGCTGCATCGCGCGGTGTGCACGCGCGAGCCGTACGTGCCGGTCGCGACGATCGAGCCGGAGGTCGTCATCGCCGAGATGCTTGCGCTCATCGCGGAGGTCCGCTCGGGCGCGCCGACGGAGATGCCGGAGAAGGGTGGCCTGGCGTCGGACTACCAGCGGTACTACCAGGAGCCGTGAGGGCGGCGGCGATCGTGCGGCATGCAGCGACGAGGGACTTTCACATCCTGATGCGGCGCATATATTGATCGTTTTACCAACACCAGTGACGAGGGAACCAGGCGTGGCCAACGATGTCGAGGCCGTCAAGCGGCTGCAGGAGTCGTACAACGCGATCCGCAGCGAGATCGCGAAGGTGATCGTCGGACAGGATGCGATCGTCGAGCAGTTGTTGATCTCGCTGCTGTCGCGCGGGCACTGCCTGCTCGTCGGCGTGCCGGGACTTGCCAAGACGCTGCTGATCCGAACGCTCGCCGAGGTGCTCGACCTTTCGTTCAGCCGCATACAGTTCACGCCCGATCTGATGCCGTCGGACATCACCGGCACCGAGGTGATCGAGGACAACAGGACGACGGGCGAGAAGATGTTCCGCTTCGTCAAGGGTCCCGTCTTCGCCAACATCGTCCTGGCCGACGAGATCAACCGCACGCCGCCGAAGACCCAGGCCGCGCTGCTCGAGTCGATGCAGGAGCACAGCGTCACCACCGCGGGGCAGACCTTCCGACTGCCGGAGCCCTTCTTCGTCCTCGCGACGCAGAACCCGATCGAGCAGGAGGGAACCTATCCGCTGCCCGAGGCGCAGCTCGATCGCTTCATGTTCAATCTCTGGCTCGACTACCCGGCGTTCGACGAAG
>Ga0247823_10001628_pt1 | contig 18626 bp, 18 predicted proteins | sample 13C_PalmiticAcid_2_FD_192426 | JGI IMG/M metagenome (GOLD analysis project Ga0247823, IMG submission 192426) | Soil microbial communities from agricultural site in Penn Yan, New York, United States - 13C_PalmiticAcid_Day30 | ecosystem: Environmental > Terrestrial > Soil > Agricultural land... | reverse complement strand
GACGCTGGCGTCAGGAGCGTTCTTCCAGACGCGTACACCGACGCCCTCGACATCGGGCAGCATGCTGAAGCCATAGGCCCGGTCGACGAGAGCCGGCATCGCGGGCGGGCGAAACTGGACATCGCCCTGGCCGGGGCCGAAATGAAAGACCTGCTGGCGCGCCGCCGAGAGGCGCGCGGGGGGCAGGGTCTGCGGAAACAGTTCGGTCAGCCAGGCGCCGCAGGCATAGACGACGCTGCGCGCGGTGCCGCCATCGGGCAGCATGTACAGGTCCTGCTTCTTGTCGCGCAGCGGCGCGGGCATCACGACATCCTCGGGATCGATCTGCGCGTCGAGGATCGTTTCGAGGACGGCGCGGCGCCCGGCGATCATCGCGCCCCTGGCAGCGTGCAGCACGGCCTCGTCGGGATACCAGGCGATCTGGGTGAAGCGGTCGCGTAGCCGCGCGCCGGCAACGCGGTCGACCCCGCGCGGCTCGACCAGCGCGTCGGTCGCGGTCAGCGTGGTGACGGTCTCGCACGGCAGAAGAACCGGAAGGCTCGCAGTGTCCGACAGCCGCTGCCAGGCCTCGCGGCTATCATCAACGAGCGCCGCGTAGAGCGCATCACCGCCCTGAACCGGGTCGAGCATCATCGACGGCAGGTTCGACGCGGCGCGGCCGTTGCCGGCGCCGTAGGCGTCGAACAGCCGGACGCTCAGCCCTGCGCGGACCAGATGCCAGGCGGTCCATGCACCGATCGCGCCGGCGCCGACCACCGCGACGTCGACATGCTTTGCGGGAGGCTTGGCGCCCTTGCGGCGTCGGGCGGCGCGCGGCTCGGGCGGGTCCTTGGGCTTTGGTTCTTTCTTGGCGCCGCCCAGTGCGAGCGCGACGGGGACGGCGCCCAGCGCGGCGATCAGGCGGCGGCGGTCGATCGTCATCCGCCGGTGCTGCCCTTCTTGTAATAGCGATAGCCGCCGATCCAGGTTTCGAGCGGGACCATCTTGCGGATTTCGTCGGGGCTGGCGAGCAGCGGGTCGGCGTCGAGGAAGACGAAATCGGCGCGCATTCCGGGCATCAGCGTGCCCAGCCGGTCCTCGGCGAACGCGGCAAAGGCGGCCGTGCGGGTGAAGCCGTCGAGCGCGGTTTCGCGGCTGACGGTCTCCTCCGGCCGCCAGCCGCCGATCGGCTGGCCGGCGTCGTCGGTGCGCGAGATGGCGGCCGCAATGCCGGGAAAGGGGTTCGCGCTTTCGACGGGGACGTCGGAGCCGAAGGCCAGGCGGGCGCCCGCCTTCTCCATGCTGCGCCAGGCGTAGGCGCCCTTCAGCCGGTCGGGGCCGAGGCGCGCTTCCGCCATGGTGCGGTCCGACGTCTGGTGCACCGGCTGCATTGAGGCGATGACCTTGAGCTCGGCAAAGCGCGGGATGTCGACCGGATCGACGATCTGCGCATGTTCGATGCGCCAGCGGCGCTCGCCCGGCAGGTCGCGGGACAGGTCGCCGATCGCATCGAGCGCCTCGGCATTCGCGGCGTCGCCGATCGCGTGGATCGCGACCTGGAACTTGTCCATCGACGCGCGGACCATCTTGTTGCGAAGCTGCGCCGGGGTGAGCAGGGGCAGGCCCTTTTGTCCCGGCGCGTCGCTGTACGGCGCCTTCAGCCACGCGCCACGCGAACCGAGCGCGCCGTCGAGGTAGAGTTTCACCCCGACCATCCGCAGCCTGTCGTCATACAGCCACGGTGTCGGTTCGGATCCCGCGATGATCGCCATATTGTCGATATCGCCGCCATAGCTGAGGATGCGAACCGCAAGCTGCTTCTTGTCGCCGGCGCGGCGATACGCCTGCCATTCGGCGATCGAGGTGCCCATGTCGGCGATGCTGGTGATCCCCTGCGAGATCAGCTTCTGCTGCGCGAGCAGCAAGGCGCGGTCGAGGTCGCGCGCGAGCGGCTTGGGCTTGGCGTTGTCGATCAGATCCATCGCGGCATCGACGAAGACGCCGCTGGGCTTGCCGCCTGCGGTTTCGATGCGTCCGCCCTCGGGCGCCTTGCTCGTCGCGGTGACCTTCGCCGCGGCCATCGCGGCACTGTTTGCCCATCCGGCGTGACCGTCGACGCGGGCGAGCCAGACCGGCCGGTTCGGGACGATCGCGTCGAGATCGGCGGCGGTGGGGAAATGGCCGAGGCCCCATTTTTCCTGATTCCAGCCGCGGCCGATGATCCAGGGCATTTCGGGGTTTTCGGCGGCGTATTTCCGGATGGCCGCCTGCGCCTCGGCGAGCGAACTGGTTTCGGTCAGGTCGAGCAGCATCAGCTGGAAGCCGAGCCCCATGACATGCCCGTGTCCGTCGATCAGGCCGGGAATCAGCGTGCGGCCCTTGCCGTCTTCCTTGAAATCGGGGCGTTCGGGACGCTTGTCCTTGCGGTCGAGCAACTGCTTGACCTTGCCGTCGCTGCCGATGAGCAGTCCGGTGAAGCGGACGACCTTGCCGTCCTTGTCCAGCGTGATGCCGTTGACATTGTCGACCAGCGTGTCGGCGTGCGCGGGGACGGCCAGCGTCAGCGCGAGGGCGGCGAAAGCGATGCGTTTCATTTCGGCAACCTCGTCACGATCGAGCTGGTATCCTTGCGGCCGCCACCGGCTTTCTGCACGTCGGCGTAAAATTGATCGACCAGGCCCGCCACAGGAAGCGTCGCGCCATTGACGCGCGCCTCGTCGAGCGCAAGGCCCAGATCCTTGCGCATCCAGTCGACGGCAAAGCCGAAATCAAATTCGCCCTTTGCCATCGTGCCCCACCGGTTGAGCATTTGCCAGCTCGCCGCGGCGCCGCCCGACACCGCCTCGAACACCTTGTCGGTGTCGAGGTGTGACGCCTGCGCAAAGCGCAGCGCCTCGGACAGGCCCTGAATCACTCCGGCGATCGCGATCTGGTTGACCATCTTGGTCGTCTGGCCCGCGCCGGGGCCGCCGATATGGACCATCCGCGCGGCATAGGCCTGCATCACCGGGGCAGCGGCTTCGAACGCCGCCTTGGTGCCGCCGCACATGATCGACAGCGTTCCGTTCTGCGCGCCCGCCTCGCCGCCCGATACGGGGGCGTCGAGACTGTGGATGCCGAGCCCCTCGGCCTCGACCGACAGCTGGCGCGCGATCCGGGCCGAAACGGTGGTATGATCGACGAACAGCGCGCCTTTCCGCATCGCACGAAACGCACCGTCGCGGCCAAGCGTCACCTGCGCCAGATCGTCGTCGTTGCCGACGCAGGCCAGCACGACATCGGCGTCCCTTGCGGCTTCGGCGGGGGTCGATGCCGCCGCGCCGCCATGGGTCTGGACCCACGCGTCGGCCTTGGCCCGGGTGCGATTATAGACGGTGAGGGTGTGCCCCGCCTTGACGAGATGCCCCGCCATCGGCCCCCCCATGACGCCGGTTCCGATGAAGGTGACGCGCAATTTCTGTTCGCTCATACAGGGTCCATAGCATTGTTTGCTTCACGCGCCAGATAGGCTAGGGCGCCTGTCGTTATGACCGATCAACTCACCCTGACCTCCGCTGCCGATCTTCCGGCGATCACATTGGACGATGTGCGCGGGGCGGCAGAGCGAATTAACGGCGCGGTCGTGCGGACGCCGACCCTCCATTCGCAGACGCTGTCGGAGCTGGTAGGCGCCGAAGTCTGGCTGAAGTTCGAGAATCTGCAATTCACGGCGGCGTATAAGGAACGCGGTGCCTTGAACGCGTTGCTGCTGCTCAGCGACGAAGCCAAGGCACGCGGCGCGATCGCGGCGTCGGCTGGCAATCATGCACAGGGCCTCGCCTATCATGGCAAGCGGCTCGGCGTGCCCGTCACCATCGTGATGCCCAGCACCACGCCGCAGGTGAAGGTGTCGCAGACCGCGAGCCACGGCGCGACCATCGTCCTGCATGGCGAGACCTTCGACGATGCCTATGCGCATGCGCGCGTGCTGGAGGTCGAACGCGGCCTGACCTTCGTCCATCCCTTCGACCATCCGCATGTCGCGGCGGGGCAGGGAACGGTCGCGCTCGAAATGCTCGAGGATGTGCCCGATCTCGACACGCTGATCGTGCCGATCGGGGGCGGCGGGCTGCTCGCCGGCATGGGCACCGCAGCGCGCGGGATCAAGAACGACATGCGCCTCGTCGGCGTACAGGCCGAGCTCTATCCGTCGATGTATGCCGAGCTGAACGGCGTCGATATGGCGTGCGAGGGCGACACGCTGGCCGAGGGTATCGCGGTCAAGGAACCGGGCGCCTACACCCGCAAGCTCGTCGCCGAACTCAACGACGATATCGTGCTCGTTGCCGAACGCCATCTGGAACGCGCGGTCAGCCTGCTGCTCCAGATCGAAAAGACGGTGGTCGAGGGCGCGGGCGCAGCGGGTCTTGCCGCCATGCTTGCACATCCCGAGGAGTTTGCGGGCCGCAAGGTCGGGCTGGTGCTCACCGGGGGCAATATCGACACGCGCCTGCTCGCGAACGTGCTGCTGCGCGACCTCGCGCGCTCGGGCCGTATCGCGCGCCTGCGTATCCGGCTGCAGGACCGGCCGGGCGCGCTGTTCAAGGTGATGAAGCTGTTCGACGAGAAGCAGGTCAACATCATCGAAATCTATCACCAGCGCATCTTTACGACGCTCCCTGCCAAGGGCCTGATCACCGACATCGAATGCGAAGCGCGCGACCGCCAGCATCTCGACAGCCTCGTCGCGGCGCTGCGCGACGCGGGCTATATGGTGACCACCGTCGAACTCGCATGAGGGAGTTCACGCTCGATTTCGTCGCCACGCCCGAGAGCATCGACGAGCTCGGCCATGTGAACAATGCGGTCTGGGTCCAGTGGATCCAGCAGGTCGCGACCGGCCATTGGGACGCCGCGGCGCCGCAGAGCCACAAGGATGCCTATATCTGGGTCGTGGTACGCCACGAGATCGATTATCTTCGCGCGCTCGGTCCCGGCGAGGCGGTGACCGCGCGGACGTGGGTCGCCGACAAGCCGCAGGGCGCCAGGTTCGACCGCTTCATGGAATTCAGCGGCGCTGACGGAAAGGTCCATGTCCGCGCGCGTACGGTGTGGGCGCTGCTCGACAAGGCGAGCGGCCGGCCGCTGCGCGTGACCGACGAGATTGTCGCGCCGTTCGTGGGGTAGCTCTTCTTATCCCTTGATGCGGTCGAGCAGCGGTTTTGCTTCCAGCGCTCGCAGCGTTTTCAATATCGCGCCATGGACGTCGCCAACCTCCTCGAAAAGGGCGCGGTAAACCGCAGTGATCCGATCGCTGTAGGCCGCAATACGCGCGAGTTGGTCATGGCCTGCATCGGTGAGCCGGAACAGCTTGCGCCGGGCGTCGGCCGGGTCGGGGTGCTGGGTGACAAGGCCGAGGCGGAGTAGCGCGGGGCATTTTTGGACCACAAGCTGATGCGACTGGCCAAGCGTGCGGGCAAGCTCCGCCGCAGAGGCCTCGCCGGCCTGGCCGAGGGCAGTCAGCAACGAACAGGATTTGACCGGCACGACGATGCCGGCGGCGTCGAACAAGGGGCGCGTCTGTTCTTCGATGGTTGTGCTCAGTGCCTCGCTGAGCCGGCCGAGGAACGAGATGTCGTCAAGATCAGTCGAGGCGGGCATAATCGATCGTCGTTCCGTCGCGGTTGATGCGTTGCAGGGCCGCGACCCTGCCCGCTTTGCGCAGGATACGAAAGCGGAAGTCGCGCACGCCCTCGATAGCGAACAGGTCGCCGCCCAAAGAAGCGAGTTGCAGGCGGAACCGGTCGCGCCACGTATAGAGCAGCTTGCCGTCCACGATATCGATCCGCCGGCCTTCATAGCGGCCCGCGATGGCTTTCATGTCGGCCGGCCTGACCTCGGCCGGCGTGGCGAGCGTCGGGGCCAGCCAGTCGATATCGGTCTGCTTCGCCGGGTCGGCCCCGGCGATGTCGGCGAGTGCCAGACGATGCGCGACGATCAGCGCGTCGGCCGATGCCACGGCATGATCGGGCGCGACGCCCTGTCCTTCGAAATCGACATGATCGACGGGGTCCATGATCTGGCCGATCGGTACCTGAACGAAGAAATCACGCCCGACCGGTTTGCGATCGACAGGGTGCGCCCCGCCCGCCGTGCGTTCGCCGACCAGCGTCGCGCGGCCGAGCTTTTGCAGCGAGTAGGCAAACCATTCGGCGGCCGAAAAGCTGGTCGATGCGGTCAGGATATAGACGGGCTTGCCGGTCAGGCGCTTGGCGGGAAGGGCGGGCAGCACCCACTGGCCGCGCGCGATACGCTTGCCGTCTTCGCTGTAATAATAATCGAAGAGTTCCTGATCCTTGTCTCCGCGAAAGAGCTGGCTCGCGAGCAGCTGTGCCATTTCGAGCGCGCCGCCATTGTTGTAGCGAAGGTCATAGATGACGGCGTCGCTGTTCTCGATGAAACGCATCGCCGACGCTGCGGCGTCATAGCCAAGCTCGGGGTCGGCGAAATGCGACAGGCCGACATAGGCGACATTACCCTCCAGGATGCGAAGGTCGGTAAAACCGAAATTGTCGCGTGCCTCTTCCCGCCGTTCCCGGTCTCTGATCGCTACGGACAGGAGCGGGTCTTTCTTCGCGGCATAATCGGCGACGAAGGCGGGATCGACGCCGACGAAGAAATGCAGATCGTTGCTCGCTGCGATCAGATCCCGGGTCAGCTCATCGGCCAGCGCGGCCTTGCTCGCAGCATCGTCATAGTCGCCGTTGTCGAGCCGGGATCGCAAGGTTGCGGATATGGTCTTCGCCTTGTCGGGAAAGACATAATTCGCCTCGAGCGTCTGGCCGAGGGCTTCGACGACGGCGCGGCGCTCGGCCGCCGTGAGCGGCATGGTGTCCGCCGCAGCGGCACAGGGCAGCCACGCCGCCAGGCCGATCAGAAACGACCCCATTGTCCTTGACCATGGCATGGCCCTTCTACTCCCGACTCGTTTATACAATATATTGCGCAATATATTGTATAAACGAGTCGGGCAAGCGGAGTCGTCGCTCAGGCGTAGGATACCCATCCCCGCCATGTGAACGCTGCATAGAATTGTTCGACCCCGGAGAAGCCTGCGGCGCACAGAACCGCTTCATCGTCCTCGGGGCTCAGCATTGCGACATGCGTTGCGACCGCCTGCCGCCCCTTCGCGACCTGTTCGGGATCGCCGCCCGATGCGATGGCAAAGGCGGCGTAGCGGTCGAGCCAGCGATCGCGTTCGTCCGCGCCTTGCGGGAAGCTGCCGTGCGCCGCCACGAAAGGCGCACCGGGTTTCAGGCGGCGGCGAATTTCGGCGGCTGTGCGGATACGTTCTTCGGCAGCGAGGAAGTGCAGCGTGAGCAGACAGGTCGCACCGTCGAACGGTCCCTCGGGCGCGTCATCGATATAGCCTTCGATCAGTTCTGCGCGGTGCGCGTCGGGGCCGAGAACCTCGGCGGCGAGGTCGAGCATTGGCCCTGCGGGATCGACGCCGGTAAAGCGCCAGCCCGGATGGGCTTCGGCGAGCGCCCGCAGTTCGAGCCCGCCGCCCGCGCCGAGGACGAGGATATGCGCGTTCTCGGGCACGCGCTCGGCCAGCAACAGCCCGGTCATGCGGTGCAGCCCGTCGAGGCCGGGGACGAAGCGCCGCGGTCCTTCGGTATAGCGCGCAACCGCCGCCGGGTCCTTGAAGCTGTCGAGAAAATGCTGCGCGCCGTCAGCCATGGATATGCTCCTGCATGGTAAGGTTGCGCGCGGCCATGCGCGCATGAAAATCATCGGCGAGCGCCGCGAGCGTGACCCCGTCGAAGCGGTTCAGCAGCAGCGCCTCGGCCTCGCGAAAGCTCGTATCGAGCGCGGCGTTGACCGCCTGTTCGACAAGGCAGCCGGGCGCCTCGGTGCGATTGCCCATCGCCATCAGATTCGGCCGCCCGATCGCCTCGTAAATGTCGCGCATCGTGATCGATGCCAGATCGCGCGCGAGCGTCCAGCCGCCGCCATGGCCTTTTTCGCTATGGACGAAGCCTGCGTCGCGCAGTCCGCCGAGGACGCGGCGGATCACCACGGGATTGGTCTGCATCGCCCTGGCAAGCTGCTCCGACGTCATCGGTGCGGCCTGCTCGGCCATGTGGAGGAGGACGTGGAGCACGCCCGAGAGTCGGCTGTCGCGTTTCATGTAACTTTAAATAGTGCGTGAGGGTCCGCCGTCAAGGTCCGCGATTGACCGCTGCGGGAAAGCGGCATAGACCCGCCTGCGATGACCAACGACCGAACCACTCGATTCAAGGCGTATTGGCGCTCCTTTACATAGGAGCGGCATGGCATCACCCTGTGACCATCGCCGCCGTGTTCGGACAGGCGAATGGTCATTGTCATCATCCTACATCCGGTCACGGCGTGCGCTTTTGAAGAAGACGCGACATGACCGATACCTTGCTTGCCCTGTCGACCGACCAATGCCGTATCACGCCGCTGACCGCTGACGATGCGCGCGAACTGGCCGCTATCACCGATGACTCGGTGACTTCGCGGATCGATTTCCTGCCGGCGCCCTTCACCGAAAGCGATGCGCGCGAGCTGATCGCGCGGTCGGGCGGCGGCGATGTGTTTCATGCGGTGCGCGGTAGCGGCAGCGCCGAGCTCAACGGCGTGATCGGCGTCCATCGTCGCGCCGGGCAGGATTACGAGATCGGCTACTGGTTCGCGACCCGCGCGCGCGGACGCGGCATTGCGACCGAGGCGGTGCGCGCGGTCGTCGGCGCGCTGGTCTCCTCGCGGCCGGGCTGCGCGGTGGTCGCCGAATGCCATCCCGACAACACGCCCTCGCGCGCCCTGCTGCGCCGCGCCGGTTTCGTGTCGACGGGGCTTGCGGGACGGCGGCCGGGACGCATGCTGCTGACGTGGCGCCCGGCGCCGCTCGACCGGATCGACGTCTGCTGAGCGAAGGCGGTCAGGCTGCTTCGCCGACCTCTTCGCGCAGCGCCTTGACGATCGCGGCGACCGAGTTGGGCGCGTAGGCAAAGCCCATGTGACCGCAATCGACCTCGATCTGCCGGTCGCTCTCGTCGCGGGTTCCGCGCGCGCTGTTCACCGCGACGACGCCGTCATGTTTCGACCAGAGCGCGAAGGTCGGCATTTCGGGGCGCGGGGCGGGGTGAAAGTCGATCGGCGGATTGTCGACCGGATGGCGCGCGACAAGGTGGTAGAGCCGCCAGGCGCGGTTGGCGCGGCGGCTGCCCGAAAAGGGCGAGCCGAGCGTGACGACGCGCGCCACCTTGTCGGGGTGGTGCTTCGCATATTCGCGCGCGTAAATGCCGCCGAGGCTCCAGCCGACGAGCGCGGGGGCATAGCCGGTTCGGTCGATGATCCACTGCACGCGCGTGTCGATCCGTTCGATGATGTCGGGTGTGGCGCCGCGGTTGAAGCCGAGGCCCCAGGCATAGCAGCGAAATCCCGCCCGGCGAAGGTCGCCGCGCAGCGCCTTTGTCGCCCAGTCGCCCGACAGAAATCCGGGGAGTACCATCACCGGGGGATGCTCGCTGTCGGGATTGGGCTCGGGCGGCATCGGCCGGATGCGCCCGCCGATCGCGCGCAGCAAGGCCCCGACCTCGCGCCACAGCAGCGACAGCGACGGCGGCGCGTCGGGATCGGGAATGCGCGCCGGCCATTCGGCGCGCCGGGTGAGGAAACCGCGGATCATGCGGGCGATATAGTCATTCGCGTCCCCCGGCGAAAGCCGGAGTGCGCATCAGCCCTTTGGAACCAGCTTTAGCAGTTTGCCGCCTTCGCCATCGGTGAGCAGCCAGACGGTGCCGTCTTCGCGCACCTCGACCTCGCGGATGCGCTGGCCGAAATTCCAGCGGTCCGATTTGTGCAGCGTGTCGCCGTCGATCGCCATCCGGATCAGCCCTTCGCCCGACAGCGCGCCCATCAGCAGGCTGTTCTTCCAGCCCGGATAGACGTCGCCGCCGTACCACACGAGCCCGGCAGGCGAGACCGAGGGGTTCCACCACAATTTCGGCGCCGCGAATTCGGGACGCGTCGGGTGATCGGGGATGTCCTTGCCGTCATAATGATCGCCGTTGGAGACGATAGGATAGCCATAATTTGCCTTCCCCGCGACCAGATTGACCTCGTCGCCGCCCTTTGGCCCCATCTCCTGATTCCAGAGCCTGCCGGTGCCGTCAAAGGCAAGGCCGAGAATGTTGCGATGGCCAAGCGACCAGATCTGCGCGGTGACGCCGCCTTGCGCGGCAAAGGGGTTGTCGGCCGGGATGCTGCCGTCGGGCTTCAGGCGCAGGATCTTGCCGAGATTGGCCTTCATGTCCTGTGCGGGATCGAACTTCTGCCGCTCGCCCGACCCGATGAACAGATATTGGCCATCGGGAGAGAAGGCGAGGCGGTGCGAGAAATGGCCGCGCCCGGGAACCTTCGGATCCTGTTTCCAGATCGTCTGCAGGCCCTCGATCCGGGGGCTTGCGCCGTTCACGAATTTCGCCTTGCCGACCACTGCGCCAAAGGTACCGCCGTCACCGGCCTCGACCCAGCTCAGATAGATCGTGCCGCTGGTCGCAAAGTCGGGCGCGAGGATCACATCGCCGAAGCCGCCCTGTCCGCCATAGGCGACCGTGGGCGCGCCCGCGACGTCGAGCGTCGCGCCGCCCTCCTGCCACAGCTTGAGCTTGCCCGCTTTCTCGGTGACGAGCGCCTGCTTGCCGCGCGGGAGAAAGGCCATCGCCCAGGGCTCTTTGAAGCTCGCGATCTCCTGCACCGCGAACGGCGCGTCCGCGAGCGGGGTCGCGGGCTGCTCGCCTGAGGCGTCGAGTTTAGCGGTATCGGCGGGGGCGGCGTTGCTGGTGGTGCCGGCCGAACAGGCGGCAACGATCATCGCGGCGGAAACGGCGAGGGTGGGGAATTTCTTCATGGGAGGGCTCGCTTTGCTGGGGGGACAGACCGCCAGTCTGGCGGGTCGTTGCGCCCGTGTCGAGGGCGGCCTAGCGTCCCGACGCCTCGCGCCGCGCGGTGATCGCCTCGACGCTGTCCATGATCGCGTCGATCGCTTCGCTCGCGGCAGGGGAATCGGCGCGTTTTTGCGAAAACTGCCCGCTGGCCATGATCTCTTCGAGCGCGGTGCGCGCACGCGACACGCGGCTCTTCATGGTCCCGAGCGCGCAGTCGCAGATTTGCGCGGCCTCCTCGTACGACAGGCCGCCCGCTCCCACGAGGATCAGCGCCTCGCGCTGGTCCTGCGGCAATTCCATCAGCGCGCGCTGCAGATCGGTCATCTCGCTGGCATCTTCCTGCCGTGCCGGAGTAGATAGCGTGCGCTCGACCGCGCCTTCGTCATATTCGCCGTGAAACTTGTTTCGGCGCATCTGCGACAGAAAGGTGTTGCGGAGGATGACAAAGGTCCACGCCTTGATCGACGTCCCCTTCTCGAACCGCTCGCGCGACCCCCACGCCTTGACCATCGTGTCCTGCGTCAGGTCGTCGGCAAGGTCGGGGTTTCCCGACAGGCTGCGGCCATAGGCGCGAAGATGGGGAATGACGCCCGCGAGCAGCGCCTTGAATTCACCGTCCGAAAGCGAGTTATCGTCTTGCGGCGGCGGCGCCGTATCGGTTCGCGTCATTATTGCTTCGGGCTTTTCGAATGTTTGCCGTCGAGTTGCGACAACAGGTCCAGCATATCGTCGGGAAGCTGTTCCGCGACGATGTTGCCATAGATCATGCGCAGCTTTGCGCTCACCGGCTCGGGCGACTGACGCCCGGTCAGGGTGCGATGCCACTGGTCGCCGTTCGTGCCGGGAAAGCTTCCGCTCGTCCGGCGCGACGCGTCGGACCGCGGGGATTGCGCTCCCTGTCCGTTGATCCTGTTGTTGCCTTGCGTTGCCATGCCTGAAGCAACGACAGACTTGCCCGCTGGTTCCCGCAGTTCGTCGATTTTTGCCGGAAGGTGTGGCGTGAAAGGCACAGGCACTGCATGATGCCAATATGAAAGCTTATGAGATACTTGTGGTTTTCAAGCGGGACTTCCCCCGCTAGACCGGTTCTCAACCCGGGTGCCGACGCTGGCGCCCCAACGACAAAGGCCGCACTATCCGCGACGAATCCGCCCAACCGCTCGACGATGCCAGCTTCAAGCAGGAACTGGCGGCGATGCTGCCGCATCTCCGCGCCTTTGGTCGCAGCCTGACCGGCAATGCCGATCTGGCTGACGACCTGGTTCAGGAAACGATGCTGAAGGCGTGGAAGGCGCGCGAAAGCTATGTTCCCGGCGGATCTAGCATGAAGAGCTGGGCCTTCGTCATTCTGCGCAACTGCTTCCTGTCGCAGATGCGCCGCAAGAAGTTCACCGCAGAATATGACGAACAGGCCGCCGAGCGTCTGCTCGTCGCGCCCGACGATCAGGACGACAGCCTGCACCTCGCCGATGTCCAGCGCGCGCTGCTGATGCTGCCGGTCGACCAGCGCGAAGCGTTGATCCTGATCGGCGCCGGCCAGCTGTCCTATGAGGAGGGCGCCGAGATTTGCGGCTGCGCTGTTGGCACGATGAAAAGCCGCGTATCGCGCGCTCGCGCGGCCCTGCACGCGATTCTGGAGGGGGGCGAGATGCCGCTCCGCAGCACCGACCCGCTGGCGTCGAGCGAAGCCTTTGCCACGATCATGGGTGACGTCGACCAGCTTACCGGGGGCGGGCCGTCGCCGGATTAAGCTGCGGCTGACCGACGTCAGGCGGCCAGCTGCGGTGTAAACAGCAGGCTCTGGCTGATCGCCGCGCGCACGGTGTTTTCGCCGAACGGTTTGGAGATCAGGAAGGTCGGCTCGACGCGGTGACCGGTCAGCAGCTTTTCTGGAAACGCGGTGATGAAGATTGCCGGTACGGGCGCGATCGCCAATATGTCCTGCACCGCGTCGATACCCGACGACCCGTCGGCAAGCTGGATATCGGCCAGCACCAGTCCGGCATCACTGTTCTGAAAGGCCGCCACCGCGTCTTCGTGCGTCGTCGCGACGCCGGCGACTTCGTGGCCAAGGCTGCGAACGATCTGTTCAAGGTCCATCGCGATCAACGGCTCGTCTTCGATGATCAGCACCGACGTCCGCGCCTCGCGGTCGACTTCGCTCACCGCTTCGGCGAGCAGGATTTCGACGGTGTCGTTGTCGGCGCCGGTGATCGCGGCCGTCTCGTCGACCGAAAAACCCTCTAGCGCGGTGAGCAGCAGCATCTGGCGGCTCAGCGGAGTGATGCGGGCAAGGCGCCGGTTTGCGGCGCGGACCAGCGGATCTTCTTCATCGTCGCCTTCGCCGTCGGTGATGAAGGCGCTTTCCCAGATGCGATGGAAATTGCGGTAGAGATCGACCCGGACGTCGGGGCAGGTGCGGAACTCGTCGGGCGCCGCAACGATGACTTCCAGAGTCGTATGAACGAAATTGTCGCCATGCTGCTGGCTGCCCGTCAGCGCGCGCGCATAGCGGCGCAGGAACGGCAAATGTCCGCGGATTTCTTCGCCCAAGCTCATCGATGATTCTCCCTCTTCTATGGAGCATACGCGTCGTGGCGGCTTCGGGTTCCCGCGACGGGCCACTGTGCGCCCCGCTTTGCTGCAACTTGTCGGGGCGCAAAGCGTAGAGTCAGCCAAGAAGCGACCGATCCGCCGCTTAAGAGGGTGGAATTGTTTAATTTTCCTCTTGGCGTCGCCACAATGCTTTTTTAGGAACCTGATTCATGGCAGAGCGGCCCGGCGCGGACAAAGGTGCAAGGGCACCGAGAGGACCAGAGGGGAACGCCTTGGCGGACGGCGGGGAAGGGAATGCGGCACAGCGCGAGGCGTGGCGGCTCGACACCCTCCGGGAATATCGGCTGATCGACAGCGGCCGCGAGCCGGCGTTTGACCGGGTGACCAAGCTGGTTGCCGACCTGTTCGAGGCGCCGATCGCGCTGGTCACGCTGGTCGATGACTGCAAGCAGTGGTTTAAATCGGCCCATGGCCTCGATATCGAGGAAACGCCGCGCGATATCAGCTTTTGCCAGCATGTGGTGTCGGCCGACGCGCCGCTGATCGTTTCCGACGCGCTCGAGGATGACCGGTTTCGCGACAACCCGCTCGTCACCGGTGACCCCTTCATCCGCTTTTATGCCGGTGTCCCGCTGCGCGCCTATAATGGTGCCGTGCTCGGCACTTTGTGCATCATCGATCGCGATGCGCGCGCGCTGCTCGAGGTGCGCGATATCGGAAGGCTGGAGGATTTCGCGGCGATCATCATGGCCGAGGCCGAATTGCGGCGCACGGCGGCCGAACGCGACCAAGCGCGCCGGACGCTGGCGCGCGCGCTCGACTTTTCGGGTATCGCGACCTGGCAGTATAACCCCCGCACCGATCGCCTGCACACGCATGGCGCCGGCGCGGAACTCTGGGGCTCCGGATTCGAGACCGTTCTGGTCAGCGGCGAAAGCTTCTTCGAACTGGTCCATCCCGATGACCGCGCTCCGGTGCGCGCGCTGCTGGAAGACGCCATCGCGAACCACTCCCCCTATATGGCCGAATATCGCGTCCTCAATCCCGAACGCGGCGTGCGCTGGAACGGGGTGCGCGGGGATTGGGACACGCAGTCGGACGATCCTATGCTGACCGGCGTCAGCATCGATATCACCGAGCAGAAGAGCCGGCAGGAGAACGCCAACCTGTTGATGCGCGAACTGCATCACCGGATGCGCAACCTGTTCGCGACGGTCAGCGCGATCATCTCGCTGACGCGGCACGCGGCGCGCGACGTCGACGATTATGTCGAGAGGATCAGCAACCGGCTCGACGCGCTGAACCGGGCGCAGAATGTCCTGCTCGGCGCCAATTTCATGACCGGGTCGATGCACGCGCTGATGCGCGAGGTCGAGGCGGCCTTCCCGCGCATCCGCTGGTCGGGGCCCGACCTGTTGCTTCCCGAAAATGCGCTGGTCGCGATGGCGCTGCTTTTCAACGAGCTTGCGACCAATGCGGTCAAGCATGGCGCGCTGACCGGCGAGGCGGGGCGGGTCGAGGTGAGCTGGTCGCAGGATCCCGAAGATACCGAGCCGCGCCTGTTCCGCCTGACCTGGGCCGAAAGCGGCGGTGCGATCAGCGTTGTCCCGCCCGACCGGACCAGCTTCGGAACGTTGCTGATGGAGCGCAGCGTCAGGAACAACCTCGGCGGCACGATCGAGCGGCGCTGGGAACCGGGCGGGCTGATCGTCGATATCGCGCTTCCTGCGCGCTGGCGCGAGGCCTAGGCGCGCCGGGCTGCTTACCGGCATTTGTTCCTTATATGTTCTTGTGCTAGGCACGGGATATGTCCGCGAAACCGATTCTCGAAAAGCTGGCGGTCCTTGCCGACGCGGCCAAATATGACGCGTCTTGCGCATCCTCGGGAACGGTGAAGCGCGATTCCACCGGAACGAAGGGCATCGGATCGACCGAGGGTATGGGCATCTGCCACAGCTATGCCCCTGACGGCCGGTGCATCTCGCTGCTGAAGATATTGCTCACCAACTTCTGTATCTACGACTGCCGCTTCTGCATCAACCGCGCGTCGAGCAATGTCGAGCGCGCACGCTTCAGCCCGCAGGAGGTCGTCCGGCTGACGCTCGATTTCTACAAGCGCAACTATATCGAGGGGTTGTTCCTGTCCTCGGGCATTATCCGGTCCGAAGATTATACGATGGAACAGCTGGTCGAGGTCGCGCGCATATTGCGCGAGGAGCATCGCTTCGGCGGCTATATCCATCTGAAGACCATCGCGGGCGCCGATCCGGGCCTCATCGCGCTGGCCGGGCTCTATGCCGATCGCCTGTCGACCAACGTCGAACTGCCGACCGAGGAGGGATTGCAAAACTTTGCGCCCGAGAAAAAGCCCGAGACGATCCGCAAGACGATGGCGTCGGTTCGCGTCGGTGCCGACGATGCGATCGAGGCGGCGAAGAACCGGTTGATCGGCAAGGCGATGCCGCCGCGTTTCGCGCCCGCGGGGCAGTCGACGCAGATGATCGTCGGCGCCGATGCCGCGCGTGACGACGATATCCTCAAAACCGCGACGAACCTTTATTCGGGCTATCAGCTTCGTCGCGTTTATTATTCGGCGTATAGTCCGATCCCCGACGCGAGTAGCGATTTGCCGCCGGTACGGCCGCCGCTGATGCGCGAACACCGGCTCTATCAGGCCGACTGGCTGCTGCGTTTCTATGGCTTCGAGCGCGCCGAAATCATGGAGGGTGCAAACGGCGGCATGCTCGACCTTGCGATCGATCCCAAGCTTGCCTGGGCGCTGATGCGGCGCGAGGCGTTTCCCGTCGACATCAACCGCGCGCCGCGCGAGCTGCTGCTACGCGTTCCGGGGCTTGGCACGCGCGCGGTCGACCGGATCGTCGCGGCGCGGCGGCTGGGCAAGCTCCGTCTCGGCGATCTGGCGAAGCTGACCGCGTCGGTGAAGAAGGTCTTGCCCTTCATCGTCACCCCCGACTGGCGGCCGGGCAATCTCACCGACAGCGCCGATCTTCGCGCCCGCTTCGCGCCGCCGGCGGAGCAGCTGGTGCTCGCGCTGTGAGGGAGGTCGTGCTGCAGGCGCCCGGCGATTTTGCCGAATGGCGGACCGTCGCGCGCGGCCTGCTCGCGGGCGGGGTTGCGCCGGAGGATGTGAGCTGGCGCGGCAGCGAGGAGGGTGCATCGTTGTTTGGCGACGAGGCGATGGCCGCGCCCTCAGGCGCGGTGTCGCTGCCGCGCGAATTGCTCGAGATTGCAGAGCGGGTGATCTGTCATCGCGACGCCGGGGTTCCGGCGCGGCTCTACCGCATCATCTGGCGCGCGGTGCGCGACCGGCACTTGCTCGCGCGGACGACCGATGCCGAGGTCGACTGGCTGCGGGGGGCTGACAAGGCGATCCGCCGCGATGTGCACAAGATGCACGCCTTCGTTCGCTTCCGCCGTCTTGGTGAAGAGGCCGGGCGCGAAAGTTTCGCCGCATGGTTCGAACCCTCGCACCGAATCCTGCGGCTGACCGCACCCTTTTTTCAGCGCCGCTTCTACGGGATGAACTGGGCGATCATAACCCCCGACGCGCGCGCGATCTGGCAGGACGAAAAGCTGGTCTATGGTCCCGGCGGGACGAAGGGCGAAGTACCCGACAGCGATATCGTCGAGGACCAGTGGCGCGCCTACTATGGCGCGATCTTCAACCCCGCGCGGGTGAAAATCGACGCGATGCGCGCCGAGATGCCGAAGAAATACTGGAAGAACCTGCCCGAGGCACAGGATATTGCGCCGTTGCTCGCGGGGGCCGAGGCGCGGGTGGAACGCATGCGCGAAGCGGCCGTTTCTCTGGCGAACCCTCTGACCGACAAATGGCGGACGCGCGTGCCCGATGCCTTGACCCTTGATGATGATGTGAAATCGCTCGACGACCTTGCGCGCGCGGTCGATCGCTGCACGCGCTGTCCGCTCTATTGCGACGCGACGCAGGGTGTGGCGGGCGAGGGCCCGCAAGCAGCGGCGATCATGCTCGTTGGCGAGCAGCCTGGCGATCAGGAGGATTTGCAGGGGCGGCCGTTCGTGGGGCCGGCGGGACAAGTGTTGAACGAGGCGCTGGAGGAAGCGGGGCTCGACAGAACGCGGCTGTTCCTGACCAACGCGGTCAAACATTTCAAGTTCGAACCGCGCGGCAAACGGCGGCTCCATCAAAACCCGACGACCGCCGAGATCGACATGTGCCGCTGGTGGCTCGACAAGGAGCGCCAGTTAGTCCAGCCCGACCTGATCGTCACGCTCGGCGTCAGCGCGCTGCGCGGGGTCACCGGCAAAAGCGCGAGCATCAAGTCGATGCGCGGCGCGGTGCACGAACTGGAAGGCGGCACGAAACTGATCGCGACAATCCACCCGTCCTTCCTGCTTCGGCTTCCCGACCGCGAGCGTGCGGCGGAGGAACGCAAGGCATTCGTCGCCGACCTCCTCCGCGCGCGGAAATTCGCCGCCTGATGGCGAAGAGCAAGACCTGGATCGAGCCGAACCCGAGCGGCATCTATGTGAAGCCGGCCGACCTGTGGATCGACCCCTCGCGTCCGGTCGAACGCGCCGCAGTGACGCATGGCCATGCCGACCATGCGCGCAGCGGACATGGCGCGGTGTTCGCGACGCCAGAGACGCTCGCGATCATGGCGTTGCGTTATGGCGTCGACGTCGAGGCGAGCCATAATCGGGCGTTTGCATACAAGGACGGCTTCGAGCGCGGCGGGGTGCGCTTCAGCTTCCATCCGGCGGGGCATGTGCTTGGCAGCGCGCAGATATTGATGGAATATCAGGGCGAGCGGATCGTCGTGACCGGCGATTACAAGCGGCGGCCCGACCCGACCTGCGCGCCGTTCGAGGTGGTGCCGTGCGACATCTTCATCACCGAGGCGACCTTTGGCCTGCCGGTGTTCCGCCATCCGCCGACAGGCGACGAGATCGCCAAGCTGATCGGCGCGGTGCGCGCCGAGCCCGACCGTTCGGTGTTGGTTGGCGCCTATGCGCTCGGCAAGGCGCAGCGCGTGATCGCCGAATTGCGCGGCGCGGGATGGGACGCGCCGATCTATATCCACGGCGCGCTCGAACGCATGTGCCAGCTTTATGCGGTGCACGGCGTTGACC